>Ga0268298_10001100_pt1 | contig 32877 bp, 29 predicted proteins | sample WWTPWeurt_MetaG_FD_194462 | JGI IMG/M metagenome (GOLD analysis project Ga0268298, IMG submission 194462) | Activated sludge microbial communities from WWTP in Nijmegen, Gelderland, Netherland - WWTP Weurt | ecosystem: Engineered > WWTP > Aerobic digester > Activated sludge | place...
CTCCGCCAAACTTCGCCGACAGCACCGTCGTGATCGCAGCCGTCAACGTCGTCTTCCCGTGGTCAACGTGTCCAATCGTCCCCACATTCACGTGCGGCTTCGTACGCTCGAACTTTTCCTTAGCCATTATCGGTTCTCCAATAAGGGGTTACTTCTTGTTGATGACAGCCTCGGCGACGTTCTTCGGCGCTTCGGAGTAGTGCTTGAATTCCATCGAGTAGGTGGCACGGCCCTGCGACAGGGAGCGCAGGGAGGTGGCGTAGCCGAACATCTCGGACAGCGGAACCTCGGCGCGCACGGCCTTCATGCCGCCCGGCAAATCGTCCATACCCTGGACGATACCGCGCCGGGAAGAGAGGTCGCCCATGACGTTACCCATGTAGTCTTCCGGCGTTTCGACTTCGACGGCCATCATCGGCTCGAGCAGGGTCGGACTGGCCTTCTTCATACCTTCCTTGAAGGCCATCGAGGCAGCCATGCGGAAGGCGTTTTCGTTCGAATCCACGTCGTGGTAGGAACCATCGAACAGGGTGAACTTGATGTCGACCACCGGGAAGCCAGCCAGCACGCCGCTGGTAATGGCGTCTTGCAGTCCCTTGTCCACCGCGGGAATGTATTCGCGCGGCACGACGCCGCCCTTGATGGCATCGACGAAGGCATAGCCGGCACCCGGTTCGTTGGGCTCGATCTTGATCCAGACGTGGCCAAACTGGCCACGGCCACCGGACTGCTTGACGAACTTGCCTTCCTGCTCGACCGCCTTCTTGATGCACTCGCGATAGGCCACCTGGGGCGCACCCACATTGGCCTCGACGTTGAATTCGCGCTTCATGCGGTCGACGATGATCTCCAGGTGGAGCTCGCCCATGCCGGAGATGATGGTCTGGCCCGATTCCTCATCGGTACGCACACGGAACGACGGATCTTCGGCAGCCAGACGGCCCAGGGCGATACCCATCTTTTCCTGATCGCCCTTGGTCTTGGGCTCGACGGCAACGTGGATGACGGGCTCGGGGAAGATCATGCGCTCAAGGATGATCGGAGCGTCCGGATCGCAAAGGGTCTCGCCGGTCGTCACTTCCTTCAGGCCGACGCAGGCGGCGATGTCGCCGGCCAGAACTTCCTTGATTTCCTCGCGGTTGTTGGCGTGCATCTGCAGAATGCGACCGATCCGCTCCTTCTTGTCCTTGACCGAATTCAGCACGGTCGCACCGGAATTGAGAACTCCGGAATAGACCCGAATGAAAGTGAGCTGGCCCACGAAGGGGTCGGTCATCAGCTTGAACGCCAGGGCGGAGAACTTCTCGCTGTCGGCAGCCTTACGCGAGGCAGGGCGCTCCCGATCGTCGACGCCCTGAACCGGCGGAATATCCACCGGCGAAGGCAGGAACTCGATGACCGCATCCAGCATGCGCTGAACGCCCTTGTTCTTGAAAGCGGTTCCGCAAAGCATGGGCTGAATCTCGCACGCCAGCGTGCGCTGACGGATCCCTTCCTTGATTTTCTCTTCGGAGAGGTCGCCGCTCTCGAGGTATTCGTTCATCAGGTCTTCGGTCGCCTCGGCGGCGGCTTCGACCATCTGTTCGCGCCACGTCTGGGCGGTCTCGACCAGATCGGCGGGAATCTCGCGGTACTCGAACTTCATCCCCTGGGAGGCTTCGTCCCAGATGATGGATTTCATCTTGATGAGGTCCACGACGCCGGCAAAGGTCTCTTCGGCGCCGATAGGAATGACTACGGGCACCGGATTGGCCTTCAGGCGGGTCTTCATCTGGTCGACGACCTTGAAGAAGTTGGCGCCGGAGCGGTCCATCTTGTTCACAAAGGCCAGACGGGGCACGTTGTACTTGGTCGCCTGGCGCCACACGGTTTCCGACTGAGGCTGCACGCCACCCACGGCGCAGTAAACCATGCAGGCGCCATCGAGCACCCGCATGGAACGTTCCACCTCGATGGTGAAATCCACGTGGCCCGGGGTATCGATGATATTGAAGCGATGCTCCTGGAACTGCATGTCCATGCCTTTCCAGAAACAGGTCGTGGCCGCGGAGGTGATGGTGATACCCCGCTCCTGCTCCTGTTCCATCCAGTCCATGGTGGCAGCGCCGTCATGCACTTCACCGATCTTGTGATTGACCCCGGTGTAGTACAGGATGCGTTCAGTCGTCGTCGTCTTGCCGGCGTCGATGTGGGCGCTGATACCGATGTTGCGGTAGCGCTCGATGGGTGTTTTGCGTGCCACGTTAAAGCCCTCTGCGAATTAGAAGCGGAAGTGGGCGAAGGCCTTGTTGGCTTCGGCCATGCGGTGAACTTCGTCGCGCTTCTTGACGGCACCACCACGGTTCTCGGCGGCTTCCATCATTTCGGCAGCCAGGCGTTGACCCATGGATTTCTCGGAACGCTTGCGGGCCGATTCGCGCAACCAGCGCATCGCCAGAGCAGCGCGACGGGCGGGACGGACCTCCACGGGGACCTGGTAATTGGCACCACCGACACGCCGGGACTTGACTTCGACCATGGGCTTGACGTTGGCCATGGCCGCTCCGAAAACCTCGAGCGGATCCTTGCCACCCTTGGTGGAAATAATGCTGAATGCGCCATAGACGATGCGCTCGGCGACCGACTTCTTGCCGCTTTGCATAATGGCGTTGATGAATTTGGAGACCTCGACATTGCCGAACTTGGGATCCGGCAGAATGTCGCGCTTGGGTACTTCACGACGACGGGGCATAGTTACCTCACTTGATCACGATTCAGTTGAAAAGCCGGAAGGGTCGTCTCACCCATCCGGCCTCTCCCGGCCGCCCACCTGGACGGCCACTTACTCAAGCCGCTTGATTGCTCAGGCAGCCTTCGGACGCTTGGCGCCGTACTTGGAACGGGCCTGCTTACGATCCTTGACGCCCTGGGTATCCAGGGAGCCGCGCACGGTGTGGTAGCGCACACCGGGCAAATCCTTGACACGACCGCCACGAATGAGGACGACCGAGTGTTCCTGAAGATTGTGGCCCTCACCGCCGATGTACGAGATAACCTCGAACCCGTTGGTCAGACGAACCTTGCATACCTTGCGGAGGGCGGAGTTCGGCTTCTTCGGAGTGGTGGTGTAGACGCGGGTGCAAACGCCGCGCTTCTGGGGACACTTTTCCAGAGCGGGCACTTTGCTCTTGGACACCTCGGCGACGCGCGGCTTGCGCACGAGCTGATTGATGGTCGGCATAGCAAAAATCCTTCAATGGCCGGGCGCTGACACCAATGCCCGACAATTTTGTTATCCAAAGCGGAGACAATGATTAGCCCCCGCCGACAAAGACCGTAGATTCTATGTTTGATCAACCCCCAAGTCAACGAGGACCCGGGGAAAGCAAGTCCCCGGCCGTCGCCGGCCGGGGATCGCGGTTATCCCTTCAGGGCACTGCTCAAGCGTCTTGATCAGCTTCCTGAACGGGCGCAGCTTCTTGAATGGGACGATCGCTTGCCATGTCCTCGCCAGCCGCCTGGGCCTTGCGGGACCGATGGTAGGCAAGGCCCGTACCGGCCGGGATGAGGCGACCCACGATGACATTCTCCTTGAGGCCACGCAGCTCGTCGCGCTTGCCCATGATCGCCGCCTCGGTCAGAACGCGGGTGGTTTCCTGGAAGGAGGCCGCGGAGATGAACGAGTCGGTGGACAAGGAGGCCTTGGTAATGCCAAGCAGCATGTGCTCGAAGTTTGCGGTCAGCTTGCCCTCGGCCGAGACGCGATCGTTTTCAGCCAGCAGCTCTGCGCGCTCCACCTGTTCGGACTTGATGAACTTGGTATCGCCCGGTTCGACGATGGTCACCCGACGCAGCATCTGGCGCACGATCACCTCGATGTGCTTGTCGTTGATCTTCACGCCCTGCAGCCGGTAGACGTCCTGCACCTCGTCGGTAATGTATCGGGCCAGGGCCTCGACGCCCTGCAGGCGCAGGATATCGTGGGGATCGGGTTCGCCTTCGACGATTTTCTCCCCCTTGTTGACCACTTGGCCATCGTGTACCAGGACGTGCTTGTCCTTCGGGATGAGGTACTCGTGGGCATGACCATCGAGATCGGTGATGATGAGCCGCTGCTTGCCCTTGGTGTCCTTGCCGAAGCTGATCGTCCCGGTGAATTCGGCCAGGATGGAAGCGTCCTTCGGGGTGCGGGCCTCAAACAGCTCAGCCACACGCGGTAGACCGCCTGTGATGTCGCGGGTCTTGGCCGACTCTTGAGGCATACGCGCAAGGACATCGCCGACGCCGACCTGCTGACCGTCGGCAACGGAGATGATCGAGCCGACCTGGAAGGCGATGGAAACCGCGTGATCGCTGCCGGCAATCCGCACTTCCTGACCCGTGGAGTCGAGCAGTTTGACCGCCGGGCGCAGCCCTTTGGTGGCCGCTTTGCCGCCGCGTTTCGGATCGATGACCACCAGCGTGGAGAGGCCGGTGACGTCGTCCACCTGCTTGGCGACGGTGACGCCTTCTTCGACGTTTTCGAAGCGGACCGTACCGGCGTACTCGGTGATGATGGGACGGGTATGCGGGTCCCAGGTCGCCAGCTTGACACCTGCCTTGGTGGCCTGCCCGTCATCCACCGCCAGGAGCGCTCCGTAGGGAACCTTGTGGCGCTCGCGCTCGCGACCGTGGTCGTCGGTAATGAGGACCTCGCCGGAGCGGGAGATGACGACCTTCTCGCCCTTGGCACTGGTGACGTAGCGCATATTGGACGTCAGCCGAACGGTACCGGCGGACTTGGCCTCGACTTGGGAGGCGACCGCAGCCCGGGAGGCGGCGCCACCGACGTGGAAGGTCCGCATGGTGAGCTGGGTACCCGGCTCACCGATGGACTGGGCGGCGATGACGCCTACGGACTCACCGGAATTCACCAAAGAACCGCGTCCCAGATCGCGCCCGTAACACTTGGCGCAGAGACCATAGCGGGTATCGCAGGTCAGCGGGGTACGAACCTTGACCTCGTCGATACCCAGCTTGTCGATCAATTCGACCATGTCTTCGTCGAGCAGGCTGCCCGCGAAAATCACCGTTTCCTGGCTTTCCGGATCGACCAGATCCTCGCCGGTCACGCGCCCGAGAATCCGCTCGCGCAGGGGTTCGATGACCTCGCCCCCTTCGACCAGGGCCTTCACGGCGAATCCGTTCTTGGTGCCGCAATCGTCCTCGGTGATCACCAGATCCTGGGTCACGTCGACCAGACGGCGGGTCAGGTAGCCGGAGTTGGCGGTCTTCAGCGCGGTATCGGCCAGACCCTTACGGGCACCGTGGGTGGAGATGAAGTACTGGAGAACGTTCAGACCTTCGCGGAAGTTGGTGGTGATCGGCGTTTCGATGATGGAGCCGTCCGGCTTGGCCATCAGGCCGCGCATACCAGCCAACTGGCGGATCTGGGCAGCGGAACCCCGGGCGCCTGAATCGGCCATCATGAAGATCGAGTTGAAGGAATCCTGCTTGACCCTCTTGCCGTGACGATCGATGGTCTCCTCGTGGCCAAGCTGTTCCATCATAACCTTGGCGACCTGGTCGCCAGTGCGGCCCCAGATGTCGACGACCTTGTTGTAGCGCTCGCCCTGGGTCACGAGACCGTTGGTGTATTGGGTCTCGATTTCCTTCACTTCCTTTTCCGCTTCCGCAATGATCTCGTACTTCTTGGCAGGTACGGTCATGTCGTCGGAACAGAATGAAATGCCGGCACGAGTCGCCAGTGCATAACCGTTCTGCATCAGCTTGTCGGCGAAGACGACCGTTTCCTTGAGGCCGCAACGGCGGAAGGATTCGTCGATGAGCTTGGAGATTTCCTTTTTCTTCAGCGCCTTGTCGATGGCCTTGAAGGGCAGGCCCTTGGGCAGAATTTTGGAGAGAATGGCTCGGCCGACGGTCGTGTTGACGCGCTCGATTTTCTCGATCCACTCGTCTTCGCGGGCACCGGCTTCAAACTGCACGAGGCGGACGGTGATGCGGGTGTGGATGTCCACCTCCTTGGCTGCCAGGGCGCGCTCGACTTCGGCGACGTCGGCGAAATACATGCCCTCGCCCCGACCGTTGATCTTCTCCCGGGTCGCGTAATACAGGCCAAGCACGATGTCCTGGGAGGGAACGATGATCGGCTGGCCGTTGGCGGGGGACAGCACATTGTTGGAGGCCAGCATCAGAGTGCGGGCTTCCATTTGGGCTTCCAGGGACAGGGGCACGTGGACCGCCATCTGGTCGCCGTCGAAGTCGGCGTTGAAGGCCGCGCACACCAAGGGGTGAAGCTGGATCGCCTTACCTTCGATGAGGACCGGCTCAAAGGCCTGGATACCCAGACGGTGGAGAGTCGGGGCACGGTTCAGCATCACGGGATGCTCGCGGATGACGTCTTCCAGGATGTCCCACACGACAGGCTCCTGGCCTTCGACCATCTTCTTGGCTTGCTTGATGGTCGTCGCGTAGCCGAGCACTTCCAGCTTGTGGAAGATGAAGGGCTTGAAGAGCTCCAGAGCCATCAGCTTGGGCAGGCCGCACTGGTGCAGTTTCAACTGCGGGCCGACCACGATGACCGAACGGCCGGAATAGTCGACGCGCTTACCCAGAAGGTTCTGACGGAAGCGGCCGCCCTTGCCCTTGATCATGTCGGCCAGGGATTTCAGCGGGCGCTTGTTGGCGCCGGTCATGGCCTTGCCGCGGCGGCCGTTGTCGAGGAGCGAGTCGACGGCTTCCTGCAGCATGCGCTTCTCGTTGCGGACGATGATTTCCGGCGCTTTCAGCTCCAAGAGGCGCTTCAGACGATTGTTCCGGTTGATGACGCGACGATAGAGATCATTCAGATCGGAAGTCGCGAAACGACCGCCGTCCAGGGGAACGAGGGGACGCAGGTCCGGCGGCAGCACGGGCAGGACCTCGAGGATCATCCAGTCGGGCTTGATGCCGGATTTCTGGAAGGCCTCCAGCACCTTCAGGCGCTTGGCGATCTTCTTGTTCTTGGCCTCCGATCCGGTGACCTCGAGTTCGCTGTGCAGGGATTCCACTTCGCTGTTGAGATCGAGCGAGCGCAGCAGTTCGCGGATTCCTTCGGCCCCCATCAGCGCCTGGAACTCGTCGCCGTGCTCTTCCATCATCTCCAGATACTGCTCTTCGGTGAGCAGCTGAGCCCGCTGCAGGCTGCTCACCAGACCGGGATCGCAGACGACATAGGCTTCGAAGTAGAGGACGCGCTCGATATCGCGGAGCGTCATGTCCAGCACCATCCCGAGACGGGACGGCAGGGACTTGAGGAACCAGATGTGGGCGACTGGCGAAGCCAGTTCGATATGACCCATACGGTCGCGGCGGACCTTGGCCAGGGTGACTTCGACGCCGCACTTCTCGCAGATGACGCCGCGGTGCTTGAGGCGCTTGTACTTGCCGCACAGGCACTCGTAGTCCTTGATCGGGCCAAAGATCTTGGCGCAGAAGAGGCCGTCGCGCTCGGGCTTGAAGGTCCGGTAATTGATGGTTTCCGGCTTTTTGACTTCGCCATAGGACCAGGAACGGATCTTGTCGGGCGAGGCGAGCCCGATGGTGATCGCGTCGAATTCCTCTTCCTGCGTAACCTGCTTGAACAGATCGAGCAATGCTTTCATCGTTTAACTCCTCGGCCCTAAATCAGTAACGTTCCAGATCGATGTCGATAGCCAGCGACCGGATTTCCTTGACCAGCACGTTGAAGGATTCCGGCATGCCGGCATCGATCCTGTGCTCGCCCTTGACAATGTTTTCGTAGACCTTGGTCCGGCCGTTAACGTCGTCCGACTTGACGGTCAGCATCTCCTGCAGCACGTAGGACGCGCCATAAGCTTCCAGGGCCCACACTTCCATTTCGCCGAAGCGCTGGCCACCGAACTGGGCCTTGCCGCCCAGCGGCTGCTGGGTCACCAGGCTGTAAGGACCGGTGGAACGGGCGTGCATCTTGTCATCGACCAGGTGGTGCAGCTTCAGGAAGTGCATGTAGCCAACCGTGACCTGGCGCTCGAAAGCTTCGCCGGTACGGCCGTCGAACAGGGTCATCTGGCCCGAGGACGGCATGCCGGCAAGGGCCAGCATGGCCTTCAGCTCTTCCTCCTTGGCGCCGTCGAACACCGGAGTGGCGAACGGCACGCCATCCTTCAGGTTGCCGGCCATCTCCAGGATTTCGGTGTCGTTCAACTCTTCCAGTTTTTCGGGCTTGCCGTTGGAGTTGTAGACCTGGTCCAGGAAGCCGCGGACTTCCTTCGCCGTGGCATTGGCCCGCAGCATGTCGCCGATCTTGTGGCCGAGGCCCTTGGCGGCGAGGCCGAGGTGAACCTCGAGAATCTGGCCGACGTTCATCCGGGAAGGCACGCCCAGAGGGTTGAGCACGATGTCGACGGGGCGACCGTCGGCCATGTAAGGCATGTCTTCCACCGGCAGGATGCGGGATACCACGCCCTTGTTGCCGTGGCGGCCGGCCATCTTGTCGCCGGGCTGCAGACGGCGTTTGACGGCCACGTACACCTTGACCATCTTCTGCACGCCGGGCGGGAGTTCGTCGCCCTGGGTGAGCTTCTTGCGCTTGCCTTCGAAGGCGATGTCGAAGTCCTTGCGGGCCTGTTCGAGGCCGTCCTTGACCTGTTCCAGCTGCTGAGCGGCGTCCTCATCGGCGATGCGGATGTCGAACCAGTGGTGCGGATCCATGCCATCCAGGTAGTCCTTGGTGATGTCGCTGCCCTTGGCCAACTTCTTCGGACCACCATTGGCCTTCTTGCCGAGGATCAGGCGCTCGACCCGGGCGAAGGCGTCGCGCTCGACGATGCGCATCTGATCGGCGAGGTCCAGCTTGTAGTGGCGTAGATGCTCGTCGATGATGGACTGGGCGCGCTTGTCGCGCTCGATACCTTCGCGGGTAAAGACCTGGACGTCGATGACGGTTCCCGCGATGCCGGACGGCACGCGCAGGGAGGTGTCCTTCACGTCGGAGGCCTTCTCGCCGAAGATGGCCCGCAGCAACTTCTCTTCCGGGGTCAGCTGGGTTTCGCCCTTGGGGGTGACCTTGCCCACCAGCACATCGCCAGCCTCGACCTCGGCACCGATATAGACGATGCCGGATTCGTCGAGACGGGAGAGTTGCGCTTCGCCAAGGGAGGCGATGTCGCGGGTGATTTCCTCGGGGCCCAGCTTCGTGTCGCGGGCGACGACCGTCAGTTCCTCGATATGGATCGAGGTGTAGCGGTCCTCGGCGACGACACGTTCGGAGATCAGGATCGAGTCTTCGAAGTTGTAGCCGTTCCAGGGCATGAAGGCGATCAGCATGTTCTGACCGAGGGCCAGTTCGCCCTTGTCGGTGGAGGCGCCGTCAGCCACCACGTCGCCCTTGGCGATGTGGTCACCGACCCGCACCAGGGGACGCTGGTTGATGTTGGTGTTCTGGTTGGAACGGGTGTATTTGACCAGGTTGTAGATATCGACACCCACTTCACCGGCGACGGTCTCGTCGTCATTGACGCGGACCACCACCCGGGCGGCATCGACGTAATCGACCATGCCACCGCGCAGAGCCACAACGGCGGTACCCGAGTCGACCGCTACGGTGCGTTCGATGCCGGTACCGACCAGGGGTTTCTCCGGGCGCAGGCAGGGCACGGCCTGACGCTGCATGTTGGCACCCATCAGCGCCCGGTTGGCGTCGTCGTGTTCCAGGAAGGGAATCAGCGAGGCGGCGACGGAGACGATCTGTCCCGGAGCGACGTCCATGTACTGAACGCGAGAGGGCTCGGACAGGATGGTTTCGCCCTTCTCCCGGCAGGTCACCAGTTCGTCCACCAGGCGCCCTTCGGCGTCCAGGGTGGCGTTCGCCTGGGCGACGACGTAGGCGCCTTCTTCGATGGCGCTCAGGTATTCGATCTGATCGGTGACCTTGCCCTCGTTCACCTTGCGATAGGCAGTCTCGATGAAGCCATAACCATTCACCTGGGCGTACAAAGCGAGCGAGTTGATGAGGCCGATGTTCGGACCTTCGGGCGTTTCGATCGGGCAGACGCGGCCGTAGTGGGTCGGATGCACGTCGCGCACTTCGAAACCGGCGCGCTCCCGCGTCAGACCGCCGGGGCCGAGGGCGGAAACCCGTCGCTTGTGGGTGATTTCCGACAGCGGATTGGTCTGGTCCATGAACTGGGACAGCTGACTTGACCCGAAGAATTCCTTGATGGCGGCGCTGATCGGCTTGGCATTGATCAGATCGTGGGGCATCAGGTTGTCGGACTCGGCCTGAGAGAGGCGCTCTTTCACCGCGCGCTCGACGCGGACCAGACCGGCGCGGAATTGGTTCTCGGCGAGTTCGCCGACGGACCGGACCCGGCGGTTGCCCAGGTGGTCGATATCGTCGATGTCGCCGCGGCCGTTGCGCAATTCGACGAGAATCTTGATGGTTTCGACGATATCCCGCGGCGACAGGGTCAATTGCTCGCGCACCTCGGCATTCGCGCCCAGGGGCTTCAGCTTGGCGGCCAAGGCCTCGGCTTCCGCGCGACTCGTGTTCTCGAGTACGGCCCGTGCGCCGTAGGGCAGTTCGGCGACCAGCGCCTGGATGGACTCCAGCGGCAGTCCGGCCCCTTCGGCGAGGTTCTTGAGGGCTGCTTCGGCCTTGGATGCCAAGCCCCTGACCATGACCTTGTGCTCGATCACGTCGGCACGCCCAAGACGGCGATTGAACTTCATCCGGCCGACGCCGGACAGGTCATAGCGCTCGTCGGAATAGAAGAGCCCATTGAAAAGGATTTCGACCGCTTCCTCGGTGGGCGGCTCGCCCGGACGCATCATGCGGTAGATGGCGACCCGGGCGGCTTGCCGGGTGGCAGTCTCGTCAGCGCGCAGGGTGTTGGAGATGAAGGCACCCCGGTCCAGATCGTTGGTGTACAGCGTTTCGACGGTCGTCACGCCGGCATCCCGCAGCTTGGCGAGCAGAGTCTCGGTGATTTCGGCGTTGGCGTCGGCGATGATCTCTCCCGTGGAGGTGTCAACAATGTTGCGTGCCAGGACGCGTCCGAGAATGAAGTCTTCCGGAACGACGATCTGCTTCAAACCGGCCGCAGCGATGTCGCGGATGTGCTTGGCCGTAATCCGCTTGTCCTTGGCGACAATGACCTTGCCATCCGGAGCGACGAATTCGAAGCGGGCTACCTCCCCCCGCAGGCGCTCGGGAACGAGAGCGAACTCGACGCGATCCTTGGCGAGCGCGAAAGTATCGAAATCAAAGAATTCGGCCAGGATTTCCTCGGGGCTCATGCCGATGGCCTTGAGCAGGTTGGTGACCGGCATCTTGCGGCGACGGTCGACGCGGAAGAACAGGGTGTCCTTGGGGTCGAACTCGAAGTCCAGCCAGGAACCGCGATAGGGGATCACCCGGGCCGAGAAGAGCAGCTTGCCCGAACTGTGGGTCTTGCCCCGATCATGCTCGAAAAAGACGCCGGGCGAACGATGCAGCTGGGAAACGATGACCCGCTCGGTGCCGTTGATGACGAAGGAGCCATTGGTGGTCATGAGCGGAATTTCGCCCATATAGACTTCCTGCTCCTTCACTTCCTTGATGGTATCCGGGGCTTCCCGATCCATGATCACCAGGCGCACCTTGGCGCGCAGGGAAGACGCGAAAGTCAGGCCCCGCTGCTGGCACTCCTTGACGTCGAAAGCCGGCTCGCCGAGGGTGTAGCTGACGAATTCGAGGCGAGCGTTACCCGAGTGGGAGACGATCGGGAAGATCGACGTGAACGCCGCCTGCAGGCCCTCGTTCTTGCGCTTCTCGGCGGGCACCTCGGCCTGCAGGAAGGCGGTGAAGGATTCGAGCTGGGTTGCAAGCAGGAAGGGCACCTCCAGCACGTTAGCGCGCTTGGCGAAGCTCTTGCGGATGCGTTTCTTCTCGGTGTAGGAGTAAGTCATGGTAACTCCGGGATCAGGAAAGCGGGTGGAAAGCCCGAGGGAAGCGGGCAAACGCAAACGGCCTCCCCTTCACGAACCGGAAGGTGAAGGAAGACGTTTGCGTTTGCCGACGGGCGGTGGTCAAAGCGAATTTCTTGGTGGTGGCGAAACCGGGTGCAGAAAGCAGAAAAGGGCTGGCGGATAAGCACCGCCAGCCCGTGAGGCAAAATCGATTACTTGAGTTCGACCTTGGCGCCAGCGTCTTCCAATTGCTTCTTGAGCGCTTCGGCGTCGGCCTTGGGAATGCCTTCCTTGACCGGCTTCGGAGCACCGTCGACCAGATCCTTGGCTTCCTTGAGGCCCAGGCCGGTAGCGGCACGGACGACCTTGATGGCTTCAACCTTCTTCTCGCCTGCGGCAAGAAGGATCACGGAGAACTCGGTCTTTTCTTCGGCGGCGGGGGCGGCTCCACCGGCTGCCGGGCCTGCGACGGCGAGCGCAGCGGCGGAAACGCCGAATTTCTCTTCAAACGCCTTGACCAGGTCGTTCAGCTCCATGACCGTCATGGCGCCGACGGCTTCAAGGATGTCTTCTTTACTAATTGCCATTTCAAATAACTCCTAATTCAGTTCGTAAGCGGATTGGTTCAAGCGGCGGCTTCTTCGCGCTGCTTGGCGAGCGCGGCCAGGGCACCGGCGAAGCCGGAGACCGGGGCCTGCATGACGCCCAGCAGTTTGGCGAGCAACTCTTCCCGGCTGGGGATCGAGGCCAGAGCCTTGACTCCATTCTGGTCGAGCACCTTGCCGGCATAGGAACCGGCCTTGAGTACCAGCTTGTCGTTGGTCTTGGCGAAATCGTTCAAGACTTTCGCCGCTGCCACGGGATCAGCCGAAATGCTGTAAATCAGCGGGCCGACCATGTGCTCTGCGAGCCCAGCGAACGCAGTGTCCGCAACGGCACGCCGCACCAGGGTGTTTTTCAGCACACGTAGATAAACGCCAGATTCGCGCGCCTTCTTCCGCAGCACGGTGAGATCACCGACCTCGATGCCACGGTACTCGGCCACGGCGATGGTCTGGGCGCTTGCCACCTGCGCCGACACCTCAGCCACGACAGCTTTCTTGTCGTCTAGATTGAGACCCACAGGTCTTTCCTCCTTTCAAGTCCAAACACGGTGGAAAATCCACCGCACCCACGGCGACCTGAACCAGAAGCGTTGCCGGGCGTTGCCGCCCGGCATTGAATCCTGTTCTGGGACACCGTCTGCGCAGGCCGCTGAAGCCATTAAGCCCGAACGGATGTCCGGGCACCTGCGGTCTTTGACGATCCGCCACCCGACGCCGAAACGCCGGGCAACGGCCCAAAGTTCTTACTGCCCCAGGAGCGAAGCCTGGTCGATGCGCACCCCCGGACCCATGGTCGCGGAGACGGCGATCTTCTTGAGATACTGGCCCTTGCTGGACGCCGGCTTGGCCTTATTGAGGGCCTCGATCAGCGCCTTGAGGTTGGTTTCCAGATTCTCTACGGAGAAAGATGCACGACCGATGGTGGCGTGCACGATGCCGGCCTTGTCGGTCCGGTACTGAACCTGGCCGGCCTTGGCGTTCTTCACCGCAGTGGTCACGTCCATGGTGACGGTACCGACCTTGGGGTTCGGCATCAGGCCCCGGGGACCGAGGATCTGACCGAGTTGGCCGACGACCTTCATGGCGTCGGGCGTCGCGATGACCACGTCGAAGTTGAGGTTGCCCCCCTTCACTTCGGCAGCCAGATCGTCGAAACCAACGATGTCGGCGCCAGCAGCCTTGGCGGCTTCGGCCTTTTCGCCCTGGGCAAAGACGGCGACGCGGACCGACTTACCGGTACCGGCCGGAAGAACGACAGAACCGCGAACGACCTGGTCGGATTTACGGGCATCGACGCCCAGATTGACGGCCACATCGATGGATTCGTCGAATTTGGCCGCAGCGGTTTCCTTGGCCAGGTTCAGAGCTTCCTGAACCGGGTAGAGCTTTTGCGGAACGACCTTGCCCTGCAGGGCCTTTTGACGTTTGGTAAGCTTGGCCATGTTAGAGCCCCTCCACCGTGATGCCCATAGAACGGGCGGAACCGGCAATAGTCCGGACGGCGGCGTCCAAATCGGCCGCCGTCAGATCGGGGGCCTTGGTCTTGGCGATTTCCTCGGCTTGGGCACGGGTAATCTTGCCGACCTTGTCGGTATGCGGCTTCGGCGAACCCTTCTGGATGCCGGCAGCCTTCTTGATGAGGATGGTGGCCGGCGGCGTCTTCATCACGAAGGTGAAAGACTTGTCCGCAAAGGCAGTAATGACGACGGGAATCGGCAGGCCCGGCTCCATACCCTGGGTCTGGGCGTTGAAGGCCTTGCAGAATTCCATGATATTGAGACCGCGCTGACCGAGCGCCGGGCCGATCGGGGGGGACGGATTGGCCTTGCCGGCCGGGACTTGCAGCTTGATGTAGCCAATGATCTTTTTGGCCATGATTGCTCCTAATTGATGAGTAATAACGCGGTTTCGCCGGATAACCGGCTACTGGCGCTCCTCTTGCCGACCTTCAGGGCAGGCGGCGAGCCCGAAAATCCTTAGGCCTTTTCGACCTGGGCAAACTCCAACTCGACCGGCGTCGCTCGACCGAAAATGGTCACCGAGACGCGCAACCGGCTCTTTTCGTAATTGACATCCTCGACGGATCCATGGAAATCGGTAAACGGACCATCCTTGACCCGCACGACCTCACCGACCTCGAACAGCACCTTGGGACGCGGTTTTTCCACCCCTTCCTGCATTTGCTGCATGATCTTCTCGACTTCCTTTTCGGAAATCGGGGTGGGCTTGGTTGCGGTACCACCCACGAATCCGGTGACCTTGGGGGTGTTCTTGACCAAGTGCCAGGTGTCGTCGTTCATTTCCATCTCGACGAGGACGTAACCCGGGAAGAACTTGCGCTCGGAAATGGCCTTCTGCCCCCCGCGCATCTCGACGACTTCCTCGACCGGCACCAGGATGCGGCCGAACATCTCCTGCATGGCCTGGCGATTGATGCGTTCCTGAATGGCGCGCATCACGCTTTTTTCGAAGCCGGAATAGGCATGGACGACGTACCAGCGCTTGCTCATGATTTCTTCCAGCCCAGAATCAGATCGTAGAGGGCCCATTCAAGGGTCTTGTCAGTGAAATAGAGCACCAGAGCCATGACGACGACAAAGGCGAAGACGGCGCCCGTCGTCTGCATGGTCTCCTTGCGGCTGGGCCAGACGACCTTCTTGGTTTCGACCCCCGCTTCCTGGGCGAAGGCGAAGAAACGCTGCCCGGGCTCGGTCTTCCAGGCCACCGCGATGGCGGCCGCGACTCCGGCGAGAACCGCCAGGACGCGCAGGATCATCGCCTGGTCGGCAAGCAGGTAGAAGCCAGCCACGCCGGCAGCGAGCAACACCAGCGCCAGCGCAAACTTGATTTTGTCGACCATCGATTATGCGTTTCTAGAGAGTGGCAGGGGCAGAGGGAATCGAACCCCCAACCTTCGGTTTTGGAGACCGACGCTCTGCCAATTGAGCTATACCCCTGCAGCAGAGACACCAAAGCGCTCCGGTTTCCCGGAGCGCCCTTGTTTCGTTGAACCCGCCGATTACTCGACGATTTTCGCGACGACGCCGGCGCCGACGGTACGACCGCCTTCACGGATGGCGAAGCGCAGACCTTCTTCCATGGCGATGGGGGCGATCAGCTTCACCGTCATGGCAATGTTGTCCCCCGGCATGACCATCTCGACTCCCGACGGCAGGTCGATGGAGCCGGTCACGTCGGTCGTCCGGAAGTAGAACTGGGGACGGTAGCCGTTGAAGAACGGGGTGTGACGTCCGCCTTCGTCCTTCGACAGGATGTACACCTCGGAGGTGAAGTGGGTGTGCGGGGTGATCGAACCCGGCTTGGCCAGCACTTGTCCCCGTTCGACTTCTTCCCGCTTGGTGCCGCGCAGCAGGGCGCCGATGTTGTCGCCCGCCTGACCTTGGTCAAGCAGCTTGCGGAACATTTCAACGCCGGTGCAGATGGTCTTGGCGGTGGGACGGATGCCGACGATTTCGATTTCTTCGCCCACCTTGACGATGCCGCGCTCGACTCGACCGGTCACGACGGTGCCCCGGCCAGAGATGGAGAAGACGTCTTCGATGGGCATCAGGAAGGGTTGGTCAATGGCCCGTTCCGGGGTCGGGATGTAGGAGTCCAGCGCGTCGGCCAGGGCCATGATGGCGCCTTCGCCCAGCTCGCCCTTGTCGCCTTCCAGGGCCTTCAGGGCAGAGCCCTTGACGATGGGGATGTCGTCGCCCGGGAAGTCGTACTTGGAGAGCAGTTCGCGAACTTCCATTTCGACCAGTTCCAGCAGTTCGGCGTCGTCCACCATGTCGCACTTGTTCATGAAGACGATGATGTAGGGCACGCCAACCTGACGGGCGAGCAGAATGTGCTCCCGCGTCTGGGGCATCGGGCCGTCAGCCGCCGAGACCACCAGAATGGCGCCGTCCATCTGGGCAGCACCGGTAATCATGTTCTTGACGTAGTCGGCGTGGCCCGGACAGTCCACGTGGGCGTAGTGACGGTTGGCAGTCTCGTATTCAACGTGGGCCGTGTTGATGGTGATGCCCCGCGCCTTCTCTTCCGGCGCCGCGTCAATTTCGTCGTACTTCTTCGCCGCTCCGCCAAACTTCGCCGACAGCACCGTCGTGATCGCAGCCGTCAACGTCGTCTTCCCGTGGTCAACGTGTCCAATCGTCCCCACATTCACGTGCGGCTTCGTACGCTCGAACTTTTCCTTAGCCATACCATTTCCCCAAAACGTTCAAGAAAATCAACAAAAAACCAGCCTGTCGGTGGTGCCCATGGGCAGGATCGAACTGCCGACCTCTCCCTTACCAAGGGAGTGCTCTACCACTGAGCCACATGGGCCTACCTGAGAAAACTTCAGCCACAGCACGTCGATGGAGCGGGTGAAGGGAATCGAACCCTCGTCTTAAGCTTGGAAGGCTTCAGCTCTACCATTGAGCTACACCCGCTTAAACACTCTCTTCGCACCGCACCACAAGGCACTACGACAACTTTCTGGTGGAGGGGGAAGGATTCGAACCTTCGAAGGCAGAGCCGTCAGATTTACAGTCTGATCCCTTTGACCGCTCGGGAACCCCTCCGAGAGAACCCGCGATTATCCAGATGCCGTCAAAACCTGTCAACGGGTTCGCCAAGCGAAATCCAAGCCCCAGGAAAGAAAAAGACCGGCTTTCTAGCCGGTCTTTTTCGCGAGGGAAAGCGCTTACTTCTGCGACAGGACCCAAGCGGCCAGTTTCTTGGCTTCGTCATCGGTCACGTTGTTCGGCGGCATCGGAACTTCGCCCCAGGAACCCTTGCCACCGGCCTTGATCTTGGCGGCCAGAGCAGCGGGAGCCTTCGCATCGCCCTTGTACTTGGCGGCAACGTCCTTGTACGCGGGGCCGACGATCTTCTTGTCAATCGCATGGCAGGACATGCAGTTCTTGGCCTTGGCCAGAGCTTCGTCGGCCTGGACCTGACCGGCCATGGCAACGCCGGCGGCCATGATCGCAACAACAATCGCTTTCATCGTTTCACTCCATCTGTCGGTTGAAAAACGCCGTCGATGATAAGCCCTTTCGGCACCACGGGAAAGCGCGGCGATCGGCTGTAAGAACGGCGATACCGCTTTAACGCGCGAAGGAGGCGCCCGTTGACGCGGTCACCCCCGGTATCCCAAGAAAACCTTCGCCAGAAGCGGCTCAGCGCCGGCGCTGAATCTGGCCCACGTCCCGTACGGCGCCCTTGTCGGCGGAAGTTGCCATTAAGGCGTAGGCCTGGAGCGCTGCCGAAACGACTCGCTCACGCTTGACCGGCTTCCAGGCCGCTTCCCCGCGGGCTTCCATGGCCTTTTTTCGATTGCCCAGTTCGGCCTCGGAAATGGCCAAATGAATGCGCCTTGCCGGAATATCGATTTCGATCTTGTCACCGTTTTCGATGAGACCGATGGCGCCACCGTCTGCCGCTTCGGGCGAGGCATGGCCGATGGAAAGACCCGAGGTCCCTCCGGAGAAGCGCCCGTCGGTGAGCAGTGCGCAATCCTTACCCAGACCGCGCGATTTCAGGTAAGAGGTCGGATAGAGCATCTCCTGCATGCCGGGGCCGCCTTTCGGTCCTTCGTAACGAATGACCACCACGTCGCCGGCAACCACCTCTCCTCCTAGAATGCCTTCGACAGCGGCATCCTGGCTCTCATATACACGGGCCGTTCCATTGAACTTCCAGATGGACTCATCCACGCCGGCGGTCTTGACGATGCAGCCGTCAATCGCGATGTTGCCGTGGAGTACGGCCAGGCCGCCTTCCCGGGAATAGGCATTGGCGGCGTTGCGGATGCAGCCGTGGGTACGATCGAGATCCAACTCGTTGTAGCGGCGATCCTGGGAGAAAGCTTCCTGGGTCGGCACACCGCCAGGAGCGGCCTTGTAGAAATCATGGATCTTCAGGTCGTGTTCGCGCACGACATCCCAGCGGTCGATGGCCTGGCCGAGGGTCGCGGTGTGCACGGTCGGCACATCCCGGTGGATGAGACCGGCCCGATCGAGTTCGCCGAGGATACCCATGATGCCCCCGGCCCGATGGACATCCTCGATGTGATAATCCTGAGTGGCCGGTGCCACCTTGCACAGGCAGGGTACCTTGCGGGAGATGGCATCGATGTCGCTCATCGTGAAATCAACGCCGGCTTCCTGGGCAGCGGCCAGAATGTGCAGGACGGTGTTGGTGGAACCGCCCATGGCCACGTCGAGGGCCATGGCGTTCTCAAATGCGGCCTTGCTCGCGATGGCCCGGGGCAGCACGGAAATGTCATTCTGCTCGTAGTGGCGCTTACATAGCTCGACGACAGTACGCCCGGCACGCAGAAAGAGCTCCTTGCGGTCAGCATGGGTGGCGACAATGGTGCCGTTGCCGGGCAGCGAGAGCCCCAAGGCTTCGGTCAAACAGTTCATTGAATTCGCCGTGAACATCCCGGAGCAGGATCCGCAGGTGGGACAAGCGGAGCGTTCAAAGCTCTCGACCTCGGCATCGGAGACGTTCTGGTCGCCAGCCTTGATCATGGCATCGATGAGATCTACGGCGATGATCTTGCCCGCCCACTTCACCTTGCCGGCCTCCATGGGGCCGCCGGAGACGAAGACCGCCGGGACGTTGAGACGCATGGCCGCCATCAGCATTCCCGGAGTGATTTTGTCGCAGTTCGAGATGCACACCATGGCGTCGGCGCAGTGGGCATTGACCATGTATTCGACGGAATCGGCGATCAGGTCGCGGGAGGGCAGGCTATAGAGCATGCCCCCGTGGCCCATGGCAATACCGTCGTCGATGGCGACGGTATTGAACTCCTTGGCGATACCTCCCGCCGCTTCGATCTCCCGCGCCACCAGTTGGCCCAGATCCTTGAGATGGACATGGCCCGGAACGAATTGAGTGAAGGAATTGACCACCGCAATGATCGGCTTGCCGAAGTCGCCGTCCTTCATGCCGGTGGCTCGCCAGAGGGCGCGGGCGCCGGCCATGTTGCGGCCGTGGGTGGAAGTGCGGGAACGATATTGGGGCATGACGGACTCCGTACAAAGCCGCGCATGGCGGCAACAACTATAATCGATCAATTCTAGCCGAATCCCCTGCCCCCATGCTTCTGCATCCTCAGTTCGACCCCGTGGCGTTTTCGCTGGGCCCCCTTGCCGTGCGCTGGTACGGCCTGATGTACCTGGTGGCTTTCGCACAATTTTTTTTCCTCGGCCGCCAGCGCATCGTGACCCGGCCGGGGGCCGGCTGGACGATCGAACAACTCGACGACCTGCTCTTCTATGGCGTGCTGGGTGTCATTCTTGGCGGCCGTCTCGGCCAAATCCTGCTCTACGAACCGGCCTACTATTTTTCCAATCCCCTCGAGATGATCGCAGTCTGGAAAGGGGGAATGAGCTTTCACGGGGGGTTTCTCGGCGTTCTTGCCGCCATGGCGCTTTGGGCGAGAAAGCACGGCAAGGCCTGGCTGGGAGTCACCGATTTCATCGCCCCCTTGGTTCCCCTTGGCCTGGCGGCCGGCCGCCTTGGCAATTTCATCAATGGGGAACTCTGGGGAAGGGCAGCCGATCCTGCCCTCCCCTGGGCCATGATTTTCCCTCAGGCGGGCGACGCCCTTCCGCGGCACCCGTCCCAAATCTACCACCTGGGTCTTGAAGGACTCGCCCTGTTCGCCATCCTTTGGCTGTATTCGTCCCGCGTTCGGCCGGCAGGTGCGGTTTCCGGCGCGTTCCTGGCGGGCTACGGGAGTTTTCGATTTATCACCGAGTATTTCCGCGAACCCGACGCGGGGATTTTTGGTCTTTCCTATACCGTCAGCATGGGCCAGTGGCTCTCGCTGCCCATGATCGTGGCGGGTGTTTGGCTCATTTTCGCCGCCTATCGGTCCCGCAACACCTGATTGGAAAAGATCACTTCGCTTGTATAATTATGAATTACTACAACACGAAGGCCTCCCTACCATGACTCGTCCCTTCAAGATTCTCGGCATCCAGCAGATCGCCATCGGCGGCCCGTCGAAGGACCGGCTAAGGACCCTCTGGGTCGACCTCTTCGGCCTCGAGGTCACCGGCAACTTCGTCAGCGAGCGCGAGAACGTCGATGAAGACATCTGCGCCCTGGGCAGCGGCCCCTTCAAGGTCGAAGTGGACCTGATGCAGCCCCTGGACCCGGAAAAAAAACCGGCTGTCCACGCGACTCCACTGAACCACGTCGGAATTTGGGTCGATGACCTTCCGAAGGCCGTCGAATGGCTCGCGGATCATGGCGTGCGTTTCGCTCCCGGGGGTATACGCAGGGGTGCCGCGGGATTCGATATCTGCTTCCTGCATCCCAAGGGGAACGAAGAGTTCCCGATCGGTGGCGAAGGGGTCCTCATCGAACTGGTTCAAGCGCCGCCCGCCGTGGTACAGGCCTTTGCCCAACTCGCCACCCAATGAACATCCCCGATTCCGATCTGGAACAATCCCGGGCCTTCCTGGCTCCCACCCTGGAGGCCACCGCCGCGATCCTGCCCTTGCTCGCTCGGCCACCACACCCGCCGCGCTTTCCGCATAAGGAGGCTGAAATTTGGCGATCCTGTTGGATCGCCCTGCAGTCGGCCTGGCTAGATCGCCACGGCCGTGGCTTCGCGGCCATCCGCCCGGCGGTATTTGCCCTTTGTGGAGCCGCATTGGCACTCAAGGACAATGATTGTCTGGCCCTCGGCGAGGCGCTGGCGAGCGCGACCGACCGCCTCGATGAACCCGAGGGTCTCGCCAACCCACGTCTGGCCACCGCAATCACGGCCACCATCGAATGCTTCTCGGACCACGGATCACTGGAGAATGCGGCCTTCCCGGAGCGCGCCCGCCATTTTTCTGCACGGCTGGGCCGCATTGCCGCGGAGAGAAGGGCACCTGCGCGCTCCCCTGTCCTCGACCGGCTCTTCGCCGAGGAAGGCAGGGAGTGCCTGGAAAGGATGCGTGCCGCCACCGGAGCTTTACCGCCCGACGCTTTCGCCCTCAAGCGGGCGGCAAGCGATCTTGCAAGGGTTGCTGAAGCGCTGGATCTCGGGGAGATCGCCCTGGTTTCCGGACGTCTGGTGCGCCGCCTGACCCTGCGTGCCGGAGAAGGGGTCGATCTCGAAGCGCCGGAAACCCGAGAGCCGGTGTTGGCCCTCATCGCGGAACTGGACGCCCTCGTCTCCTGCTTATAAGGGGTGAAAGACACCCAGGATCAAGCGCCGGCCGTCTCCCAGGTCGGCCACCTGGGCCCGGATTTCCACCGGGCGTTCAACCCCGTCGCCGCGCAGAATAGGCACCGATGCTGGCGCCTTGAGCTCACCGGAAACCGTTTGCTGGAAGGCTCGACTGCACCGTTCCGCCTCCCGCGGTGGATGGAGCTGGCGCTGATGCCGCCCGATCAAGCGGGTACGGGGAATCCCGAACAGCAACTCAGCCTGTCGATTGGCATCGAGCACGATGCCGGTATCGCCGTCAGCCAGGAGCATCGCCTCCCGGGAGGCGTCGAACACAGCCCGCAGGCGTTCGCTGGCCGTCCTCGCCTGCCGCCGGGCCTCCGATGCCTCGTACTCGACCAGGGCCAGGGTCACAAGATTGGCGATCGCCTGGGCAAAAACCCGGTGCATGGTGCTCCAAGGTTGCCGCCCCCCGACCTGTTCGAGGCAAAAGACTCCCTGCAACTCGCCGCGGATGTGGATTGGAGTCGCCAAAATGGCTGAAATGTTATGCTGCGGAAGGTAATCCGCAGCGAATTCGCTGGTTGCCGGATGCAGATAGGGAGCGTCCGCAACAATGGCGCCTTCCCCATCTAGGGCGGCGAAGAATCCCGGATACTGGCTTGCGCCCAGACTGGCCCCGCTGCTGTGGCGCCGGGATTGACGCTCGAAGAGTTCCAGGCAACGCAACTCTTGCCGATCATCGGTCAGCGCCCAGACTGCGACGCGCTCGACTCCGGTCGCCGCCGCCGTCGATTCGGTAAGGATACTGAGCGCCATTTCCAGGGAGGCTTCCTTGAAATAGCTCCCACGTGAAAGACGCGCAAAGCCCTCCTGCATGTCGGCGGGCGAAGCGAGGACGATCTGTTCGCCCATATTCATCATGACCACTTTCGCAACTTCCAGGGCAACGCGCCCCAATCAATGACAGTTGCGATTCTAGGGCGCTGCCTGCGGAAACGCTGTGAAATGCGCCACACTAACTAAAGTAATAGATCGGGCCAGGCTGACACCCGGCCCGACTCTGGCCCATTGCGCGGCGGCTACCCTCACCGCCTGCAAATTGCCTCAGCGACCGCTCAAGGCGGCGATACGCTCTTCGAGGGAAGGATGGCTCGCGAACAAGGAAGAAATGCTCTTGCCGCCAGCGATGCCAGAGGTCGCCATGCCCTGGGGCAAAGGCTCGGAGTGCAGGCCGCCGAGGCGGCGCAGCGCATCGATCATGGGGCGCGGAGTGCCGAGTAGTCCGGCGGCGCCGGCGTCGGCCCGGAATTCGCGCTGGCGCGAGAAGTACATGACGATCATGCTGGCCAGGATACCGAAGACCAGTTCGCACACCATGCTGGTCACCATGTAACCGATGCCCGGTCCGCTGCTTTCCTCGCCTTTGCGCAGAAAGGAATCGACGGCGTACCCGATGACGCGGGAAATGAAGACCACGAAGGTATTCACGACGCCCTGGATCAGAGTCAGGGTGACCATGTCGCCGTTCGCGATATGGGCTACCTCGTGGGCCAGCACCGCTTCGACCTCCTCGCGGCTCATGCCCTGCAAGAGGCCTGTGGAGACAGCCACCAGGGAACTGTTCTTGCTGGCTCCGGTCGCAAAGGCGTTCGGCTCGCCTTCATAGACGGCGACCTCCGGCATCGGCAGCCCCGCTTTCTGGGCGAGCCTCCCGACGGTTTCCATCAGCCACAGTTCGGTCGAATTGCGCGGCGTCTCGATCACCTGGGCGCCGGTGCTCCACTTGGCCATCGGCTTGGACATCCAGAGCGAAATGAAGGCACCGCCGAAACCGATCACCCCGGCAAAGACGAGCAGCATGCCAAGATTGAGGCCATTGGCGGTGAGGAAGCGGTTGACGCCCAGAAGGCTGGTGACCAGCCCGAGGACGAGCATGACCGCCAGGTTGGTAAGGAGGAATAGAACGACACGTTTCATGAGAGTCTCCTGCTGGAGGGGGAACGACACGGCGAGGAGTTTACTCCGGGAAGACACTGCGGATAAATCGGATTAAACTTTAGATACACTTCGAAAACATCGAACTCCGTGACTTCCCTCAACTTCAAGCACCTCCACTACTTCTGGAGCGCGGCTCAGGAAGGCAGCATCACCCGGGCTGCCGAACGCCTGGGCGTGGCAGTCCAGACGGTCAGCGGCCAGATCGCGGTGCTGGAGCGTAGTCTCGGCCGCGCACTCTTCGTCGCTCAGGGCCGCGGCCTCGCCCTCACCGAAGCCGGCCGGACGGCCCTGGCCTACGCTGACCGGATCTTCCAGCTCGGCGACCAATTGGTCGACGACTTGGCCCAGCCGGACCAGGGCGACAGACAGCGACTGGTGGTGGGAATCTCCGACGGTTTGCCCAAATTGGTGGCCCACCGACTCCTCGCCGAAATCCAGGCTGCTCCGGCCCGCCTGCGCCTGGTTTGCCATGAGGGCGAATTCGAAGATCTCCTCGCCGACCTGGCCGTCCATCGCCTGGACGTGGTCCTCACCGACCGGCCCGCGACCGGGGGAGGAAATCTTAGGCTGATCAGCCGCCCCCTGGGCGAACTGGCGGTAGGCTTCTACGCCGTTCCCTCCCTCGCAGAGCGCCTACGACCGGATTTTCCGCGTAGTCTCGCCGGCGCCCCCGTCCTGCTGCCCACCCGGCACAACCGGTTGCGCGACCAGATCGACCGCTGGCTGGAGGAAACGGGAATCAGGCCCGACATCATCGGCGAGTTCGAGGACAGCGCCCTGCTACAGACCTTCGGCCGCTCCGGTCTTGGCCTCTTCCCCGCTCCCCTTGAGCTGGCCGAAGCGGTCGAACGCGAGCTGGGAGCGTTTCCGGTCGGCCCCCTGGGCGGAGTCTGCGAGCAGATTTTCGCCATCGCCAACGCCCGAAGGATCGCCCATCCCGCAGTGGAAGCCCTTTGTGCAGTGCGACTGGGGTCTGCTCCATCGCTAGCGTTATAATTGCCGACCCCCAATCGCTGCACTGCACAATGACACTCAAACTCCGCATCCTGGCCATCCTCGGCCTCCTCGCCGCCCTCGTCTCCCCCCTTCGCGCCCAACAGCTTCCCATTCCGCCCGCCCTGGCAGCAAAATCCTGGTTGCTCCTGGAGATGGGTTCCGGCCAGGTGCTCGCTACCGAAAAGCCTGACGAGCGTATCGAACCGGCATCGCTGACCAAGCTGATGACGGCCTATCTGACGTTTACGGCGCTCAAGCAAAAGACCCTCGCCCTGGATCAGGCCGTCAATGTATCCAAGCAGGCCTGGCAGACCGGCGGATCGAAGATGTTCATCCGGGTCGACACCCAAGTGCCGGTGGAAGACCTGATCAAGGGCATGATCGTCCAATCCGGCAACGACGCCTGCATCGCCCTGGCCGAAGCCATCGCCGGCAGCGAGGACAATTTCGCCCAGATGATGAACCGTGAGGCCCAACGCCTGGGGATGAAGAGTTCCAGCTTCCGGAATTCGACCGGCCTGCCCGATCCGCAACATTTCACCACCGCCCGCGACCTTTCGCTGCTCGCCTCGGCGTTGATCCGCGATTTCCCCGCCGAGTACGGCAAGTACTACTCGATGAAGGAATTTCGCTACAACAACATCACGCAACCCAACCGCAATCGCCTCCTCTGGCTAGACCCCACGGTGGACGGCGTCAAAACCGGCCATACCGAGGGCGCAGGCTACTGCCTGATTTCTTCCGCCAAGCGCGACTCGCGCCGCCTGCTCTCGGTGGTCCTCGGCACCGCCAACGATGCCACCCGCGCCAGCGAGTCCCTCAAGCTGCTGAACTGGGGATTCCAGTTCTACGAAGCGGTGCGCCTGTACGCCAAGGACCAGGCCTTGTCCACGCCGCGTGTCTGGAAGGGCACTGCAGCGACGGTGAAAGTCGGCTTCCCCGAGGATTTCATTCTTGCCGTCCCCAAGGGCTATGCCAATCGGATCGAGGCCCAGTTCGTTTCCCAACAGCCCATGATGGCGCCGGTGCAGCAGGGTCAGAAGGTGGGCACCATGAAGGTCGCCGTCGACGGCAAACCTTACGGTGAGTTCCCGGTTCTAGCCTTGGAAACCGTTCCGGTGGCCGGCATTTTCGGCCGCATGGTCGATTCGGTGCGCCTCTGGTTCAACTGATGTCCGCCACGGTCGCCGATCCGGTCTATCTCGACGGGGTCTTTCTGCCCCTCGCCGAAGCCAGGATTTCGCCCCTGGACCGCGGCTTCCTGTTCGGCGACGGTGCCTACGAAGTCATTCCGGTCTATTCGCGGCGGCCGTTTCGGCTAGGGCAGCACCTTGCGCGCCTCGGCGCCACTCTGGAGGCGATCCGGCTTCCCGACCCCTACCCGGAGTCCCGCTGGACGTCGCTGGTGGAAACCTTGATTTCGGGAGCGCCCTGGGACGACCAGGCGATCTATCTCCAGGTGACCCGCGGCGCCGACGACAAGCGGGACCATCCCTTCCCGCCGGCTTCGGTGCCGGCGACCGTCTTCGGCTTTGCCTCCCCCCTGGTCACCGCCCCCGCGAGCCTGCGCGAACAGGGCGTTGCCGCCATCACCGTTACCGACCTCCGCTGGGGCCGTTGCGACCTCAAGGTCACTGCGGTACTGGCCAATGTCCTCGCCCGCCAGCAGGCGGTCGACGCCGGTTGCGCAGAAGCCATCTTCCTACGCAACGGCTGGCTCACCGAAGGGACCGCGTCCAACATCTTCATCGCCCGCGACGGCGTCGTCCTCGCACCGCCCAAGGGCCCGCTGATCCTGCCCGGCGTGACCTACGACGTCGTTCTCGAACTTGCCGATGCCCGCGGGCTTCATGCCGAGCTGCGCCCCATTGCGGAAAGCGAATTGCGCGCCGCCGACGAGGTGTTGATGACCTCGTCGACCAAGGAAATCCTGCCCATCACCCGCCTTGACGGCCAACCGGTGGGAACCGGGCGCCCAGGCCCGATCGGACTGGCACTCGGCGAGTGGTACCAGGACTACAAACAATCCGTCATGCGTAGCGGCTGAGGCACCGTGTCCGAAAAGGAAAGTCTCTTCGAATTCCCTTGTGCCTTCCCCCTCAAGATCATGGGCAGGGCCGCAGACAACCTCGCCCCTGCGGTGCTGGAAATCGTCGCCCGCCACGCCCCCGGTTTCGATGCAGCCACGATGGAAATGCGTGCCAGTTCCGGCGGCAAATACGTGAGCCTCACGTGCACGGTCATCGCCACCTCCCGACCCCAGCTCGACGCCCTGTACCGGGAGCTCACCGCGCATCCCCTGGTCAAGGTGGTGCTTTGACCACGCCCGCGGCACTCCGCGCAGCAGCGTTCTTGAGATGAGCATCGTCGTCAGGCGCCTCGGGCTGGCCGACTACGCCACGACCTACGACGCCATGAGGTCGTTCACTGCCGGGCGCGGTCCGGAAACCCCGGACGAGTTGTGGATCGTCGAACACCCCCCGGTCTACACCCTGGGCCAGGCCGGCAAGCCGGAACACATCCTTAGGGATGTGGGAATTCCCGTCGTCCCTATCGACCGGGGTGGTCAGGTGACCTACCACGGCCCCGGCCAAGTGGTCGTCTACCTGCTTCTCGACCTCACCCGCCGCAAGCTCAAGGTGCGCGAATTGGTCAGCGCCATTGAACAAGCCGTGATCGACCTGCTCGGCGATCACGGCGTAACCGCCGAACGCCACGCCGGCGCCCCCGGCGTCTACGTCGGCGAGGCGAAAATTGCCGCCCTGGGTCTACGCATCCGCCACGGCTGCTCGTATCATGGCGTCTCCCTCAATGTGGACATGGACCTCAGTCCCTTCGACGCCATCAACCCCTGTGGCTACCCTGGACTGAAGGTCATCCAGACCAAGGATCTCAACCTGCCGCTCACCGCTCACAAGGCGGGCGAGCAGCTTTGCCAACACTTGCTACAGCAATTGGAGAAGTAAAAATGGCCGAACGCGGCATCAAGCAAAAGGGCGAACAAAAAACCGCCCGCATCCCCATCAAGATCGTCCCCGTGGACGCCCCCCTCAAGAAACCCGATTGGATCCGGGTCAAGGCCGGCAACAGCGCCGGGCGCTTCGGCGAAATCAAGGCCATGCTGCGGGAGCGGAAGCTCCACACCGTCTGCGAAGAAGCCACCTGCCCCAATATCGGCGAATGCTTCGGCCGTGGTACCGCCACCTTCATGATCCTCGGCGACATCTGCACGCGCCGCTGCCCCTTCTGCGACGTTGGCCACGGCCAGCCGCTGCCCCCCAACCCCGACGAACCGCAGCAACTGGCCGAGTCGGTCGCCGCCCTCAAGCTGCGCTATGTGGTCATCACCAGCGTGGACCGGGACGACCTGCGGGATGGCGGAGCACAGCACTTTGTCGATGTCATCCGTGCCGTTCGCTTGGCCTCGCCCTCCACCACCATCGAGACCCTGGTACCCGATTTCCGAGGCCGGATGGACATCGCCCTGGATGTCCTCGGCCAGGCCCTGCCCGACGTGCTCAACCATAATCTGGAAACGGTGCCCCGCCTCTACAAACAGGCCCGCCCCGGCGCCGACTACGCCCATTCGCTGGAATTCCTGAAGCGCTTCAAGGCCCGCTACCCGGGCGTGTCCACCAAGTCCGGTCTCATGGTCGGCCTGGGCGAGACCGACGACGAAATCTTCGGCGTCATGCGCGACCTGCGCGCCCACGACGTGGAAATGCTCACCATCGGTCAATACCTCGCCCCCACAGGCCACCACCTGCCGGTGGAGCGCTACGTCCATCCCGATATCTTCAAGGACTACGAAAGCGAAGCGAAGACCATGGGCTTTTCCGGAGCCGCTTGCGGCCCTATGGTCCGTTCCAGCTATTGGGCGGACCAGCAGGCCCACAGCGCAGGGGTGGGCTAAGAACCGGAAATGAGATAGTCCTGGCGTTGTCGCCCCCTGGTGCCATAGTCAACGGGCAGTCTTCGTCGTCGGGCGTAGCCGGTATCGCTGCCCCTCAAACGTTTCCGCTGCGAAGCCGGATTCGGACGCCGGCGGTCAGTCGATAAACGCGATTCGCCAACATTCGTCCAGGTTCGCGGCGACGCAGGCGATGACATCCGGATCGAGCTTCCCGGCCTGCTCTTCTTCTCGGAGGACGGCCAGGATGCTCTCCGGCGGCAGCGGCCCGCGATAGGGTCGCTGTTGCTCCAACGCCTGGAAGACGTCGGCCACGGCGACGATCCGTGCCTCGAGCGAGAGCTCGTTCTTGCGCAAGTGGTACGGGTAGCCCGAGCCATCCACCCGCTCGTGGTGTTGCGCAGCCCAGAGCGCGACGTCTTCGAGACCGCGGATGTTTTTCAACACGTTGTAGGTGTCGAAGCTGTGCCGCCGAACGATGGCGTATTCCTCGTCGCTGAGCTTGCCGGGCTTTTCGAGATATTCGTCGGGAACGCGGAGCTTGCCGAGATCGTGGAGCAAGCCGGCCAGTTCGAGGAGCTCGCAGCAGCGTTGATCCAGACCCATCTGTTCGCCCAGGAAGCGCGCCAGCCGGGCAACGGCATCCGAGTGCTTGCTGGTAAAGCTGCTCTTGGCATCGACGATGACCGAGAAAATATGGAAGAGCCCGCGCAGTTCCGCGAAGGAAATATAGCCGTCACGCTCATGCTCAAGCCACGAGGCAGCGTAGCCCGCAACCTGGTCCCCCTCCAGGCGAAACCAGAACGCTTCCGATCGGGACAATTCGAGGAAGGCATCGACAAGTTCGGGGTGGAACCAGGTGCCCCGCCTTTCCAGAATGCGCTCACGCGTGTCCGCCACCCCGAGGAGAACGTTGGAGTTGTCCCGTAGACTCGCCAGAGTCAGGATATCCACGCGGTCTGCCAGATAGATGCAGTTGGCGGCCATGCGCTTTACCTCGGGAAGGTCGAGTTCAGCCAGTTCGTTCCAGTGGGTGTGGTGATGGCGGACGATATCGGCAAACCGCACCAGCATTCCGCTCTTGGCGAGGAGCGCAGCCCCGTTTTCGCAGTGGTCGTTTTCATGTTCCCATTCCAGCTGGGCAAGACGGGAATGGATGATGGTCTTCGACACCCCACAGTCATGCAGGATCGCGGCCTGGAACAACTCGTCGAGCCGCGACCCGCTCCAACCCAATCGCTTGGCACATTCCGCCGCAATATAGGCGACGCGCTTGCCGTGATGGATATGGGTGACCCCTACCAGGTCCAAAGCGTCCGAGAGCGAGTAGATGGCCTGATGCAGGCTGATTCTGAAATTTGCCATGGCGGCGCCCACCTCCCCGAGAGCGCATCACGCGCGATTCACGCCGCCATCGTAGGCGCTTTCGAGCCTTGCACCAAGCCCTGGACGAGCCATGCAGGGAGGTCCCTGCATCCGGACCCCGCTGTGCGACGTAATCGGGATATGCCCAGCCACTCTATTGCACTCCATCCATGAGAACCGCTCTATCCCTCTTGCTCTGCCTCTGGATTCCGCTCGCCGCTGCCGCACCCGGCCTGATCCCCTGGCAAGCCTACGGCGACGACGCCTTTACCCGGGCCCGAGCCGAGGGCCGCTTTGTCCTGCTCGAACTCGAGGCGGTGTGGTGCCACTGGTGCCACGTCATGGACGAGCGCACCTGGACCGATCCGGCGGTTGCGGAAGCAGTGGCGCAGCACTACGTGCCCGTGCGTGCCGACCACGATGCACGACCCGACCTCGCCGAGCGCTACCGGGATTACGGCTGGCCGGCGATCATCGTCCTCGACGGCGAGGGAAGAGAGATCGTCAAGCGGGCCGGCTACATTCCGCCGGAGAGCATGGCGCGACTGCTGGCAGCGATCGTCGCCGACCCCTCGCCCGAATCCGCCGCCGCTGCCGAGCCTTCTGCCTGGGCCTCGTCGCCGCTGCTCGACGCAGCCACCCGGGCGGAACTGGAGCGCCGTTGGGTAGAGACCCACGATTTCACCTTAGGCGGCCTCAAGGGCTTCCAGAAGATCGTAGACCGCGATGCCGCCGAGTACGCCCTGCTCAAGGCCGCGACCGGCGATACGAGCGCCGCCCGCATGGCCCGGGACGACCTTGCGGGCGCCCGGCGCCTCCTCGATCCGGTCTGGGGCGGCGTCTACCAGTACTCCACCGGTGGCGACTGGAAACACCCGCATTACGAAAAGCTCGGCTTTATCCAGGCGGACTATCTGCGCCTCTTTGCCCTCGGCTACGCCGCCTTCGGAGACCCTCGCGACCGCGCTGCCATCGCCGCCATCCACACCTACCTGCGGCGTTTCCTGCGGGCTCCCGACGGCGCCTTCTACACCAGCCAGGACGCCGATCTGCGCCCCGGCGAGCACAGCGCCGCCTACTTCGCCCTCGGCGACGCCACGAGGATGAGACGGGGGACTCCCCGCGTCGACCACAATGTCTACGCCCGCGAGAACGGTCTCATCGCCGCCGCCCTGGTCCAGGCCCACGCCGCCACCGGCGACCCGCTCCTGCTGGACGATGCAGCCGCCGCCGTCGAGCGCATGATCGCCACCCGCCGCCTTCCGGAGGGCGGCTACGCCCACGGCGTCAGCGATTCCGCCGGCCCCTACCTGGCCGACAGTCTGGCCATGCTGCGTGCCCTAATTGCTCTCCACGGTGCCACCGGAGAGCGCCGCTGGCTGGCCGAGGCCACCGCTACTGCGGACTTCATTGCCCGGCGTTTTGCCCGCAACGACGCCCCCGGATTCCGCACGGCGGCGCCTTCCGGGCCTCTCGCCCCGGTCGCCACCCTGGAAGAGAACCTCGCCCTGGCACGCGCCGCCAACCTGCTGGCCGGCTACAGCGGCGAGGCCCGCCACCGGGCAATGGCTGAATCGGCCCTACGCTACCTGGCTACCCCGGAAGTCGCCCTGGCGCGTCTTTCCGACCCAGGAATCCTCGTCGCCGCGCGGGAAATGGCCAACGAACCGGCCCACCTCACGGTCGTCGGCGGACGCGACGACCCGGCTGCCCGGCGCCTCTTTTCCGCCGCGGTCCGATGGCCGGTGGTGTACAAACGGGTCGAATGGTGGGACCGCCGCGATGGCCCCCTCGCTAATCCGGACGTCGCCTATCCCGAACTTGCCCGCGCCGCAGCCTACGTTTGTAGCGAAGGGCGATGCTCGCGGCCGCTGTTCAGTCCGGAAGACCTCATTGCCCTCGCCGCCGAAACCCGTCGCACCGCTCCCTGACAAGGAATTGCCCATGCCCAAGACCTGCGCCCCGTGGCTTGCCATCCTGGCCCTGATCGGCCACCTGCTTCTCGTCCCCGTTGCCGCCGGCGAGCTCCAGTCCGTCCCACCCGCGCCCGCGCCCGTCCTGTCCCTCGCCGACCTTCAGGGGCGCCCGCTGGACCTCTCGGCCCTGCGCGGCAAGGTGGTGCTGATCAATTTCTGGGCGACCTACTGCAAGCCTTGTCGCGAAGAGATGCCCTCCCTCGACCGCCTGCGCTCCCGGCTGGGCCCTGGCGGCTTTGAGGTGATTGGCGTGGACGTGGCCGAGGATGCCGACACTGTGCGCCGCTTCCTCGCCACCACCTCCGTCGGTTTCCCCCTCACCCTCGATCCGGAAGGGGCTGTCATGGGCCGCTGGAAGGCGATCGCCCTGCCCACCACCATCGTCGTGGACCGCCGCGGCCGCATCCGCGCCCGGCTGACAGGAGGCGCAGACTGGGAAGATGAGGCGATCATCACCCGTCTGCAAAAACTCATGACGGAACCATGAGCACAAACTTGCATCCAATGGGCGGGCTGGTGCGTAGATGGGGGTACGGAACGCGCACCGCTCGCCGGGGCAGCCAACCGGAAACCACTTGATGTCGGCCTTCGGGCCGAAACTTTACCTCAGGAGAATCGACATGAGCACCAAGAAGACCGCCCTTTCCCTCGCCGTCGGCACCGCCTTCGCCGCCACCGCCCTGTTGGCCCCGGTGGTACACGCCGCCGACAACCCCTTCTCCCTCACCAAACTCGATTCCGGCTACCAGCTGGCCGAAGCCGACAAGGCCAAGGACGGCAAGTGCAGTGCCGACAAGAAGAAGGATGGCAAGTGCAGCGCCGAGAAGAAGAAGGACGGCAAGTGCGGCGAAGCCAAGTGCGGCGCCGACAAGAAGAAGTAAGACTCCCCGGGGCGCGCTCCGGCGCGCCCCTTTCTTG
>Ga0268298_10001101_pt1 | contig 32805 bp, 24 predicted proteins | sample WWTPWeurt_MetaG_FD_194462 | JGI IMG/M metagenome (GOLD analysis project Ga0268298, IMG submission 194462) | Activated sludge microbial communities from WWTP in Nijmegen, Gelderland, Netherland - WWTP Weurt | ecosystem: Engineered > WWTP > Aerobic digester > Activated sludge | place...
GCGTCCATACGGCTTGAGCCCTTGTATCCAACCAACAGGAATTGGTCGGCGGTGCCGTTTGCAACGAATGGGTCGACATACACCTTGTAGCGTCCGTTTAGAACACCAGCAAAAGTGCTAGAAGCCTCATCAACCGTCAGGTTTGTGGAGAGAGCTGGAGCGTAGTCCAGAACACCTGCCATTGCCAATGCCGACGCTACGTCTGCAGAAGCGATGATGATGTTACCCTTACCACGGCGAGTTTGTTGATAAACAACGTTTGCTTCGCGCTCGATTTGGAACAGGAGACCCTTGAACTTCTCAACCGACCAACGACCATTGGAGTCAACGTCCAAGTCAAACTCGCCTGTTACAGCGGTTGTACCTGCGTTAGCGCCAACCTTAGCGCTGGTGTAAACCGTACGCATAATTTCGCGGTTCATTTCGTTCGTAATTTCTTGCGAAAGAATGTTGCTCAATTCAGCTTCTGCGTCCAGACCATGCACAGACTTCAAGTCTTGTGCGAGTTCGACGGTGTATTCTGCCTTCAGTGCACGGGTTTGTGCAACAACCGATGTCTTCTCGATCGAGAATGCCATCTGATTGAACGTACCACCTGGGGTGCCGCTGGTAGAACCCAAAGTTTCACCTGCTGCCGTCGACATAGCAGTACCAGTCGTCTTGGTCATCGCGGCATCTAGGTCACCTTGGTGGGTGCCAGTACCGGAAAAGTCGGTGTCTGCTTCGTTGAACAGAGCTTCAGGACCACCTTGCGTACCGTACTTGCTCTTCATTGCGAAGATCAGTCCAGTTGGCTGGGTCATTGGCTGAACGCCGCAGATGTCATAAGCGATCATCGCAGGAGCAGCGCGGCGAACCAAGCTGATCAGTACCGGATCGTACTTAGCAACACCACCGGAGTCAGGCATCGCGCCCGCTGCGTTGTTGTGCGCATCTTCATTCAACGACTGGCGCTCGCGGCGCATTTCGCGTTCTTGGTTTTCCAAGAGAACTGCGGTGTCTGCTTTACGAGCAGCGTCTTTGATTGGAGCAAGATCTGTGTGCTCCAATACGGGTGCCCACTTCTTAACGAGGGCTTGGATGTTTGTTTCTTCCATGATGGTCTTCCTTTAAATTTTGTTACGAGTCAGTGCCGAAACATACGCGTTGATCGAAGGATCAATTTGTGGTGCGCGGGTTTCTTCTTCAATAATAACCGGCTCGTCAGTTACGACGGATTCCGATAGTTGCTTTTGGTTTTCAGCTGTCTTCTGGAAGAAATTCTCGCGAATCGCTGCCAACTTATTCTTAAAACCGTCTTCCGTGTCATATGAGAGACCTTCTGCCAGTTCCACAAAACGTTCCGTATCCAGTTCCGACAACCCTTCGGCTGCCTCTGCGATACTGACGTGTCTTGCGATATCCTTCATCTCTTTTCTCAATGCGACATTCTCTTCGAGCATTTCGTCCATTTTGCTCTCCAGCCCTTCATTGACCGAACGAAGTTCATCAAGAACTTCTAGCTCCTGCTCTGGAACATTAATGTGATGTTCTTCAAACAAGGATTTCATTCCGCCCATAAAGCTCTCAAACAAATCGGCTTTGATGCCGCGTTCCAGGGCAATTTCATTATCAGTAATCCACTGCTCGACAACGTAGTCGAGGTATCCATCAACTTTTTCAGTTAGTCCCTCGACCAATTCCTCTGACTCGGTCAGCGATTTTTGGTCGTGTTCAGCTTTGTATTCACCCAGCGCAGTAGCATAGGATTCTTCAATCGCTTTCACTCTTTGAGCAACTGCTGCTTCGAAAATAGCAGTTGCTTTTGTCTTAAATTCTTCCGAGAGATCTTCTCCGGCGAAAATTGCCGATACATCAATGTCTTCTGTAGGAGCAACAACTTCTGTTGGTGTTGCGTCTACGGTAGTTTCGGTAGATGTCTCTTCGACGATTTCTGTGCCTTGATCTTTTGCCTCAAGAAGTTCTGCCGCCTTTTGGCGAAGCTCTTCAAGTAATTCGAGGTTGTTTTCCATAATAGTATTTTCCTATTGGTTTAATGATATTTATAGCGAGCATGATTTTGCCGCCGATTTTCAGGTGTTTCCATCGATATTACCAACCTGGCTGTTACGCGCGGATTGATTTGAAGAACTGCTCCATCAATTGGAACTTGCGTTCCTCAGATAGTTTGATCTTCTTGATTTCTTTTTGCATCTTCTCTAGAATTTGCCCGTCGTCTGTGACGAGCCACTCTTGAGATTCGTTGACTGCGTTTACCCAAGCATCCAATGCGCTAGGGTCAATCACCGCATCTACTGCCGAGATCATATAGTCATTGCCCACGTATGTTGCTCCTGCTCTTTCGGAAACAGAGCCCAGCCCTCGTGTGCTAACGCCCATTTGGGTTCCACCATCAAGCAATCCCTTGAGGATGTTTCCTTGTGGTGTCGACAAAATGAGGGCCTTGCCGTAGACATCGTTTCCATCCATGCGGAGTTCCGTGATTCTATGGCTAGCCATTTCTGGGAGAACGCGTGGTCTGTTTTCTGGGTGGGATAGTTCCCCCAACGCACGATTCTTAGAAACATGGTTCTCGATGTATGAATTTACCGCAGACTCCATGATGGGCTTTGTGTAGATTCGACCATTGCGATTCTTCTTCTCTGCTTGAGCAAAAATGCCCTCGATGAAAAGTTTCTTGGGTCCAACTTCCGATGCTTCTTCTAACAGCTTGACGTCGCTGTATTCTGAGCTCTCTCTTAGGAATTTCATTTATTAGCTCCCTACTGCGTTTGGATTGTCGTATTGACCATAATATTCTGGTTCAATTTTTGTGACATATCCTTCTGTTTTTCTTAATGTTAGATACAAATCTCCGGTTCCTGTAATGGTAACTGAGATGTTGCTGGCTTCTTCTGTGTTGTCTGTATATCCGCCATTGCCAGATAGATCTAACTCTCCAGCATTCTGGAAAAGATGCAGAACATTCACGGAATTTCTTGTAACGACAATGGTATCTGAGGCTCCTGGACTGATATTCCACTGTGCGTAACCGATGGATACCTTAGGAGTTCCCGAGATCACTTGATTTGCGGGCAATAAATCTGTAGCAAGAGTAATGGTACCGGTGCCGCCGTTGCCGGAAACTTTTACCACGGCGCTGGTGTTTGTTAGTTTGAGGACGCTTACGGATACAGTCATTTATTGCTCCTGTTCTTCTGGGGAAGATTCTTCAAACACGGAAGACACGACTGCTTCTCTATAGCTCTCTATCGCATTAACCAATTTGTCATTCATGATGGCATCGAAGCTATCTTGAATTTCTGCGCTTTTTCCGTCTTGAATCGCTAAGACGAGATCTTTCGTTGTGGTCATTTAATCTACTTTCAGATTTAAAATTTGCTTAATTAGAGAATCAATATCCTCTATAATATTTATATCATCCGCAGATTCATTGCGGAGTTTTTCAAGATTCTGTTTAGCGTAATCTTTTCCGTAACTGGATTTGAGCTTTTCCAGATTATCTGCGTAATCTTTGATCTTATCTGCATTGGTAGTCAATCCGTGTTGGTGAATGTGGTTTGCTAAGTTAGAGATTGCTTCTTTCGCACCACGTACATTACCAGCCGCTAGATGCTTTCCAATTTCGGCGTGCAGTTTATCTGCTTCTGCATTTGCCGAGGACTTTCCGGCAAGTTTCTTCGCTGCTAGATGTTCCGCTGCTGCTCTCTTGATTCCTCTGAGGTTATCTCCTGCAGAGGTAGTCGAGGTTTGTTTTATATCCGATGTGTACATCCCTGCAGTTTTCTTCTTCTCGTCATCCGTTTTCTTCACATAGTTCGATTGCATGTCGGGTTTATTTTTTACCCTTGCGGCATGAAGTTCGGCTCTCTTCTTATCTGCTTTGACGATCTTGACTTCAATGTTCTTATTCTTAAATGCATCCGCCTCGCCCTGTGTGGCAGAATGCATGAGATGCTCAATTGCATCTCCCTTGCCATATCTTGGGCTTGGGTTCTCATACCTTGTGGAAGCAGGATAGACCATCTTCCCACCTGCTCTGTATGGCTTATGATAGCGATACTCGGTCTGCGAGTTCTCTTTGTCCGACCCATGAACTCTGTATTCGGATCTAGAGCCATATGAATGAGTGGAGACTGCTGCTTTTACTGGCTTTCCATCTACGTGTACCACAGGAGTATGTCCGGCGACCATTGCTGTGTGGATATGCTTCTTAAGTGCCGAGGCATTTTTGATTCTTCCTGTTGACTCCACTTCGGAATTTTCTCCAGCGCCGTCGTTTGTGAGAGTCTTCAGAAGATGCTTGGACATACCCGCCAAATTACCTGTCCCCTCATCCAGGGAGAATTCCACAAGATCGAATTCCTCTTCTGAGAACATATCATAGATGGTGTTTTCTCGAAACTCTGTAACAGCCTGAATGATTTTCTCATTCATAACGGCATTGAAGCTTTCTTGAATATCGTTACTTTTCCCGGCTTGGATTGCCTGAACTAGATCTTTGGTTGTATTCATATGGATAACTCGTGTGTGATATGTTATGGGTTAATCTTTAGCAGGCTTGCCCGACTTTTTGGGCTCGTCTTCTTTATCTTCTTCGGATGGAGCAGCCTCTGGGGGCGGTTGTGTTGGGTCCATACCATCGTCGGTATCCGCCAGCGGCATAACTTCCGCTTTCTGCTGTGCGGCAATTTCCTCGATTTCTTCGTCTTTCAACCTCAGAACGTTTTTCTGGATCCATTCTTTGGAGTAGTATTTTCCTACCAAAGGATCTGCTTGGAGAGCCGTTTGAATTCTGGTGTTTAGGATCTCATTTTCCTTGAGCTCGGCAAAGTAGTTGTCGTGGGAATAGGTTATGCGGATTTTCTCTTTGATTGACTCCCAATCCTCAGATGATATGATGCCCTTAGCAACTAGCTGCACACGCAACGGATCCAACAAGGTTCCATTAAACCTGGATCTGATCTTGCCGATAAACTTGTTGAACTTGATTTCATCTCGAGATACCGTATCGCTCTTTCCGATGCTGAAGCCCGTGTCCGGCTTAGTCCTGGAGATAGGAACGTTCAATGAGTGGTACAATTTGTTGAGGAAATAATCCAAATCATCCAATTGGCCCAATCCCTGCCCGCCTGGGAGGGTTGTAATTTCTGTACCCTTGCCGCCATCTCGTCTGGGCATCCAAAAGTCTTCCATCATCGAGAGGTGGCGCTTTGAATCAACCACGTCTCCAGTAATAGCATCATATGACAGTTTGTTCTTAAACTTGTTCATCATGGTGCTGACATACTGCTCTGCCTTACCTTTAGGCAGGTTACCAACGTCGATGTAAAAAACTCTGCGCTCTGGTGCGCGGGTGTATCTATAAATGACGACCGACTCTTCTAGCATTTTGAGTTGGTTTGCGGGTTTGATTGCCTTATGGAGGTGACCCAAGATCATCCCGTTAGCAGAATCTACAATGCCAGAGTGACAATACACAATGGAATCTTTGCCCAGTTTGACGCCGCTGGTTCTACCATCAACAATTCCCTTGTCGTTGTAGAGGTAGTATTCGTCGATGCTTTTGACGACCTCTATTCCACCGGGCGCCATCTCTTTTTTGATGTTCTTGATCTTCTTGATTTTGCGAGGATCGATGTATCGCAGTTCCTGGATCCCATCCTTGATCTTGCTCTCATCTAAGATGATCTGGTAAAAGATCTTGCCGTCGATATACCAATTCTTGAAGATTTCATACCCAACTGTATTGAAATCATATTTGTTGAGGACTTCGTTGAAGGCATCGTTAATCTTCTTCTTGAGACCTTCCGACACCTTCAACTCATCCAAATTTAACGTTACTGGAGACTCGTCTCCATCCATTACAATTGCTTCGTTAACGATGTCTTCAATTGCCTCAGCAACTTCAGGAAATCTAGATAGCTCTCTATACCTACGAATGAGGTCAATTTCATTTTTGATCAGTCCGTCTGGATCTACCGCTAGAATGTAGGATTCCCCGGATACTCCTCCAACGTTGGAGGAGACGACTATAGATCCGTCGTCAGTGGATGGCGAGACAACCGACTTGGTTGAGTCTTCCTCTTTCTCTTTCTTCTTACCTATCGTGAATCCGAAAATGCTAGTGGCCATATTATATGTGAGTTGAATTCAAAGAAATTGGGGGCGAACCCCCAATTTTGCGGGGACTAGATCAGAATACCAGCACGCCTTCGGACGTTGGGCTACGCCAGAAGTTGTATTGGAATGTTACCGGGAAGGTTTCGATTTGGTTGTTTGTTTCCCAATCCAATTGAATCTGTCCAATGTTCAATGGCCACGCATCAAAAAACACGTACTCTTTGACTACGTTGTCATTTCGATCCAGCTGAAGAACAGACATGTCCACTTGGTACATCCCTGGATTGATAGCACCGTTTGTGCTCTCGGCGTTTTGGATTGTGTCAACCCAAGCCTCTAGAGCGTTTCGCACGATGAAGTCGTTATCGTTGTAGATTTCGATTGTCCATGGCTCAAATTCTCTTTCCCCAGCAAAGTGCACAGGGCGGCCTCGATACGAGACGGGGATGTCGCTAACGTTTGATGCAGGAAGCGACGCGCTCTTTGCCAAGAACTGTAGCTTTTGTCCGGCGATCGAACCGTTAGGGATAATGCTTGGCAGCGTAATCATGCACTGGAACTGGTTTGCACGAGCTCCGCCGCTGATCATTTGTGCTTTGAAGGCTGAAATATCGGTCATTATTTAGATCTTTCTAAGTGTTTAGGTTATTTATGCGGTAAAAGATGGGGAAGATCCCCATCAATTTACCCAGCAATTTCTGTAAAGTCCGCACCAGAACGAGTTGCGATGAAGTTCAATGTAATGAAATTGATTGACCTTGCAGGCTTCAAGTAAATGTCGGCAACAAAACGATTGTTGTCGATGACTTCGCCTGTGTTGTTGGTCTCGTCGCAAACAACCTTGAAATCATAAAGACCGCGGCGTCCCTTGACATCGCGCAAGTATGGCTCAACCATATTGCGGAACTGAGCACGTGTGAATCCGTCGTTGAATTCGAATAGTTGATATTTTGCTGCTGTAGCAATTGCCTTTTCCAACACGATGAACAAACGACGAACGTTGATTCGATCGAATGCGCTTGGCTTGGAGAGCAACGTCTTGTCGCCGTAAAGAACCACACCTTGTCCTGGGAATGCCACGACTGGGTTTACTCCATTTTTGTAGAGATTGTCTCTGTCGGTTTTGCGCGGGCTGTATGCCAACTTAACAACGTTCTTGATTTGTCCGCGGTTGAGACCGGCTGGAGACCACCATGGATCGTTCGTTTCGTCGGTTCTAGCGCACAGACCAGCAACGTCGCCGTTCAACGGAACCCAACGGTAGGCGTCGTTATAACGGTCGTATTGATACTTGTATCCGGTATCCAAAACTGCGTAGGAGCTGGAAGGCAACTCATTACGGAACGCAATGATATCTTCAGCTTGGTCGCTTGTCGTTCCGGCGATAACTTCTCCATCCTTGTTAGGAGAGACGAATGCCAGGCAGTCCTTGCGAACCTCTGCGACGTTTTGAATAACGTAGTTTGCTACGGTTGCGCTTGCCTTACCCACAGCAATCAAGTTAACATCCCACTGTTCATCATTACCAAACAGTGCAAATGCCGTCATCTTTTGACCGTCAGTTGATGCAAAGTCGTCGATACCACCGGAGAGAACTCGGGTGATTGGCGATGCGCCGATCGAAGTGTATGCCTGAGAGTCGGCTGCTGTACCCCAGTTGGTACCTGTCGATGGGTGATCCATCCACCAGATGTACTTGGAGTTTGCGTTGATTACGTTCTTGTAGTAGGAAGTGCTTCCATCCGCCTTCTTAGCGTCGGATGCTTTTGACACAAAGCCAAATGCCTCGAGCACAGAACCCGCAACTCCTGACCACTTTCCGCTATTGTCAACAACAACCAAGTGCAACTCATCGTTCGATGCGCCGTTGGAAACTGCCCAATCGGACGATCCAGGAGCGCCTTCAAATTGGTCTTTGTATGCCCATGTAGCGTAGGTCGTTGAGTCTGCGATAGAGACCGTCAAGCTATTTCCAAGAGATCCTGGGTACTTGGCAGCAAATTCACCAACAACACCCTCACCCGCGTCATAGTTTGCTTCGTAGTTGTCGAGGTTCAGAATCTTCACGCCGCCGTCAACCACAGTAGCAGTAATTGCTGCGCTTGTGCCTGGGCTTACGTTTGTGTCTGTGATCGTTACCAACGGAGGAGAAACTGCGGAATATCCGGTTCCTGGGTTGGTCAAAGTGACCGACTCAATAACACCCGTTTGCATTGTTACGGTAATGGTTGCTGCTGTACCATCCCCCACCACAGTTGCTGTAGGTGCTGTCGTGTAACCTTTACCCGGGTTTGTCAGCGTCAATGTTGCAACCGCGCCTACAGCGACTGTTGCCGTTGCCGTTGCCGTCACGCCCCAAGGTTCTGTTGGTGCGCTAAAAACGACCGTTGCCGAGGTGTATCCCGTACCACCTTCATCAACTGCGATAGAACCGACCTTGTTGGTCAATCGTACCGTTGCAGTTGCTTGGATTCCGCCGACTGTATCCGGCGCATCAATTGCTGCTGTGGTTGTTCCGGCGTGATATCCAGAACCGCCAGAACCGAGCGTCAATGCAGAGACAGTTCCCGTCAACGTTGACACAGCGTTTCTTTGATTTGTGGTCTCAGGACGAACAACCAACAAATTGCTGGAATAAGCCAAGAAGTTTGCTGCGGTGAACCAGCTTGCTGCATTGAGAGAATTTGGGCGCGAAAAACGCTGAACTAGAGTGTTTTCTGAGTCAATAGTGGTTACATCCATGACTGGGCCCCAAGCTGCGTCGACAATCGTCGCGCCGACCGATACGGCAACCGCTGGAACCACATTAGTCAGATCTTTTTCTACGACTACGACTGATGGGGAGAGTTGAATTGGCATTGTATTTTACCTTTAAAGTTTACGAGTATCAAAATTTGCTGAGGTTCAGCGCTGAAAGTGTTCAAACGGATACCTAATGATATTTATGCTATTAGAAAGTTTGCCGTGTGTCCTTTTTCAGAAGTGAAGAATTTCTTCTACCACCTCTGTTCCGTCTGAAAAGAAGCCAATTGGTATCATTTCATCTTCTGCTTTTTGCTGTTTTAGCTGCAAGATCCGTGCTTTTGCGGAATCGCTAGTCAGATTTTCCATTGCTTCCTGGGTTGTGAGGTAAGCAAAGAGGACCATACACATGACAAGGTCATCATTTCCGTTTTCCGCAGCATACGAAGGACCCTTGACTGTGAAGTTTGAGAGCTCATAAAGGATGTCGTAATCGCGAACCAGAAGCTGATCCGTCTCGACCAACACCTTCAACGCGGAGCAACCCATGGATTTTGTGCGTTTGGTTGTCTTCAGACCCGGAGTTCTTCCGCCAAAGGAGGAAATAACACCATCTGTAGACATGATCGTTTCCTCATACTCCAGATCATAGTGCAATGCCATAGCAACTGCTTCTCCCATGTCATTGGTCTCAACAAGAACGGCAGCCTTGTTGTATTTTTGCGCCATGCTGTGGATCAATCCCGGGAAGATCATTGGACTCACTGTGTTGTCTGCATATATAGCAACCGGCTTATATGGTAGACTGCTGACGTCGATCACCACAAACGCAGAATAATCGTTGCCCGTTCCTCTTCCTGTATCTACCGATATTACGTAGGAATGTCCTGGTTCCGGGTGATCGTAGAATCGCGTGGTGGATGTAGTCGCCAAAGGTCTTTCTACAACGATGCTCTTGAGCTTAGTTCCTGAGATGAGCGTATTGGATCCACCCAGGAATTCGCATTCCATCTCCTGCGAGAACTTGACTTCGCCAAGAGCGGAAAGCATCTTGACCCTCCATGCCTCATCTCGAGTAGGAATATCGCTCCAGATTGCTCGGATAAGTTTGAATCCATTAGTGCCAGCCTTTGCCTCCATGACCTTTTTGTAAAAGTGGTTCATGCCGTTTGGTGTTGAGACGATGGCGATCTTAGAGCTCGCTCCAGATGAAATCGTAGGATACACAGACGTGAAGAACTCATCTGCAATTGTATTTTGAACGAACGCAAACTCATCCAGGAATAGGAAGTTGATAACGTATCCGCGAGCTGCGCTGGAAGTTGTTGATGAGGCGATGATTCTGGAGTTGTTCTCTAGAAGGAAGCTTCCTTTGTTCCATTCCGCAACACCATGTTGCACCCAAGACGGAAGAAGTTCATATGCGAACTGGATCCTGCTTAAGATTTCTCGAGCAGTTGCTGCCTTGTTTGCCAGAATAGCACACGTCTTATGATCATGGAAAATGATGTACCAACAGAAGAATGCTGCCACAACGGTGGTCTTGCCCATCTGACGGGCAACCACTGCAATTGTGGAGCTCTCATCTTTAAGGGACTTGACGATTTCTTTCTGGAAATCCCAGAGCTTGATTAGCTGGACACCATGGTCCACGGTTACAATTTGGAAATACTTCTCGATGAAGTACAGCGGGTCTTCTTTACATTTCACCCATTCCTTGATCTGCCACTCTTCCCATTGGATAGCTACACCAACGCCCTTGAGTCTGGGGTTTCCGTTGTATGATTTTATCATGGGCCGACTATCTCATTTGCTGGAATATTTGTCCACTCATCCAACGTGACATTTCCCGTAGAGAGATCGCCATCAGAATTGTGTTGCAGTCCCTGTTCTGGAAGATGTGTTTCGGTATGGAGGATTACTCCGTTTCCGTGTACTTGTCCAAAGAGCGTAACCTTAGCAATGAAATTGAATGTGTGGGTGACCAAACGCCGAGTATTGAAATCTCCTTCGTAGTCATCTTGCACCGTAACACCCTGCAGTCCGATTGGGACGTCAACTTTCACATGCATGGATGGAATGGCATCCACCGTCAAAGTGTATTCTGGAACAAACAGAGGGAGAATCTGCTCCAGGATAGCCAGGCTGTCCTCAGTTCCTTTTGTGAGGAGGTAGAGGCTGATATCCAAATTATAGGGAACTGGGGTGTAGGTGAACTTCAACCCATCCGTGTTTTTGCACTGGATTTTGTTATTCCTGTTGGTCATTCGCTGAGCATCATATTGATACCCGTTGATCTCAAATGCCAAACGTGGTAGTGTGATGTAGACGTTTCCTGTTAGCTCCGGATCCTCATCTATTCTCCGAATAAATTTCTCTTTTGGGCCGTACGCAATAGGAACCTTCACTACCTCTATTTCCGCTCCAGATGTATCTCGACGAATCACCTGCAGGTTTGAAAACAAAGCACCGAAGCCTATAATCGTCTTCTTAATAATTTCGGGATAATGTGCAACTTCAAACATGATTTATAGATTTCCGAATGGGTTATTCTCGTTAAAGAAAAACTCATCTTTCTTCGATTTGAATTTCTTATTATCTCCGTAGGATTGCGGAATATCTGTATTTACAGAACCGATATATCCGGTTCCAGATCCTAGATAACCACCAGATCCCATATATCCGGCAGAGCCGAGATAACCAGCAGAACCGTCATACCCGCGTAGGCTCAGTGAATTAAATGCGTCAATTGCTGCAACTCCAGTTTCCATAGTTTCGCTGGCATATCTAAACAATTCAACAGTTAATCTAAAGACATATAATTGTCCTAGCTGATAGAATGGATTTTGATGTTGGACAAACATAATCTCAAATAATCCGCCGCTGAGAGGAAAATATAACAAATCTCCTTCCGCGGGGCGTTGTGGGAGAATAGATTCTCCAAATCTCCCAACTGCTGCTTCCCATGAGCGTCTTGCCACAGATAATGTGGCTTGCTGCTCCATGGTTAATCCGAATTTGGATATAAATGCCCCTTGCCCCTCAAAACCATTGGTGGTCTCCATATACATCGGGATTGGGTATGCATTTTTGAATTTACTCAGACGATCTTCCCCAAGAATCTCATCCTTTGCGACAAACGTTCTGGGTATATAATAAAAATCCGCACTGTGAATCTCCAGAGCCTCTGTTATTAGAGATTCATAGAGAATGTTCTCATTATTATAAACCTCGTTGAATAATCTTAATCCGGACATAATTATCCCATAAACCAATTAAGGGGAGCCAGATTAACCATTATTTCTTGTTCAATCTTGGAAATATCTTCTTGAGCATTATTATACATTGTGACAGAATCTACCGTAACTCCTCCAGGAAGTTGGACATTCTGATACTTTGAGAGATTCTGCGCCCACTGGAATTTAGTTAATGCGATTGCATATTCTTTAAACAGGCGGTCATTCCACATTTTCGGAGACGTTGCTGGATCTAGAGCCGCATATGCCTCCACAACAATCCATGAATCCAATGGGACTTTTGTTATCCAGTTCAAGTGGAGATGCAATTTCCCATTTAGACGATTAAATTCAAATTGCCTCTCAGCATTAAGTCTATTCTGCAGAAGAGCAATATGCTCCATTACCTGCTCATAATATATTACAGAAGTGGACGTCAAATCTCGCATATCATTCATGCGAAGTTGATATTCCAAATCGAATATGTTTGGTTGCCCGTTGGTTGAATTACTTGGCGTAAACACATGATTAATCGACCAAATATGATCTGGAATAGTTATATACCTATTGTCTATATCTTCTTGTGTGACTTTGTGTTTGAGATACTCTCGCTCCAAACCATCCCAATAGTAATCCTTGAAAAAAGAAATAGCCTCACTAATTCTATCGTCAAGCTGTTCCCCGCTGACATTGACCGTGAGTAAAGGCGCCCCAAGTGCTCTCAGGACATATTCCTTAAATTCGGTTTCGTTAGTTACTGCCATGCAATTACCTTATTTCTTTTTATTCTCTGGAGATCCATTTTTGATTTTCTTCGTCCCAACCATATAACTTTCCGTCTTTGGGTTTTGGAATTGGAGGAACCCAAAGGCAAGATTCTTCATCTAGAGTCCAACTTGGATATTTCTTGGGTGGAATAAATGCATCTCTAATAGCATCATACGTAAATCCCTCGCCGGCGTAGTTCTTTCTTAGAGGGGTTCCGTTTGGGTGTTTTCCCCCGAATGTATTATAGGACGTTTGGATCCAAAGGGAAGGATCTCCGAGAGCTCCAGAATCTATATAGTCCTGTTCTACAACCAAGACATTAACAACTTTTCCGTTTTCTACTTTAGCAAAATGTGACATGGTAGAGTATTATCCAATGAGAGTAGCGGTAGTGAAGAACTTGTGGTAAGTGTAACCGCCGGATTGTGTAGTGACGAATCCTGTCGTTGTTCTTGGGACACCGGCATATCTAATAATTATTGCACCGCCGCCGCCATTGGTTTTTGCCGCGCCGCCTTCGACAACATGATCCCAACGCGACCCGCCGCCTCCGCCTCCAGTACCACCCGTTCCTGGTGTGGGGTTGACGTTATACGACCCACCAGAACCACCTACTCCGGGGGTTCCGCTTTGACCACCCAAATCTCCGGAATTCTCAGCCGCACCGCCGCCACCTGCAACAAAGTTCCCAACTGCGCCACCCCACGGCCCATATCCCCAGCCACCAACACCGCCGTTGGTGGCGTTGCCGGCAGTTCCACCTGCACCATAGCCGCCACCGCCGCCACCGGCGCCCGATCCGCCCGATCCGCCAGCGTTTCCGGCAGAACCCGTACCACCAGAATTTGTTCCGCGGCCTCCGCCACCGCCGGATCCTCCGGTCCCGCCTGCTTCCCCTAGACCGCCATTAACATAGCCGTTTCCACCTCCACCTCCACCCAAAAAAACTTCAGTTCCACCAAATACAGTATTCCACCCAGATCCGCCATCTCCGGTACCCCCGCCGCCAATTTCTACGGTCCAAGTTGAATCTATAGTAAGACTTATACCAGTTGCGTAATAAACACCTTGGCCGGCTCCGCCGCCGCCACCCATATCCCAACCACCAGCTCCTCCTCCGCCGCAAGCAAACACCTCTACTGGATAGCTATTGCTTTGGTTACGAAACTGTGAGAAGGAGATTGAGTCCGTTGAATTCAATCTCCTCGCGAGTTTTCTTGTTTTGGTGTTGGAGGCGTTGGCTACATTTCCTCCGCCCAAAGATATAGCACCCGTGAGCCCAAGTTCTGTTCTAATTGCGGATGCTGAGATTGTACCCGACCCCAATGCCATTATTCTCTCCTCTTAAGCAGATCCAATTCAACCTTAAGTTCTTTGATGGATTCAACGATTAGTGGGATCAACTTAGCATAGTTGACTGTCAAGTATTTATTATCTACGGGAGCAGGAACAACGACTTCTGGAAGAATCTTCTGCACGTCCTGCGCGGAAAGACCAACTTCGCGGAATTTCGTGTATCCCAATGCCACAGCGGTGTCGTTTGCCTCATAATAGAAGCCCTGCAAGGATGCGATTTTATCTAGCGCATTCTCGAGATTTCCCAAGCGAGTCTTGAGACGATCGTCAGAATAGTATGCAGTAATGTCTCCAACTGCTCGAATTTCTCCATTGGAGGTAATGATGCCGGATCCGCTGGTGCTAATGTTGGAGCTAGTTGTAATTGAGCCTCCACCTGAGATTCCTCCACTATTAGTGATAGCACCTGTGAATGTTGATGATCCGGCGATAGACAATCCGCCGCTTCCACTGGTGCTAATGTTGCCACTGGTGCTAATGTTGCCGTTTGATGTAATAGTTCCGGAAACTGTTATACCACCGTTTGCAGTAATTCTTCCTGTGAAGGTCGATACACCACCAAAGGAGGACAATCCAGCAACTGCAAGGCCACCAGATCCTGTAGTAGTTAGAGTGCCGGGAGTCGTTAGTCCTCCTGAGGCCGTGAGAAGTCCACCTACACTAACAGTGCTAGAAAAAGTTCCCTGTGCCAGACTAATATACCCTTGGGGATCCATCTGAATCCCCATTAGGTATCTGGCCTGTTGAGCAGTTCCACCAGCAACTGCAAGAGGATACCACCATGTTCCGCCTGCTGGCGCAATTGCTGTGATGGACGTACTTGGTCCAGCTGGTCCTGTATTTCCTGTGGCGCCCTGAGTACCTGTGTCGCCCTTGGATCCGGTGAAGCCCCGAGATCCCGTGTCGCCCTGAAGTCCCATGTTGCCTTGTGGCCCTACAGATCCAGAGTACCCCAAGGTACCTTGCGACCCCGTAAAACCAGCCAACCCCTTAAATGTCAACCAGGCTGTAGAGCTAGTGGCGGTAAAGTTGTACTGGAATCCGGGCGCTAATGTGATTAATGTATTTGCTGCCTGTGCGTCAATCGTACACCCAGAACTTGGATAGATAGATAGATTATAAACCCCCTTATTGAGAACCACCACCGTACGGCCTTGGGTTGGAACGGGAAGAGTTACTGCCGAGGGGTTTCCTGATGTAGAGGTTATGACATTGTAATCTTTAGTTAACGCCCCAGAACCTTGAGTGCCGGCGGCTGCGCTAATGTTGGGATTGTTAGATGCTCTAATGCTTACGGGTGATATGTTTCCGAGATCGTCAATAATCTCAACGCCACCTACGGTATATGATGATGCCATTTTAATTCATTCCTTGTGACAATTCTAGTTTTCTGATTCTGGCATCCAACTCCTGAATCGCTGGGATTAAGAAACCAATAAGACCGGAATAGTTCACTGTTTTAACTCCCTCTGCGTTCGTTTCCACCAGGAAGGATAAGACGGTCTCTAATTCTTGAGCGATAACACCTGAAGACTTTTGGTGGTTGTCTTTCCATTCAAACTCAACTCCACGGAGTCTGTTGATGATGTTGGTTGCATTGTAAACGCTTGTGATGTTTTCTTTTGCGTTGGCATCGGACAGCGAGTTGAAGATTGTTGCTGCCAGGGTTCCGGTTGATGGAGTAAACTGCAACCTAGTTGATGATGCCTTCAACCCAGAAACCGCCCCGGAGGATGCTGTAGAATACGTTAGATAATGAGCAGTTGCAGTTGCAGTATCATCTGTTAGATTGATGTCCGCGGCGTCAATGGTTGGATTTTTAGTTGCCTTGGCGTAACTATCAATTCTCCATCCGTTGAACGCACCGCCTGCACCGTTAGTCTTGGGGACAACAATACAACTATCTCCAGCGGCTACCGTGATATTGGCTCCTCCAGGAATGATAAGCGTTGTGGCGTGATGTGTGATTGTGAGAGCCTGCTCAAATCTTAGGAAGATGGGACCTCGGTAATTTGTGCCGAATGAGGTGATTCCTGTGTTTCCAGTAACTCGAATAAGTCTACTACTCTGCGATCCAATATCCGTTTGCGATGCTGCTACAATATCTACCTCTGTCGGCAGAGTGAAGTTTCCCAAAGGATGTCCTGAGAATGTTGGGCTTGAGGCAAAGACCAATGCTCCGGATCCGGTTTCATCTGTAATTGCGGCTGCAAGCTCTGCAGATGTTCCGGATAGAGTGTTTGTGGTTAAGCTGATAGATTTTGAGGTCAGAACCTGAGTATCCGATGTTCCTACAATGTCCCCGGATGGTGCTACTTTTGATGTGCTCCACCCAGTACCCGTAGATACTGGAAGTCCAGATCCCGGATATACCATGGAGCTAACGGAGAGATCTCCAGTACCCATAATGGATGCACCGTTGATTGTCTTGATGTTTGTTCCGGAGACCAACGGGGACTGTACCAAGATATCTGTGGATCCCAGCAATGACGCGCCATTAATTGTCTTGATGTTGTTTGCGGACACCAGGACCTCTTGAACAGTGACGTTTCCGGATCCTACGAGGGATGCTCCGTTGACTGTCTTGATGTTATTCCCAGAATCTAGTGGAGCCTGAACGACCACGTTTCCGGCTCCCAACAATGAGGAGCCGTTGACCGTTTTGATGTTTGTGCCGGAGACCAAGCTAGCCTGGACTGCGAGATCTCCAGATCCCAGCAATGATGCGCTGTTGATGGTCTTGATGTTTGTTCCGGAGACTAAGCTGGGCTGAACCGCAACATCTCCAGAGCCCAAGAGGTTGGTCCCGTTGACTGTTTTGATGTTTGTGCCGGACGCCAACGTGGGCTGCAACCCACCCAGAGCATCATTCAAGGACTTGAAGTTTCCGTCCAACTCCGCGTGAGTCAGCTGAGTTCCCTTGAGCGTTGTTGCTCCCGGTGCTGTGGGTGTTATTGCTTGTCGATAAGTTAGAAATGCCATTCTTGGTTCTCTATTAGGTTAGCTTTTGCATGATAATAGTAAGCATATCTTTGATATCGCGGATTTCGGATTTCATCGCTGCTAACTCTTCTTTTTCTTTGTTCACGTTATCTCGCTTAGATTTGAATGAAATGTAGTCATCCTCATTGGTATTTACTATAGCACCAGAGATATCTCTGGCCATTCCATCCAGCCTATTTCCATTAAAACTCAAGGGGATTCTTGTAATCATGACGCCAATGCGATGCAACGATAATCATTTAGGATCGGTGGTCGCGATGGATTCGATCCGCGCATTACGATCTTGAGCTCAAACACATCAAAATCTGAGAAGTCATATTCGTTTGTGAACTCATATTCGTAGAACTCATCTTGCGTGCTGGATTGATTCCTCTCAACTTCGCAAATCAATGGAATCCAAGGAGCGCGCACATGATCGATGCTATTCAGGCTCGTGGGATCGACGTTTGAAACTCCAGTTTTTACGTAGACATCAATATTGCTATTGACCTCAGACAGCGCGGTCATGAACACAATGAATCCATTTGCTGGATAATTCAACGATACTCTTCTTGAGAAGTACCTGCTCTCAGCGGTTCCAATGTTTGTAACCTCGGAGTTCAATCTCACGGTTCCTGTACCAGACCCACCGGTTCCTGCTGCCGAGGAAATGAACGTTGTTCCGACGTCGGAATTTGGTGCTCCAAGTGTAGTGAAGTTAGTAGTTCCGGTTGATAGAATTGTGTATCCCTGTCCTAGAACGATTGCTGTAGCTGGAACAATTGCCACAAGCTCAGTTTGGCTATTGAGCCTGTATCCACCGATGTCTGCATGAGCATCAGCATATCCGCTTAGAACGGGGCTGACGTTTTCGTTGCTCGTCGACATAACCACTTCAAATACGTTATCCACGGACTTGCTGGTGGCATTTAGATCAGATAGAAGCCACTTGCGGTCTCGGAATTGGCTTTGTACGCTGGATTCCAACCCACTAAAGGTGCTCTCTGCGTAGGGAGTCTCGCTGCCCTCAAACGTCTTGCCGCTCACGGCCTTGAATGTGGAATTTACGGATGCTCCGGGTGGAGTTATTACGCCCATACCTAAGGAGATAGAGTCCATTGCTCTGTTTGTTGTGATGTAGAACTCCGGCTCAATGATCGCTGAGAACACAGCATTGGCTCCGGGACCCGGAGATGCTATAGCAATTGTGGGAGCGTGTTGGTAGCCAATCCCGTTGTTGGTCACAACCACATCAATAATCTTCCCCATTCTTGAGACGTTTGCGTATGCCACCGCGGTCTCTGTTATGGTATCTCCTCCTGTGGGTGTGATGATTAGAGCTTGTTGTCCTGCCAGGTATTGCTCATTTCCAGAGTCCAGAACTTCAATTCTGATCAGCCGATTGCACGTTGAGATTGTTCCGGAGCTTGTTGCTGCGGCATTTGTGGAGAATGTGAATGTGTAGTTATCCGCAACGCTAACGACGGTATTGTACCCCAGGCCACTTGTGCTCTCTTTGATGTTGTTTGATGTGATTCCTCTGAAGATGCAATTAGCCAAAGGATTGAGTTTGATTCTATCGTTGACAGTCAAGCAATGCTCAAATGGTGTTGTGACTGTGATGTTGTTGGATCCGGAAGATGTAGTAAATCTGGATCCAATGATTGCCGTCTCAGGAGCCCTAACAGAGAATCTGGCTGTTCCTGGGCTTGTAGAAAATACCGCCTGATACATTCTAAATTTCACGTCTTCGTATTGCTCCGAAGTCCATGTGAAGTTGTTTTCGGATTTGAACAGTGATCCAATGTACGGTTGGTCCGTAATCATGGAATCTCGATCTACCATCTTTTCGCCCATTCTGGAGGTCCAGAGGTGAACCTTCTTGGAGTTGGTTTGGACTACAAAGCAATAGTCTTTGTTTTCTTGGAGGTAAACTGGTCTATCAAACACAAAGGCAGTAGGAGACAGGGAATCCGCAGATGGGATAACTCTGCTTCCTGGGATGGAGACTACTGCATGTCTTTCCACCAAGTTTGCTGCCGGTTGTCCTGCAATCATTTCTCGGATAGAGACCTGAACCGGAATCAGATCATCTCTTGTCTGGAAGAACAGTTCGATTTTCGTAAGGAAGAATCCACCCTTAATGCCGTACGTGAAAAACGACTGTGCAATTGGGTCGACAGGCTCAATAACCACAACTGGCACTGGTGGCTCCGAATCTTGCCAACGCGTCAGCACGAAATGGTCTGGTATTACAGGTTCTGGGGGTGGAGAGATGATTGTGGGAGTGGTATTGTTTGTGACGTTGGTGATGTTATTGGTAACGTTGGTGATATTGTTGATCACCGGTGGTGGAACCGTAACGTTCACCACATTATTGATAACCTCGGGCACCAAATTCTGCTGGATGCTAACTGTTATGTTTGTCTGGGTTGTCTGAGACACGGCTTTGATTCCAGAGGCCGTGTATGTAGCAATCGCAGAGGAGGTCATCGACCCCTTAGGAATGACTCTATAGTCCAGCGTATCCGTTAGCATGAACTCTCGAGAGCCAACGTTGAATGTCATCCCGGGAATCTTAAACGTTCCAGATGCTTTTCCTGAGGAGTCCGTATAGATTTGTCCTACCGCCGGAGACGAAACAATAACATCAATTCCCTGATAGGGGTTCTGTGTAACTCTTCCTGTGACCTCTTTGTTGTCAAAAAACGCGAAATATCGAGTATTTGGGCGAAGATCTTCAGCAGACCAAGAGATGGTTTTCTCTCGGATGAACTGAAGCTGCTCTATTCCTGTGATACCAGTTGTAGAAATTTGTTGTGTTGCCATATATCTCTCTTATTTCAAGCGGGAACCAATGCCCCATTCGGATGTTTGGTTATTTATAGCGTCCGTTGATATACGGCGTTCGACGGTCGTTGGGGACCTAGACTTCCGAATACCGGAAGAATTTGTAGTTTTGATTGGCAAATCTTCTTTAGTCCAGGCCTCACCGTGGCGATCAAAAATATCAATTTGGACATTGTTTCCTGGGTGGGTTCCCGCGTGTGTGGTGATGCTGGAGTGGTCTCGGTGCTCATGCTTATCGCCGTCAGTCCATACCTTGGCATTGACAACGCGGCACGTTACAGGCACAGACTCTCTGATAGTTCTGACACCGCCCACAGTTGGCCCCGCGGACCAAGAGCATGTCCAGGAGAGCTGGAATCCAATGCCAATATCCCAAAGATCACCCGAGAAGTTATTTGGAATTGGAGCAGAGTTACTTGACACCTTGATATCCAATCCATCCGCGATGACAGACAACCAATTTGGAGAATCCACCCAACCATGGGAGTTTGAGAACCAGGATGCAGTCAGATTTGAGATGACTGGAGCAGAAAGTGTGATTGTTCCATAGATGGTGGAGACTCTGTAGGATATCACAGACGTCAGGAATGAAAGATTCTCTGTGAGCGTCAGGGTGTTGATCACATACGGAGGGGATCCAGTTGTCACTTGCGTATCCGTAACCGTCGTTGGCGTGTTGTTGTCTATAACAGTCACGATTGTCGTCGGTGGATTTGGGAGGACTGTTGGAGGATTTGGAACAATCGTTCCGCCTGTTGTTCCTGCGATGACGTTGTTGATCGTAACCTGAGGAATGTTGATGACCTCATTAAACGAAATTGCTTGCTGGATCACAGGACCCGAGACAGTATCGACCCAATTGTCGAAGTTGGGATTGAGGCTTACTTTTCCGTTCCAGTTAATTACCAAGAATGGGTTCAAGTTGGTGACTCTGGATGCAAATGGTTGCGATATGATCATCCTCTCGTTGTAAGGCAACGTGATCACCCCACCTCTGGATGAGATGTTTGGAGTGGAAATGGATGTATTGTACTTGACTGTGCCGGATACTCGATCGAAGCTGGGAGTTAGGTACGTTTTCTTGTATGCCGCGGCAAATCCATCTCGAAGCACGTCGCCTGGAGAATTTACGTCAAATCCGTCCAGTAGGAAGCCGGACTTGAATCGATCCAATCCGTTTGCTGGGTTGATGATTGACATATCTATCACGCTCTTCTCAGTTTCGCTTAGTGCGCTGATGTACTCTATTTTGGCAATGCGATCTTCAATCTTACCAATATCTCGCATGGTATAGCGACGATTTTTGATGTTCTTGACTCTAACGTCCTTGCCATATTTTGTGTATGCTGGGATATCCAAAGTGGCAATCAACATCGCTCCTTCTAGCACCGTGCTAGGGAGTTTAGGAACCTCTGAAGGGATCCCTGATACCACTCTAACGATACCGCTGGATTCCAAGAACACCGCGTCCTTTCGTCCAACGTAATATTCCAAGTCCACAAAGAGCCTTGAATTGTCTCTCGGGAACTCGATTGAGAGAGGAGCTCCACCGCCGATGATCGGACGGAAGTCCAGGACTTGAGCGAGATCAATTTCCTGACCGTCAGATGCCTTGTACGTCCCAATTTCATTGGGGGACACATAGGAGTCAATTGAGAAGAAGTCTCCAGCACCATGAGCATAGTATTCATAGACAACGTCGATGGTATATCCAGATGCATACGTCGATGGTATTGTAATCTTCGACGGTGCATAGTAGCTATCTCGATACCCAAAATCGCTGATGGAGCAAAGAGATGTGATCGGAACAACGGTGTAAGGCGACGCTACCAGGGTGGCCGTTACAGACTCAAGTTTGGTGACATCTGCTTTGGACAACGCGAAGGTCGTTCCTGCTGGTGCTGCTATCGTCTGGGAGAATCCAGAAGTTCTAGTCTTGCTCTTCAAACTGGGGTTTGTTATGGTCACGGGGACTATGATGTATCCATTAGTTCCGGTCAACCCGCTTGTATCTATCGTGACTTGCGTATCGCTCGTGAACTCTATTCTTGAGTTGGCAACATGCTCATCCTCTGTTCTAGCGACGGTGTTGTCTGAAGTCTTTGGCGACAGCTTACCTGGAGAGATAGCTACAACGACATCTGATCCTGTTGGTGTGAACGCAATGCGTCTAGAGACCTCGTATGTAATCTCTTTCCCGCCACCCTGTACCGACTTGATGTTGTCGATGGGGAGAGGAATCAGGCTTGTTGGGCTCTTGACAACGGAGCTAATCGACTCCCGAATAATAGCGGTAGATCCGGAGCTATCCCCAATCAATGTGTCATTGATAATTGGAAGAGCGGAGGTCAACCCCTCTGCGGTGGTGCGCTTTTTGAGTTGCAGTACGGATGTTGATGCATTCCAAGCGTGCACCACACCATATCTAGTTGTACCAAAGTGGATGATTTCGCCCACGTTGAAGTTACCCGTAGCGTTGCTTACGACATAAGAGTTGACGACGGCAGCATGGCCGTTTCCTGAGTCCCAACGAATACCGCCCACTCCATATGCATTGGTGGATACTGATCTATCAAAGATGTAAAGAGCGTAGACGGCAGTTGCTGTATCTGGATCTCCACTATGCAACTTTAGACCATACGCCCGCGCCGTTCCAATTTGAGTTCCGCCTGTTGGTGCGGATGTAGTGTGAATTGTCAGGGGCTCATATGCTGAAATATTAGGCAGAGAAACCAAATCCGTGATCAGGATGTATTGCCCATATTCGATGATGCTAGCAAAATCATTAACGGATCTTGTGCTTGCAGCATTTCTTGCCTTTTCCAAGGACAAATATGTATCCGAGATCTTCTCAATCTCAAAGCCTTTGACGTATGCTTTTCCGGAGCTGACCTTGATAGACAGAAGATCTTCGTCTCCGCCTTGCAACGCAGACCATTGACCCTGTGGGAAATTCTCACTGTTGAGGTGATCAGTTACGGAGAGCTTGATGCCGCGCACGGTGTAGTCGCCGGATTCGTCGTATGTCCTACGCGCGATGTTCTTTTCCAACTCATTGTACTTGGCGTATCTGAGATGCTCTTCCAGGACGCCATTGTTGAATCGCATCACTTCGATGTAATCATCGGAGGGAGTGAAGGAGTATGGTTGAGCAACTAGGACCAGCTCTGCCTTATATCTATCCGCGCCTGGGGCTGCGTAATTATAGGAACCAAAAGCAGGGTCCAAAAGGGTCTCGTCGTTTGAGGAATCCACAATAGACTCCACGAGCTTCAACATAACGCGGCAATGTGGGAGCGTTCCATATTTGTTGATCACAACGCTTTGCTTGTTGACGTAAACAAACTTTCCGTTGATATAGAACACCCCAGCGGTGATGTTTGCCATGGATGCAATCCCGCTGAATTCATCGGAATCTTCGGTATAGAAGTTGTATCCTGTCAGCGCAGTATTTGTGGCTGGGTTGATAGCAACAATCAAGTCGTTTTTCTCGAACCGGACGTAATTTCCGTCGGTGGATCCGCGCACGTATTTGATGTAGAATGTTTTGGGGTCCGATCCTTCTTTATCCAACGCAGCAGTAACCACGGCTCTAACGCCGTGTTGGTTGGCGATTTCCATATCCAGGAATCGGGATACATCGACCTCAACTGTATTGTACTCATCTTGGATTCGGATATAGACCGTTGAGGTATCCGCGGAAGAATTTCCCGGGATAACAACCGTTCCATTTTGGAATACATGATCGCCGAATCTAGCGATTTGCTCCTGCAGAATCGTCTGCAGCTGCGTCAGTTCTCTCGCTTGAACCGCATATCCGGGCTTAAAGAGGATCTGGTGGTACCCTTTAGATGCATCATAATCGTCGTAGTAGGGATCTGTATTGGTATTGATTGTCATATCTTAAAAGGATAAGTAGGTTCTAATAATTAGACCCTGTTGTTCGTCGATGGTAAAGGGAACTTCTGTTGAGACAAAGTACAATTCGCCTGAATATTTATCGATCGTAGGGATCGACGAAACAGACATACAGAGCCAAGACCCTTCTAGAGTTGGATCTGATTGTGTCAAAGTGCCAACCGGAGATGTCAGCTTGCCTAGAGAGGAGAGATGTACTGTATTTCCTGTGATGTAGACAACCAGGAAAACACCAACGTCGTTAGCCAAAACCATATCAACTGCCAGTCCGATCACATTCATAAATTCACAGACCACAACTTCGTAGCTGGAAAGGCTGTCGATTCTGTTGTATGAGTTGATTTCTCTGAGGTTACGAACCATTCCATATCGACGGAAGTCTTGGTCGATGAGGTTCAAATCTGGCACGTCCCGTAGGATTGCAGAAATTGCTGCGGTGTTTGCTAGGAGTTCCTTGGGTGCGTCTTTACCGTGCCCTCCAGCTGGAGAAATAATCGCTCTTGCAGTCGCTCTCGTTTCCAGAGCGACTTGCTCATCTATGGGTTCCGGTCTGTTGACGTCCGTAATAGAGACATCTGCCCAGCTATACCCAGTTCCCCATGTATTCACGGTGATTTTTGTGACGGAGCCTCCAGATACAGTAGCTGTTGCTGTTGCTCCAGTTCCGTTTCCAGAAATAGATACCACGGTGGTTGCTGTGTAACCTTCTCCGGGATTGATAGGTTTGATATAGTGGATACCACCGTCGATTGCGGATTGCTCGACGATTGACTGGTCGGTGGTCATGTCATAATCGCCGATAATTGCTCTCGCGGATGCTCCCGCTCCATCTCCGGTGATCGAGAGCTCGGAATAGGAATATCCCTCTCCCGGGTTTTCCACGAACACATCCACCAATTGGTTGTTGTCGATCACGGGAATCAGCACAGCTCCAGTGCCATCTCCGATGACGCTAATGGTGGTCTCTGTACCAACAGGCCAGTCCACACCAGGATCATTGATTAGAACCCTATCCAATCTACCATTCAGCATCACTGCTGTGAAGATTGCTGTGAGATATGGTGGGTATCTTCCAGTTCCAGCGTCAATTCCCACAGGAACGTTCACGGTAATTGTTGGTGTCCCAACGTAACCCGCTCCACTCTTTATGATAGCAACATCCAGGATCTCGCCCGCAGAGTTGATGATTGGAGTGATCTCCGCTCCACCCACACTGAACGTAATGGCGCTTCCTGCCGTGTAGCCAGATCCACCGTTTTCAATCGCCATGGACTGCAAAACGCCCCCGAGAAAGACTGGGGTGAGAACGGCGCCAGCTCCGGATCCAGATATGGTATAATCTACGGAGGTGTAGTTGGTTCCTCCGCTATTGACCAGAACACTTGTTATGGTCCCAAATGCATCAACGGTCCCAATCTCAATATCCGCTGGGGTGTTGGAGGTTGTGGTGCCAACAACAGCTAGAGTCGTTACGTCGTTGGAGGAGTAATCATGTCCTGGAGAGTCAATAACGATCTGCTCGATCGATCCATTGTTATAGAATGAATCTGTGAAGGCGCGCTGAACAGGAATGTAATCCTGAGATGTGAATCGTTTCTGCTTTGATACAGGGACGACGTACATATATTTCCAGAGGTATCCATCTGCCGTGCGAACCGGAGTAAACTGTGTTCCGGATGGCTCAATGGTCGATGTTGCGCCATTGTTGTTGTCCAGACACTTATAGACATGGAAAGACGACGTCAAGACGTAGTATTTCTTGTCCGTCATGTCTATTGCATCATCCCAGGCATCATATACGGTGGAGGCAACCCAGTCGTGTCTTTTTGTAACTAGGGTCGCTTCTCCGGGCAGAACTCTTCGGTAGAAAATGGACGATCCGCGGATCTCCCTGTCTGTCTTCTCCGATACCTCAACCACCGATTCTGGAGCATCAGTGGATCCCCAAGGATCTAGCTTTCCAAAAAACAGATGGTAGATGTCCTTTTTGAGAAGAATATCCTCTACAAATTTAGATGCTATGGATAGCCGAGCACCCGGCCGTATAGATAAACTCATTCATTGTCCCGATTACGTTAGAGTTACTGTCCAGTTGATGGTCAAGGTGTCTCCGGTATCCTTACCCACCGCGCTAAATTTTGCTCTGTTTAGCATAGTTCCTGCGGAAGCTGCGTTGAAGATGCCCGCCTCTGTGATGGACTTGAGAGTCGCTGGCGATCCTGGTGGGAACGTTGCTGAGAACGTCAGCTGAGCTCCACTTACGGTTGCGGATGTAAACGCCACTCTAGCTTCTTCGGTTCCCAATGTGGTATTTGCCGCTAGTGGTTCGCCGATTCCTGTGCCGATTGCCATGTGGGTCACGGCAGTTGGTGGCGTTGGAGTGCTCAGCATCCGAGATGCGATGTACTCTTTACCCACAGTGGTGATGATGTTTTTCTCAAAGTTGCGGCTTTTGAGGTTACCATTTGAGTCGGTAACGATGATTTCCAGGTCGCCAAATAGTTGAAGTGTGTCGTTCATGATAGTGTAATGGTTGTTTCTGTTGTTGAATAGCCGACATCTACGTAAGATGCATCATAAAATTCTCCAATTGATGTGGAAAATCCGGATGGGTCCGTTATAGTTACAGTATCTGTAAATGTCCCCTTAGTGAGAACCTTCTGCGCCTCATCTCCCGCGCCTACAGTATCACTCAGTCCCTTGTTTAATATGATATTTAGTGTTTCCACCAATGCATCTAGGCTATCATATACATAGAAAACGTCTCGAGATAGAGTTCTATTGCCCTGAAGATTGAATGGCAGCGAGGCAAAAAGACCCAATTGAGTGAAATACATCAGCCCCGCTGGGTGATTTATCTTAATAATGGCGTTTCCGTCTTTGGATCCGTTTGGTGTGGTAATCAGATAAGAGAATGCCTGGTAGAAGAAATTGTCCTGCAACCTAAATCCATCATTGGATAGGTGACCGTCTTCTGTTTTCCAGAGTCCTTTGTTAGTTCCGATGACGCTATTTGAGATCTCAATTGTGGCTCTAGATTCTTCCCATTTTTGAATGGTGATACCCTGGAATAGAGTATTGGCTATATTCGTTGGATTTATGTCGCCGTGAGAGTCGATGACATTACTGCCCCCGATAGACCCTTGCACCGATTCTGTAAACTCGTCGATGGTATCTGAGATGTTGAGCGTATATACGGTTCCCAGCTTTGAGATTGACGTTGTGGTCAACTGTGGCTTGTACGTATAGGGAGAGGCAACAAGATAATGATTTTTGTGGTGAGAATATCCAAAATCTATGGCTTCCACAGAGATAATCTCTCCCAAATTGCTCGTCTTGGTTACTCTCAAGAAGCTATCTTGATGGGTTCCCTCAATTGAGATTAATTGCCCGGGCTTCCAGTATTTTCCTGGATGGACAATAGAAACTACTCCGGGACACAATCTAGCTAATCCAAAGAATATAACGTTTCCAGCCTCATTTTTCTGATAAACGTTAGCACCTTCAAATAGATGCTTGGGCTTCGCGCTGACGTAGAATCTGCAGATCTCATTCTCTACAAGATGAATCTGCTTGATTGGGTTGATTATGAAAGGACTTCCGGTGCTTTCTTCGTAGATTAGAGAATAATTGTTGTCATATTCCCCGGAGATAATGTCCACCTCAAAGAAGTGTTCCTGATACCAGCGACCATCAGACGCTCTGAGCATGGCGTCCTTGGGCATATCAATCTCAATCTCGGAATTAAATGCCGCGCGATATAGGAATCTCAGTGCATCCTCTGTCCCCTTTGCCTCGTATAGTGCTCGAGAAAAGAGGATAAATCTCTTAGATTCTAAGAAATCAAATTGAGGAATATCTATCGCAAATTCTCTGCGGTATTTTTGGATAAATTCCGCATCCAAAATAGCATCCGCACCAACAGATCCCGGAGACAGAGAATCTATATCCTTAACCTTTGAGATTCTGCCGGTACGAGTTTCCTCATCCAGGAATTTGTAATATGTCTTTAGAAAATCGACAAATCGTGGGTATGAGTCTCTGATAAACTCAGAGAACTGCTTCGGAACTGATAGATTTGATAATCGATTTTGGGTCATCGAATTGCCGTTGTTGTGTTAGTTTTGTTAGACATGACAGTTAATTCTACCAAATCTATGGGCATCGAAATGATATAGTTATTTATCCCGAGAATGTCGTAAGACTTCGGCTCAAACACAATCTCAAAATCGCTGTCGTAATAGTCTCTGAAATTGATAGTGAATGAGATTTCCCCAGTGTTATAATCAACATCCCCTACTCGTTTCTTCTTGGTAGCGCTCCCAAATTGATCCTCTGAGAAAATCCAAATGCTTCCATCTGATTCATCCTTCAGATAAACTCTGTTGTCATAATCATTGGAGAAGAATCGGGTGGACCAAATGTTTCCGCCGTTCCCATTATTCAAGATAGCATTACCGTATTTCAGACGATGAGTATAAGTGACTCCGGTGTTAGGGGTTATGGAGTTTCTCACTCTGAGCTTTGTGATGTTATTGGTAATGGCTCTATATGAGTTATCTATCAATCCAGTTAACTGAGAATACAAGAAATTCATGTTAAACTGATTCAAGTTGTTTGAAATCTCAGATAACGTGCTCATTACAATAGAGCGAATCGAGTCTGGAGATATATCCGAGCTGGCTGGGTCATAATACACAGAGGATGTCAACTCGATATTCAGAATGGATGCATCTATAAACTGAGGAACGACTGTCAAGACAGATCGATTTTCTCGGAGCCAAGCAACCATAGAATCTTTTTCTTCGGTGGTGAATTTTGCTCTACCCACGGGCTTGGAGGAAATGAATACTTTTCCGTAAATCGGAGGATTATTATCTTCTCCGCCCCATGCCTTGATGGATTCAATTAGAGGATTATGTTGTTTCAAAATAACCTCATAATCGCTAGCTGTTACCGCTCGATGTCGGGTTTTATAGTATCTTGGAGCGTTGAATTTAATAGAGTCTCTAGTTTCTTCGTCCGCTCCATTCGTGGATGCCCCGGAGGAGGTTACGGAATAGTAATAATCTCCCGCCCATCCGCCAGCGTAATAGAAATCGCGGCATCCATTAGCCACAATACCAGCAGTCTTGTAATAGGTAATCACCACTCTGCTTCCGTTTGCTGGACGCTTTCCGATTGCGCCGTCCCCAAAGAAAAGCTCATAATAAAGATCTTCTCGCTGCTTGACAAAGAATACTGAATCTGTGGATTTGATTCTCAGAACATCATCTGCTGCGTTGAAAACAGAGAAAATGTTGGAATTTGGCTGGTCATATACCTTGACACTAATCCTCGTCATATCCACATCTTTTTCTGGGATAACGTAATTAGAACTATCTGAGGTGATATAATTCTGAGAAAGGCTCTCACCTTGAATAACTTCCAGATTGTTAAAGATAAACTGGTTTGCTGTGTTGCTTACGGTTACATCTGATGTGGTGAGAAAGACATATTCTACTTTATCAATTTCCGATCTAAATGCTGTATTCTTGGGCATTGTTACCGAAGATGGATTATTGGGTACGTTTGAGACTGTGACGTTAATCCTTGCAGTAGAAGCCAGCTTGGATCTCGGAGTATATCCGATGGTTTTAGCTAGAGACGTCACGCTGGACAATTTGCTGGCGCTCTCCAAGAACATCTCATTAACCGCAAAATTGGTATAGATTGCGTTGTAATGAGTATTATATGCAAGGACATCCAGAAGGATACTCAGTGCAGATCCCTCAAAATCAAAGTCTGTAAAGTTGCTTTGCCCACGGAGAAACTCCTTTAGGGAGAGCTTAATAGCATCAAAGTCCAACTCATCTACAGTGATTTGTCTATTTAGATTATTCATCTAGTTCTTTCTAAAATTATATTAGCTGTCAATTGAGTTAACGTATTCTTGACTTTGACGTGTACCTTGACATAAACTTTATTATTATCCGGCGAATCCAAAACAACCACATCCTCTACGTCCACTCTGGGTTCGTATATTTTGAGAACATCTAAGATCGTTCTCCTGATTACAATGGAGAATTGAGGATCGTCGACTAAATCAAATAGAAGCTGATTGACCGGAGATCCAATCTCACTATGGAATAGCCGTTCATAGAAATTAGTCAGGACCAAGTTTTTCACCGCAAACAAGATTGCCCTGGTGTCATTATTAGTCATGATATCACCTGTTACAGGATTTGCTGTGAAATTAGGATCAATATCGACAAAAGTTTTTGTTTTCATATCAGGACAAATGCCCCATTTTTGATTACCACATTACGTGCTGCATCCATGGTGAGAGATTGATTGGAGTTCTCACCCTCTTTAAACGCAACGTGAATCCACGTAGACGACCCCTTGTATTCCAAGATAAGCTGTTTATATGCCGGCAGAAGCTTCTGAATCTCTATGATAGCCTCATAATGCTGCTTTCTCGAGAATCCGCTCAATTGAATATCTGCCGCGCATCCAGTTAAGTGATCGGATTTTTTAGATCCTCCAACAGATGTATTTACTGCTTGCGATCGCCAGACGCTTGTCATCTTCATGTTTGGATATTTTGATGCAATGACATCCAGGACGTTGGTTGAGAGCTTTTGCATGTTGCAGACGATCTGCAGCGCGGGGACGCCATAATGTACGGATCCCGGAGCTGGCGCGCCAGATGAACCAACGGAAGTCAAATCCCCTAGCCTGTACCTCTTGCTCATGATTAGGGTGGGTTTGATGTCGTCATCCTTGAGACCAGCACAGCCCGTTGGTGGTTTGTTATCTGGGGGTTTTGTTTCCGCAGCAGCTTCCTCTTTCTTTGCCTCTGGGTCCGTTGGCGTCAGATCTTCCTCAGTCTTTTTGCCGGAAGCCAGCATTGCATTATTGAACTCTGTAGGATCTCCTTCTTCTGGAGTCTCGTAGTTGGCATCCTCTTCTGAGAATCGAGTTGGTGTCACCAAGGTACCAAACTGTACGGGCTGACCTCTCTCGCTTGGGATCTGAACATCCGATGCTACGCCAGAGTTCAACCAGATATTTGGAGCATCCACGGAAAAATCTCCGCCAGAGTGGAACTTTACGTGCCCACCAACGCCAAACTCCATGTTTCCTGTTACATCTGTGGTTAGGTTTCCGAGAACTTCAATGTAAGAATTGTTCTCAATCCTTACTCTGCTATCTCCCTTGATGGTAACAAAGCATTGCCCCTTGATCAAGACATGCCCATTACGCTCCAGGATCTCATAGTCATCTCCAACAATCCGAGTGACGCGCGTTCCGTTGCAATCCACTTCCTCATAAGTTCCCACCGTATGATACGTCTGGATGCGCTCATTGTTTTTCGTATCGTCCCATTCCTCTACGTGCCCAGATTCTGTAATTCTGGTTTGGTTGAATGGGTACTTGGCATTGTATGGAATGGTGGGTTGGTCCCACGTCACACCAAATGCGGTAACGACGCCCGTGACTCTAGCTGCTTCTTTGACAGATACGATGGTTTGAGCAATTTTCTGGTGTCTAGCTAGTCTATGTGTATCCGGCTCATTAAGCCAATCCTTCTTCGGATAGACTCCATTTGGATCCCTAAATCCATCCGCCGTAACGAAGGTGTGCGTCTCCGATCCTTGAGATCCTGAGGTGGCGGTTGTTGTGTTTTCCTTGTCCTCTGGCAGAACTACAGGATTGTCCGTAGATCTATTTTCCGCAGAAGTAGACTCCGTCTTATCTGGAACATTTTCAACGCCGGAGGCATCTTTCTTAGGTATGCCATTTTTGAGGAAGAGCTTCTTCTCTTCCTCTCTTCTTTGTCTGGAAAGAGGATCTGTTGATGCAGACCCAGCTGAGTTTGCTCCCAGCGTGTAATAGGAGGATCCGCTGGTCCCGTTTCCATCTACACCAACAACGCCATTCTTTAGCTTCTGAGCACCACCCGTACCCAAAAGATGGGAGGTTGCTAGATACCCAGATTTCTCTCTCTGATCGGACCCGGCAGTTATGACACCCTGCTTGATCAATCGGCGTTCATTCATTGTGAGTTCTGCGTCCATTGCAGATTCTTGCACTTGACTGTTGTTCAGGAAATCCTGCTTGGATGTAATCCCATCTTTACCCGTGAAGACGCTGGGATCGTTGAGCATCGCGTTGGTTGTTCCGCGCTTGACGTAGCCCAGATCGGTTAGCATTGCTGCGCCCATCTGATACTTGCCGATGTACCCACCAGAGTTTTGAGCCTGATAGTTATTGGACGATTCCCTCTTACCCAGAGCATCTTTAAGTGCCTGATTGGGATTTGATGCAGCGGTCCCAGAGACAACTGCAACGTTCGTGCTTGGTATCAGCGCTGCTGCTTCCTCATACTTCCCAGAGTTGAGCGCGGACATGTACTTGGTTTTTGTGACCTGATCCACACCCGAATCTGCCATGAGGGACACTGTGGCATCAAACATCCCTTGGGTGATAGGAACTTTGATGGCACTTTTTGTTGCTGATTCTGCAGCAGAGATTGCTGCATCTGTAGCTACCGGTTTGTATCCCTTAATCTTAGCTCGCCCCTCATCGGATAGGGACATTTGGGATGGCTTCTTGATGTCCGCCTCGGCTGCTGCTTGCTGTTCCGTAGGCTTAGCGGTCTCTACGGGGGTTCCTTGACTATCCACCACAGGAGATCCATCTGAGGACACCAATCCGCCCGCAGTAGATGCAGTGCTGGTGATGTTCTCAACCTTGAGGTTCTCGAATTCCTCGGGTATTCCTCCGACGGTTCCGATGATGATCGGGTGCTGTTTGAACTCATCTCGAAACACAACCATACACC
>Ga0268298_10001102_pt1 | contig 32791 bp, 34 predicted proteins | sample WWTPWeurt_MetaG_FD_194462 | JGI IMG/M metagenome (GOLD analysis project Ga0268298, IMG submission 194462) | Activated sludge microbial communities from WWTP in Nijmegen, Gelderland, Netherland - WWTP Weurt | ecosystem: Engineered > WWTP > Aerobic digester > Activated sludge | place...
GTTTCTTATACGAAAGCGATTAACAAACCCAATCAACGTAAATTTGAACAATCACTTTCAAGAGAATATGGTATTGAGAAACAACCAAAAAAAATCAGTGCTCAATTGGTTAAAGGAGATGTAAGTGCATTTATTGACCTATTCAGCAATTATTTTAGTTCACAAAAACATAAAGTGGTATCAGAACAAAGCACGCTGGAAAATTAAATCAAAAGTTGTCTTATGATGAAAGAAGAGGCTTTAAAAATAGCGCAAGCATATATTGATAACACGACAAATATCCACGCCATGATTACCGGTCGTACACAATACATGAATGAATGGGTAATGGATGCGTTTTTACACACCGTTGACCACCCCGTTTGGATTGTGTTTGCGGAAAATCTTAACACAGGTCCTTTTATAGATGGGGTGAATGAATACTCAATTGTTGTAAGTACCAAAACAAGAAAAGTTGAAGATGTTAGATTAACATAAGCTGAAATGTTTTGCTAACCCTATGCAAAAAATTATTAAACCGACTTTTTACAGTAACCGTTCGCAAACAACAGTCATGTAAGTAGCAATTGATTTTCCCCTTAAAATTTATAAATTAATCAAAAAAAAGTCATGGAACAGAAATTACCATTACCACCATTTACAGAAGAAACTGCTAAACAAAAAATTCAAATGGCAGAAGATGCATGGAATAGCAAAGACCCTGAAAAAGTATCTAAAGCATATACATTGGATAGTGAATGGAGAAATCGTAGCACATTCATTCATGGACGGGAAGAAATTGTTGCTTTCCTAACTGAAAAGTGGAACAAAGAAATAAACTACAAATTAAAAAAGGAATATTGGGCACACACAAATAATCGAATTGCAGTTCGTTTTGAATACGAATATCAAAATTCAGCTGGTCAATGGTTTCGTGCTTATGGAAATGAAAACTGGGAGTTTGACGAAAATGGTTTAATGGCAAAACGCTATGCAAGTATTAACGATTTGGAGATTAAAGAACAGGATAGAAAACTTAAATAAACTAATGATTAAAACTTCCACGTCTTTCAAGTACATGATGTCATAAGAATTTCGGAATCTCCTCTGCTGTCAACTAGTCTGGTGAGTTCAGCCAGTGACGAATTTTTTATTGACGAAATTGTGGTCAATGGTGACTATGCTTTTGCTCGAACTACTTCTCAAGGCACCACTTTAATTCACACCAGCGGTGAAACAGTAGCTGAAGAAAACAGAGAACTCTTTGTTCTTCAAAAAATAAACGGACAATGGAAAATTAGCCGTTACATGTTTAACAAAATGAAATAGATAAATAATAGTAGGATTCTATCACACCGGATTTGCGTCAGGCGGAGTTTCGAGCTTCGCTTGACGATTTTGCGTGAAATTGAGTTCAGTTCTTCGTATCAATTGCAGTGGTAAAATTCCTCCTGAATGAGCAACCACGAAACGTCAAAATAGATACGTCGATCATTTGTTATCCCGGATTTCCATTCAGTAGGATTCTTTACAAAATCTGTCAAGCAACCTATTCAATCGATATAATTCTGACATCATATACAATATCAGTGTTTGAAGGTACAAGATCCAGCAAACCTTTTTTGCCATAGGCCAGTTTGTACGGAATTTCAAAAAATGCATTTTCGCCGGCTTTCATCACACTCATTCCCTGATGCAAACCATCAATTACACCGGCATTCTGAAATTTAAAGGTGAAGGGTACGCCATTTTGATAGGAATTATCGTACATATGACCGCCTTCTCCGGTTGTGAACGCAAAATAATCAAACGTGATTTCCTGATTTTTTACCGGAACTTTTCCTGCATCTGCAGTTTTCCATTTGTAAACTTTGACACCCTCTTCCAGAATAATCGGCTCAATCACATCAACAATTTCAATGTCTACAATGATGTCAGCCTGCGGTGGTACTTTATCCAGATATCCGTCTTCACCATACGCAAGTGCATTTGGAATCATGATACGTCCTTTATCACCTTCATGCATAAAAAGTAAGCCTTGCTCCCAGCCTGGAATCAACATACCGATATTGGTTTTTACCGGAACCGGTTCACCAAGTTCTTTGTTTGAATCGTATGGCTCACCGGCAGCAACGCGCGCGTCATAGTTGATCATCACTACATCATTCAATTGAATAAGCGGTCCGGTATTTTTTTTTGTCCACTCAATACGCAAACCATCTTCGCGGTTAAAAACCATTTCATTTGGCTTACCATTAATCGAATCAGCCAGCTTCATTCCATTTTCATCCAGAATTTGCTCATTGCCCTGATTTGATTTTATAGAATCATTATTGGCTAATTCTTCGGTGTCCACTCCGCTGAGTTCACAGGCGGCAAATGCTAAAATCGGGATTATCAAAAAAAGTTTTCTCATTGATGTTCAATTTCTATAACGTGAATATCATATACCACCGGAGTGAGCGGAGGAATTTTTTCTTCATCTCCGATTAGACCATGTGCCATTCGGCTTGGTAAAATGAACTTTGCTTTATCATCCGTGCACATCAGTTGCATGGCTTCATGCAAACCACTTTCAATATCTGCTCTTTCCACTACAAAACTTTCTGGTCCGTTTTCTTTGGAAGAATAACAAACGGAACCATCTAATAAAGTAATTTCAAAATCAACCAAAACAATATCACCCACTTTTGCGGTATCGGTGTTTTTGCTTTTTGCATAAATAAAATGTCTTAACCCTGTTCCTGTTTCTGAAACTTTCCAGTCAGCATGTCTTTTTACAAAAAGATCAATTTCATCTTCTTCTTCATCACTGAAAACCTGGTTCATATCAGATGAATGATCCTGATTCCAGTCAGGCGGGTTGACAGGAATTTTCGTTTCTTCTTCCGGTCCGCATGAAAATAGAAACATTGAAAGCGCAACTGATATATAAGTTATTTTTTTCATTCAAAACACTTCTTGTTTTGTTGAACGAAATTAGGCAGAATGGTTACAAATTTCTGCATCGCATCTTCAATTTTACCCACATATTTTCCGCCGGAAGCATTTAAATGGCCTCCTCCTTCAAAATTTTCTTTACAAAGAATATTTGTCGGGATCTCACCTTTTGACCGGAAAGAAATTTTTATGATGCCGTCGGATTCTTTGAAAAATCCGGCAAGTCTGATTCCTTCAATAGATAAAACCTGATTAACCAAACCTTCAGTATCCCCTTTCACCACATTGAACCGGTCCTCTTCCTGTTTGGTCAGCCATACATACGCTGTTTTATGTTCAGGAATAATTACCAGTTTTTCAAGCATGGTATAACTCACCAGTTTTAATTTATTTAATGAATTGGTATCGTAAAGATTTTCGTGCGCTTCCCAGGTTCTGATTCCGCGGTTGATTAAATCAGCAGCAATATTATGTGTGCGTGCAGAAGTTGATGAGAAACGGAATGAGCCTGTGTCTGTGACAATACCGGTATATAAGCAAGTTCCACATTCTTTATTAATTAAAGACAAATGATCTTGCACATCAATCAAATCATAAATTAACTGGGACGTGCTGCTCGCGGTTATGTCGGAGAATAAAATGGTTGCAAAATCTTTATCCGGATCACGATGATGATCAATGATCACTTTTGCTCCTTTAGCATTCACCAGTAATTCTTCCATTTTTCCGGTGCGGTTCGGATGGTGATAATCCAGACAAAAAATGAGATCTGCTTTAGCAATCAGATCCTCCACTTTTTTTGTGTCTCTTTCAAGCAGAAGAATTTCATCCGCACCAGGCATCCAATGAAGAAATGAAGGTGATATATCCGGATGACAAACAACCACCGGAAAATTTTGTTTTTTCAGATAATGATATAAACCCAACGAGCATCCCATGCTATCGCCATCGGGTGATCGGTGAGAGGTAATAACAATCTGTTTTGCTTCACGCAAAAGCTGATTGAGATGTTCAATTTTTGCCGGTTCAAATACTTCACTCATGATATAAGTCTCTTAAAATAAAAAAACCGCTCCGGTATGGGAACGGTTTTTTATCAAATCATTTTGTCTGATTAAAACCCAAGAGAAGCAGCCTCTTTATGTTCTAACAGTACTCCTACACAAACGTTGTCAGTTTTTCCAAGCGCTTTGTCTTTGCTTGTTCCTGAAGAAGGGATGTTTACTTTCACATAGATTTTTTTGGTTTTATCTGTTGTAAAAGTGATTGATTGTTTCAATCCGTCCTCTGCGTTTTTGTAGATAGATTCTTTTGTTTTTTTGATGTTGGTGTTTCCGTATTCGTCTTTTACTCGAACCACTTCATCCTGCAACATTTCAAACTGAATTTTATCTCCGCCTTCAGCAATATCAGTACAAACTGAAAGTCTGTAATCATATCCTTTATAAGCGATGAAACTCATTTCATACACTTCACCTTTAGCGAACATAGCGCTTTGTGACTGGTTATTCAGATTCCAGAATTCCGCTTGCTCTTCTTTGCTCAAAGAAGCTGTACAGAAATAATGTGTTTTATTACACTGCGCATATGCCTGAAGCACAACAACCGCCATCAATACCGATCCAATAAAAATTGCTTTTTTCATAGTCTGCTATTTAGTATAATTAGCTCTTAATTCTTCAACTTTCGCTGTGATTTTTTCTAATGCGGTTTTGGTCATTTTATAAGAACCACCACCAGATAATACCAGCATGTTATTTTCTCCTTTATCAATACTTGTACCAGATTCTTCAAACTCCATGCTGGTCTCGAAAACCTCACTTAAAGAAATCAGGTCATCCATGATTTCAGATACACTTTGATCATCAGAATACTGAAGAATAAAATCAAGCAGGTTTTCAAGCACCAATTTCTGATCTCCGATTTTTTCAATGATCGGATCACCTTCTTTGTATTTGTCAACCAGATTACATACGATATAAAGTGACTCAATGTATCCACCCGCCATAATCAGGCAAAGCTCTACACCTTTGTCATTTTCTTCCAGATATAAATAACTGTCATAGTATGTTTCGTTTGAAATGGCAAAAAGTGAATCAGTATCACCTTCATTGTTTTCAATACGACCCATCAGTTCTTCGTCAAAAGCACCTTCAATTCCAAGCTCCGTACCCATTTCTTCAATGGCTTTGAAGTACATCAGAAATTCAGTACCAATTCCAAAGCAGCTCATGTAAGCTAAATCAGCAGAATAAATACCAAAGTTGATTGCTTTCGTTTTTGTCTCAACATATTTAGAACGGTTATCAAGCGGATTTACTAAACCTACTTTCTGTTCACCACCCTGAATTTTAATAATTTCAAAAAGTTCATTGGGTGTAGGAACAGCGTAATCAACCGCTGGTTGTTCAGGTTCAGTGACAGTTTGGGTGGTGTCATCAAGAACAACATTTGTTACATCTTCCTGACCATCTCCGCCACAACTTACCATCATAGAAACTGTGAAGGCCGCTGCTGCACCGAGGATTAAATTTTTATTTTTCATTAATTCCGGATTATGTTTGTATTTAAGCAAATATACTATTTTTTTATAAGGTCGTACGGGAAAGCCTTACAAATGTTACCCGTAAGCGCCACTATTTTGGTACGGGTAGCCTCAGAAACATTCACGAGGGGCAGTCTTACTTTATTGGTAGTAATCCCCAAATGTGCCGTCACCTCTTTAATTCCCCCCGGATTTCCCTCTGTAAAAAGCAAAGGAACCATCGGAAAAAGAAGGTAATGTAAACGACGGGCTTCTTCCATATTATCATGCATGGCAGCCCTTACCATTGCGCTGAATGCGTGAGGAAAGCCGTTTCCAATTACAGAAATGACTCCATCACCGCCAGCAGCAATGATTGGCAGGGTAATTCCATCATCACCGGAAATGACTAAAAATCCCTCCGGTTTGCGGTTAATAATGTCCATAATCTGCTCCATATTGCCAGAAGCTTCTTTCACCGCTACAATATTTTTGAAGTCTTTAGCAAGTCTGATTGTGGTATCCGGTAAAACATTGGATGCGGTACGGCCTGGAACGTTGTACAGAATTATTGGCAGATCAGTTGATTCAGCCAGTACTTTATAATGCTGATAAATTCCTTCCTGGGTTGGTTTATTATAGTAAGGAGAGACAGATAAAATTCCGTCCACCATATTTTTATCAATAAATTTAAACGACTCTGCAATTGCAATGGTATTATTTCCTCCTACACCATATACTATAGGAAGTCTTCCAGCATTTGCATCCGCCACACATTTTAATACTGTCTGCTTTTCTTCTTTGGTAAGTACTGGTGACTCACCGGTAGTTCCCTGAACAACCAGATAATTTACGCCTCCGTCAATCAAAAAGTGAGTGAGTTTTGTCAATGCAGGAAAATCAATGGTTCCATCCTGATTGAAAGGAGTGATCATGGCAACTCCTAATCCTTTAAATTTTTCAGTGTTCATTTTTTGTAAGCAGTTTTAATTGTTTGACTGTCTGATTCAGAAATTCTTCATCACTTTCTCCATTCAAAAACAAATCATATCTGCTTTCAGAACCATGATTCATTCGGCCAACAAACAAGGTATTTTTAATTCGTGAAGTCAATTCATTCAGAAAAACTGAATCATGCGACAAATCTATAACCAAATCAAATTCAGTTTGAACGAGTTTGGTTAATTTATCATTTTTAAGATGCCCTGTTAAATTAAAATCTGACGGGTGAACGGCAAACCTGAATTTTGAGGTTTTATCTTCTTTTTCTTTACGATGATACAAGATGTTAATTTCAGCATTTGGGAAAAGAGATTCAGCCGATTTAAAAATTGACTCATTTTCCTTTTCTGTAACCATCAAAATCTTTGAAAAAGCAGCAGGATTTTTTAAAAGCACCTGCCGGTTCATCGAACTGTATTTTTTCCGTTTCAGAAAACCTGATTTTATATTATCAGAAATACTCATTGATTGATCATTGCTAAAAATTCATCTTCTGAAATAATTTTTACCCCAAGTTGCTGTGCCTTTGCCAGTTTCGCTGGTCCCATGTTTTCTCCGGCAACCAGATAATTCGTTTTGGCAGAAACAGATCCCACATTTTTTCCTCCGTTTTGTTCTATCAGTTCAGCAAGTTTTTCTCTGCTTACTTTTTTAAACACACCAGATATGACAAAGGTCTGTTTATTCAGAATATCATTTACTTCTGCAACATTTTTTAACTCAAACTGAACCCCTGCATCTTTCAGTTTCTGGATAATTTCTTTGTTTTTTTCATCAGCAAAAAACTGCTGAATACTGATGGCAATTTTTTCTCCGATCTCATCCACAGCTATCAGCGCATCAAAATCAGCTGCCGCAAGTTGATCAATTGATTTAAAATGCCGTGCAAGTTTTTTAGCCACGGTTTCACCAACATGTCTAATTCCCAGGGCAAATAATACCCGATCAAATGAAATGTTTTTAGATTCTTTAATTCCCAGCAGAAGATTGGACGCAGATTTGTCAGCCATGCGGTCCAGATTTACTACCTGATCAAAATTCAGATCATACAAATCTGCATAATTAGTGATGAGGCCTTTTTTAAAAAGCAATTCAATAGTTTCAGGACCGAGTCCTTCAATGTTCATTGCTTTTCTGGAAATAAAATGTTCAATTTTTCCTTTTATCTGAGGCGGACAACCGTTGTCGTTTGGGCAATAATGTTGCGCCTCACCTTCTTTACGAATCAATGCAGCGCCACACTCCGGACAACTTTCAGGAAACCTGACAGGTTGCAAATCCGATGTTCGGTTTTCGAGTTTTATTCCAACTACTTTCGGAATTATTTCTCCGCCCTTTTCTACATAAACAGTGTCGCCAATATATAATCCCAATTTTTCAATCTGATCAGCATTGTGAAGTGAAGCTCTTTTAACGGTAGTTCCGGCAAGCAAAACCGGTTCAAGATTTGCTACCGGTGTAATAGCACCTGTCCGGCCAACCTGATAAGTTACTTCATTCAATTTTGTTTCAACTTTTTCTGCCTTGTATTTATATGCGATTGCCCATCTCGGACTTTTTGCAGTAAATCCTAATTCCTGTTGCTGCAAATAATTATCAACCTTAATTACAATCCCGTCAATTTCAAATTCAAGTGAATTTCTGTTTTTTTCCCAATGAGAAATAAACTCCATGATTTGATCAATACTGGTGCAGGTATGAATCATTTTTTTTGTGAAAGACGGAATTTTAAATCCCCATTTGCCGGCCGCTGAAACAGCCTCAGAATGTGAATTGAATTTGAGATTCTCTCCATAAACACCATATAAATAACAATCCAGGCCTCTGGCTGCTACTACTGATGAATCTTGTGATTTTAAAGTACCTGAAGCGGAATTGCGCGGATTTGCAAAAACGGGTTCACCTGCTTCAGCTCTTTCCTGATTCACTTTGTTGAAGTTTTCAAGCGGAAAAAATATTTCTCCTCTTATTTCAAAGTCATCCGGAAAATCTCCTTTTAATTTTAGCGGAATGGTTTTAATGGTTCTGACATTGGTGGTAATATCTTCACCGGTTGTTCCATCGCCTCTTGTTACTGCCTGAAACAATTCGCCATTTTTATAGCGGATTCCAATGGCAACTCCATCGTATTTTAATTCGCACACATATATAATAGGAGAATCAGATAATTTTTTAATCCGGTTTTCCCAGTCGGTAATTTCTTCTCTTGAATAAGTATTGGAAAGAGACAGCATAGGAAACCGGTGAGCAACCGACTCAAATTTTCTGGTAATATCTCCCCCAACCCTTTTTGTCGGACTATTTGGTGAAGCCAGATCCGGATTTTCTTTCTCAAGTTGTTCCAGTTCTTTCATCATCATATCAAAATCATAATCTGATATGACGGGTTCGCTCAATACATAATAATTATAATTGTGTGTATTCAGCGCATCTGTTAGTTCTGCAATTCTGATCTTAATGAGATTCTTTTCCATTCTTCTCATGTTTTTTACGAACTCGCATATTCAGCAGCTCAACAAGAAGGGCGTACGCCATTCCAAAATAGATGTATCCTTTTGGTATATGAATGTGCGGATCATTGATTCCCTCAATGACAAGCATCAAACCAATCATGAGCAAGAAAGACAGCGCCAGCATTTTAATTGCCGGATATTTATTTACGAACGCAGATATTTTACCCGCAAACAACATCATAATGGCAATTGAAATAACTACTGCAATAATCATTACCAGAATAATATCGGTCAAACCAACAGCTGTCAGAACTGAATCAAATGAAAAAACAAGATCAATCAAGACAATTTGAAGAACGATAGCAGCAAATTTTCCTTTCTTTTTTGACGCTTGTGGCAAATGATCTTCTTCCAGATGCGTAATTTTTTTGTGAATTTCAGTGGTGCTTTTATACATCAGAAACAAACCACCGGCAATTAAAATCAGATCTTTAACCGAAAACGGATGATCATAAATGGTCACTACAGGTTCAGTCAAACCAATTACCCACGTAATACCAAACAGAAGGCAGATGCGCATAACCATGGCAAATGCCAATCCTAAATTTCTTGCTTTTGGTTGTTCTTTTTCAGGCAACCTGCCGGCTATGATTGATATAAAAACAACATTATCTATTCCAAGAACCAATTCAAGAATTGTGAGGGTTAATAATCCGATGATACCGTCTGCGGTGAATAAAACACTTATGTCCATGAAGTTTTTGGTTTGTGGTGTAAAATTAGAAATTAAACCTTACTCTGGTTTAAGAGCAAGGGTCATTTCTCGTTTTCCTTTGGGTCCTTCCAGTTTATGAGTCGTGAACCCGGCTTCCCGCAGGTTTCTTCGGAATTGTCCCTGTGCACAATAGGTGACAAATCTGCCACCGGGTTGAAGAACATTGTACATTTTTTGCATCACGGATGTACTCCATAGTTCAGGCTGAACTCTGGGTCCGAAAGCATCAAAATAAATGAGATGAAACTGATTTATTGGCATTTCAAAATTTAAAAGATCTGCCTGATATTTTATAAATGAAAAGGAAGGATGAACCAGGGTTGTGACGGAAAAATCAGACTGATGCATTTTGACAAAAGAATTTTTAAGATGATTCAACCCTGCCTTTTCAGGATGCTCCAGCTGATTGATCAGATTATATTCTACCGGAAACTTTTCAAGCGTATGATATTCAATGATTAAATTTTGTTTTATGGCATAATCCAACGTGAGCAACGCGTTCAAACCGGTTCCAAAGCCCATTTCAAAAATTTTAATCGATTTCAATTTTTCTGAAACAGGGATCAAACCACTCCTTATATATATATGTAGGGATTCGTTCAGCGCGCCATGAGTTGAATGGTAGGTTTCATTCCATTCAGGCAATTGAATTGACCGAGAATTATCCTCAGTGTTAATTATTTTTCGGATCATGTTTCAAAGCTTCTTATATCTTCTAAAGAACCGTACTTTATAAAATAAACTTAAAAATACAGAGTTATGAAAGATTAAGTGTCATACCTGTCCGCTTATTTATATATTTGACCAAACTTATCACAATGCGCTTCTATGTTGCCTTTTCATTCTTTTTTTTCGCGGTCCTTCTGGGCTCGTGTGAAAAGTGCATGAAATGCAGTTATACGTACACGGTAACAACCATTCAGCAAGGAGTAAATGGTGAAGAAGAAGTAGTAACAACTTTTACCGGTTATGTAAAAGACACTGATTCCACTTTCTTACAGGATGAATGTATAAAAGGTGAATCTGAATTTACAATTGATGATGCCTATCAGGAATTTGCCGACACAACTACACTGGACAACTTTGAATATACCTGCACCGAGTTGTAGTTTTTTACTCCTTAATATGAAGGCTTAATTTCTTCACAATTTCTTCTGGTGCCGGAACCGGTTTTTTGTTTTCCGCAGATATAAAAACCAGAGTTGTATGAGCAGTGGTCAAAAGCACATTATTTTCATTATACACTTCATAATCAAAATCGACCCTGGCGCGTGGAATTTTTTTGACCAAAGTGCGAATTGTTAAAAGATCATCATAAAGAGCCGGTTTTAGAAAACGGACTTCGTAATTTAAAACGGGCAATAAAATTCCTTTTTGTTCCAGTTCTTTATAACTTACTCCAAGCGCTCTTAAAGTTTCAACCCGACCGATTTCGAAAAACTGAGCATAATTACCGTAGTAACAATAACCCATTTGATCTGTTTCACTATATCTTATGCGTATTTGCGTGTCGTGTGTAAACATTTTTATTATCTTAGGAGAGTAACGAAAATAAAAGTAGCATTTATATAATTTATTCGGAATTGTTCTAAAGAATTATAATTAAAAAAAGTGATAAAAAAACCACATTAAGCAGATGTAAAATTTTTTTAAAAAACAACAAACAAAAAATTTTTTTTATAACTTTTTTATGTGAATATTTGTTCACTGATTTTTTCAACAAAAAAATCGTACCGTTAAAGAAATTAATACTAACCCGTACCTGAATGAAAGAAAAGAAAAACCAAGAATCTATTTGGGAAGATTGCCTCAAAGTAATCAAGGACAATATAAGCTTACAAAGCTTCAAAACCTGGTTCGAGCCAATTGTACCAATCAGATTCAAGAACAAGGTTTTGACTCTGCAGGTTCCTTCACATTTTTTTTACGAGTGGTTAGAAGAACATTATATTGATCTGCTTAAAAAAGTAATCAAGAAAGAAATTGGTCCGGACGCAAAATTAGAGTACTCGATCATCATGGATCGCAGCTCTGATAAAAAAACACCATACACGGTGAAATTGCCAACCAACAGCAAGCAGGATATTTCCAACACACCGGTTTCCATGCCGTTGAACATTGGAGAAAATCCAATCCGCAACCCGTTTGTAATTCCCGGCCTGAAAAAAGTTAATGTTGAGTCTAACCTGAATCCAACTTACTCGTTTGACAACTTCATTGAAGGAGACTGTAACCGACTTGCCCGTTCTGCTGCTTATGCAGTAGCAAACAAACCTGGTGGAACTGCATTCAACCCACTCCTTATATATGGTGGTGTTGGATTAGGAAAAACTCACCTTGCGCATGCGATAGGAATCGGTATCAAAAATCAGTTCCCGAATAAAACCGTTTTATTTACACAGGCTGAAACATTCACCCGTCAGTTTATTGATTCAATCAAGAACAATACAACCAATGACTTCATCAATTTTTATAAACTGATGGACGTACTCATTATTGATGACGTTGAATTTTTTGCCGGTAAAGAAAAAACACAAGACGCGTTCTTCCATATCTTTAATCACCTGCACCAGTCTGGTAAACAAATTGTGCTTACCGCTGACAAGGCACCGGTTGAAATGAAAGGTATTGAACAACGTCTTTTGTCCCGTTTTAAATGGGGATTGTCTGCGGATGTTCAACCTCCGGGACTGGAAACGAGAATTGCCATTCTTCAACGTAAGATCTATGGAAACGGTGTAGAAATTACGGATGATGTATTGGAATATCTTGCATACAGCATCAATACCAATATCCGTGAAATGGAAGGTGCACTTACTTCTTTGATTGCACACGCTTCATTGAATAAGAAAGCCATCAACATTGAGCTGGCTAAAAAGATGATTGACAAATTTGTGAAAAACACAGCACGCGAAGTGTCTATGGATTACATTCACAAAATTGTATGTGATTACTTTAATCTGCCTATTGAATTGCTGAAATCAAAAACACGTAAACGTGAAGTTGTTCAGGCAAGACAAATTGCAATGTATTTCGCTAAGAAAATGACAAAATGGTCCTTGGCAAGTATTGGTGCTCAATGCGGAGGGAAAGATCACGCAACTGTTCTTCACGCTTGCCGCACGGTGAACAACCTGGCCGAAACAGATAAACAGTTCAAAGGTTATCTGGAAGATCTGGAGAAAAAGTTAAACGTAAATTAAATAGAATGCCTCCCTTATACGGAGGCATTTTTTTTTCCTCTTAATTTTAAGCTTAAGTTTGCATATAACTTTGTCACTAACCTGGCTGGTATGAAAATTTTAATGGTATGTCTTGGAAATATTTGCCGTTCACCAATTGCTGAAGGAATATTACGACACAAGATACGAGACAGAAAAAATAAAGTAGTTATTACAGATTCTGCCGGAACTTCAGATTTTCATGCAGGTGAAGCACCTGATGCGCGCATGCGAAAAACTGCTCAGCAAAATGGAGTGGATATCTCTGATTTACGTGGAAGACAATTTGTAAAAACTGATTTTGATGAATTTGATCTGATTTACGCGATGGATCAATCCAACCTGCAAAACATTTTGCGCCTGGCCAGAAATGAAAATGACCGGAAAAAAGTAAAATTAATACTGGACGAATTATATCCGGGTGAAAGCAGAGAAGTGCCAGATCCTTACTATGGAGGCGATGAAGGATTTCAGCATGTATTTGATTTACTTGATAAAGCAACTGATAAAATAATTGAAAAGTACATTGACTAAAGGCAAACTTTATATTATTCCTGTTCCCATCAGTGAAGACACTTTTCACAAAGTGCTTCCATCTTATAATGCTGATGTTATAAAACCTATTCGTGTTTTTGTAGTAGAGAAATTAAAAACCGCCAGACAATTTTTACGCAAAACAGATTCTGCATTCCCCATTGATGACAGCACATTTTTTGAATTGGATAAACATGATGATTACAATTTTGATAAATCTGTACTTCAATTATTAAATGAAGGTAAAGATGTGGGACTGATGTCCGAATCAGGTTATGCAGGTGTCGCTGACCCCGGTTCAAAGATTGTTGCACTTGCTCACAAAAATAATGTTCAGGTAATTCCGTTAATTGGTCCTTCATCCATTATTACAGCAATCGCAGCAAGTGGTATGAACGGACAGGGATTTACTTTTCACGGCTATCTTCCAAAATCAGGTCAGGAGAGAATCCAAAAAATAAAAGAACTCGTAAGCTCCATTCAAAAAACCAGATTCGCGCAAATCTTCATTGAAACTCCCTACCGAAACCAAACCATGCTTGATGATTTAATGAAATCTGTTCCGGATGAAATTAAACTGACAGTGGCGTATGACATTACAGGAGAAAATGAATCAATCAAAACAAAATCAATGATTGAATGGAAAAAAAATCCTTTTGTTTTTGATAAGCTGCCTTGTGTGTTTGTATTAGGATGATTTCATTCACAATTTCTCCCCCTTTTCAAAGCTTTCAATGGCTCTGTTCAACCTAGAAATCTGAGTCTTTTCCTGCTTGGCTGACATGATCCATTGAACAATAGCTTTTTTATGAGATGGTGGCATGGATTGAAAAAAATTCCAGGCTTTTTTGCTTTTTCGGAATTTCATTTCATGTTCTAAATTCAATTCAGCTTGAATTTCAATTGGTTTAGGAATAGTTTTTTTAGTTCTCAATCTGTTATTAAAAACCTTTAAACCGGCATCCGTCATTTGACCGGATTGAATGAGTGAATTTGCTTTTTGAATATTGATATCACTCCAGTTACTGTTTTTTCTTCTTGGTGTAAATCGGTTACAATAACTTTCATCATCTATTTTTCTTCTGATTCCATCAATCCATCCGAAACAAATGGCCTGATCAACAGATTCAGACCACGTGATTGAGATTTTTTTTGATTTTAAATTGTAATATCCAACCAGTACTTCTTTTTCAGCGCCATGATTTTTTTCAAGCCATTTTCGGAAGGCATCGGCATTTTTAAAAAAATGTGGTTTCATCTAGTTAAACTTTTAGTAAACCTCTGAATCCTCTGACAGCGTAATAAGATTGAGCGCCGTTATGATAAATAAATGTATGGTTGTATCTGAAGTCACCAAATATCGCACCGCCTAGTTTTCTGATTTCAGTCGGTGTTTTTATCCAGCTGGATGTTTTTGAATCAAATTTTCCGAGTTTCTGCAAATCATGATATTGAGCTTCATCCAGCATTTCAATTCCCATGTCAGCCGCTTTTTTCATTGCACTGCCAACGGGTTTGTTTTCTTTTCTTGCTTTCAATGCTTCTTCATCATAACATAAGCTTACTCTACCTTTTGGTGTCTCGGCTGAACAATCAAAGAAAATAATTTCACCGGTTTTTTTATTTTCTCCAATGACATCAGGCTCACCACCGGTTTTCTCCATTTGCCAAAGTGACCATATTTTATCCGGCTGCTTTGACAGTTTAGATTCTACTTTTTTCCAGTCAATGGTTTTATGACGCTCATTATTTTTTTCAAAACGTAATTTTAAAATCTGGATTAGTTCCTTAGTTTCTTTTTCTGAAATGGTGTTTTTACTTTTTGCCATCTGAATTGAATTTAATAGTATAAATGCAAAAATATCAGTCGTTCAGTCCTTTTCCTTTCAAAATATCGGGTATATGTTTAGCAATGCGTGACTCTCGAGTTGCACTTTGTTTCGCAGATGAAAAAAAGAGCAGGTAAGCTCTCTGACGACCGGGGGTAAGCGCCTCAAATGACGACTTCAGTTTTTTATTTTTGTCCAGTTCCTTTTTGAACTCTTCAGGCATTTCAAACTCAGTTGTTTTCTTCAGTTCAACTTTTTTGCCTGATTTTTCAATTTCAATCGCTTGTTTTATGTATGATTTTAATGAAGTTTCAAGTTTTACAATTTCTGAAACATCGGTAAACCTGATTTGCCTTGCAGCCTGAACATTTTTAGATTGCTGAATCAATATCGCTTTGGGATCTTTCATCAACGCTCCTTTAAAAAATAAAAATGCGCAATATTCTTTAAACTCATGAATCAACACAATATTTGCCTTATTCAAAGTGTAACAGGGACATCCCCATTTCAAATCTTCAGTCAATTTTGAGCTCAAGGCAATACCCCGTAGGGCTTCAAGTTCAGCACGCCAGCGTTTAGATTTTATAAAGTAGAAATCAGCTTTTGGATTCATAAGCAATCAAACCAAATTTACAATTTGATATATCAAAATTCATTCAATTATTCTGCAAAAATCAGGATTTCTTCACCGCAAACATTTCCTCTATCGTTGCTTTGCTAAAGTCTTCATCACCTTCAACCCATTGATCTTTCGGTATAGCTTTAAAGGGAAGATAATAAAAAGGAATTTCTAACTGCTCTCCATGAATCATTTCAATTGCAATCGCATCTGTAGTTTCATTTTCACTCAGCTGAATCTTCACTTCATAGGCCAGCGCATACGCTTTCATTCTTGTGGCTAGCAATTCTTCTTCACAATATTTTCTGAGTGTATCAGTCACCTTACCGGCTTTGGGAACATTTTTAGAATCAATTTCCATCTCCAGCGGATGCACATTTCCAACAGTGTCAATATAGGCAGCAAATGGATAGGATTCACCTGTTTCTTTCAACAGTTCAGTTGCATATTCAACGGAATGATCGAGCAATTTTTTTAAATCTTCATTCATGGTTAATTGTTATTCAGTTTTTTTTCAAGCAAAAACATTTCATCACGCAATCTTGCAGCTTCAATAAAGTCAAGTTCTTTCGCTGCCTTTTCCATATCCTTTTTAAGTTTCTGAATGGTTTGCTGAAGTTGATCTTTGGTCATGTATTCGATTACCGGATCAGCCGCAATTGATTGCTGTACATCCATGCTGTATTCAACAGGTATCAGATCACGGTCAGCTACTTTGGTTTGTTTCAGAATTGCTTCTTTTGATTTTTTAATCTGTGTCGGTACAATGTTGTGATCGCGATTATATTCTTCCTGAATTTTTCTGCGTCGGTTAGTTTCATCAATGGTTTTTTTCATTGAATCGGTGATACGATCAGCGTACATTAAAACCAATCCGTTTACATTTCTTGCCGCTCTTCCAACTGTTTGAACCAAGGCTCTTTCTGATCTCAGAAAACCTTCCTTATCAGCATCCAGAATTGCAACCAGAGAAACTTCCGGTAAGTCAAGCCCTTCTCTTAACAGATTCACACCAATCAATACATCAAATGCGCCCAATCTCAGCTGTCGCAAAATTTCAACCCGCTCTAACGTATCCACTTCCGAGTGAATATATCTGCAGGGTATTCCAAGATTGTCCAGATATTTCTGCAACTCTTCAGCCATTCTTTTTGTGAGCGTCGTTACCAGCACGCGTTCATCTTTTTCTCTTCTCAACTGAATTTCTTCGATAAGATTATCGATTTGATTCAGGCTAGGCCTTACTTCTATCTGTGGATCCAGAAGACCGGTTGGACGGATCAGTTGTTCAACAATAACGCCTTCTGATTTCTGCAATTCATATTCCGCCGGAGTAGCGCTGACAAAAAGCGCCTGCGTAATGATTGATTCAAACTCTTCAAATTTCAGCGGTCTGTTGTCCATAGCAGCAGGTAAACGAAAACCGTATTCTACCAGATTTTGTTTTCTGGATCTGTCACCACCATACATAGCTTTAATCTGTGGCATGGTTACGTGACTTTCATCAACCATCAGTACAAAATCATCCGGAAAATAATCGAGCAAACAAAACGGTCTCGTACCAGGCAAACGCTGATCAAAATAACGCGAATAGTTTTCAATACCATTACAATAACCCAGTTCGCGAATCATTTCCAGATCATAATTTGTTCTTTCTTCAATTCGTTTAGATTCCAGAAATTTCTGTTCAGATTTTAGAAAATTAACGTGTCTTCCAAGGTCAAGTTCTATTTCACCAATTGCGCGGTTAATCGTTGCCTGGCTGGTGACAAAAATATTTGCCGGAAAAATGTTGATCTCGTTAAATACTTCTATTCTTGAATTGTTGATTGGATCAAGTGTATAAATCTCTTCAATTTCATCACCAAAAAAAATCACTCTTAACGCATAGTCTGCGTAAGCCAGAAAAATATCAATGGTATCTCCTTTTACCCTGAAATTGCCACGTTCAGGAGTTGTGTCATTTCTTGAGTAAAGATTTTCTACCAGTTTCAGCAGGAACTTATTTCTGCTGATCATTTGCCCTTTCTTAATACTGATAATGCTTTCCTTGAATTCTGCAGGATTTCCAATACCATAAATACAGGAAACAGATGAAACAATAATCACATCTCTCCTGCCTGACAAAAGAGAAGAAGTAGCTGCAAGCCGTAATTTTTCAATTTCATCATTTATTGCAAGATCTTTTTCTATGAACGTATCTGTCACCGGCAGATACGCTTCAGGCTGGTAATAATCGTAATATGAAACAAAGTATTCCACGGCATTCTCAGGAAAAAACTGTTTGAATTCACCATACAATTGTGCGGCTAATGTTTTGTTATGAGAGAGAACAAGGGTGGGCCTTTTAATTTCCTTGATCACATTTGCCATGGTGAAAGTTTTTCCACTTCCGGTCACCCCCAGTAAGGTCTGAAAAGGTACACCCTGATTCAAACCTTCTACCAGCTGGCGGATGGCTTCAGGCTGATCACCTGTTGGCTGATATTCAGAGTGCAGTATAAAATCCATTTATCCCATTGCCCCCACTAGTGAAAACACTCCCGTTTCAGCATGTTTTACGACAGTGACTGTAATGGTACAATTCACTGAAGTACTACTGATATAAAATTCTGCTTCCAATAAATTTGGATCTGAACCATTCTGTCTGCAAGCCATTAAATGAGCTACTGTGATTTGATTAAAAGCCACATTCGGGCAGAAAAACAATTCACTCAAAAACTGCAGCGTTCTTCCTTCCAGAAACTCATCATGCTGCTGACGTTTATATTCTGGTTCAATATACATCATCATTTCATCTGCATCATGTGTGCGCAGAGCATCTTCTACTTTTCTTAAAAAAATAATTTCAGATTTTTTTTCTTTGAATTTTGGAAGCTTACCGGGCTGGGCAAATGTCAGAAATGGAGCAATTAAAAAAACAAAAAACAAAATTCTCATAATAACATATTTAATACTTCATCAATTGATTTTTCAGGATTGTAATAAGACAGTAATTTCTGAATCACACGGTCAACAGTTGCATCCGGGCATGAGGCGCCGCTTGATATAATTATAGAAGGAGCCGGATTTGTTCCCAAATAATTTTCCGTTTCTATACGTTCTTTTTTATGCAGATCAAAGTGACGAATGATTTTTTTACTTACAATTTCATTTTCATCCTGAATAAAAAAGGTAGGAAATTTTGTTTCACACAGTTCAACCAGATGTGATGTGTTGGAACTGTTATATCCACCTACAATAATTGCCAGATCCGCCTTCTCTTCAAGCAACTTAAGTGTAGCAGACTGATTGTCATTTGTTGCATAGCACAGCGTATCCCGGGTATTCGCAAAATGATCTTTTACGGCTGCCTCACCAAACTTTTGAATCATGATCTGATTCAGATAATCCGTTATCTCCTGCGTTTCACTGGCAAGCATGGTTGTTTGATTCACGACACCAATTTTAAGAAGATCTGATTCGGGATTAAAACCCTCAGAATACCGATTGGCAAAAATTTCATAAAACTCATTTTTGGATTTTGAGCCATGAATTATTTCACCCAGAATTTTTGCTTCAGAAATATCTCTGATCACAACAGCTTTTGCAAATTCATTGGTATGAGAAAAAGTTGCGCGGGTCTCTTCATGTTTATCTTTTCCATGAATGATGACTGTAAAATTTTCACTTCCTAACTTTTCAGATTTTTTCCAGACTCTTTGAACAAAGGGACAGGTTGTGTCATATTTTGCCAGCTGAATTCCGCTTGCAGCCAATTTTTTTTCAATATCCAGTGTTGTACCAAAAGCAGGAATAACCACAATGTCATTTTCGTTGAGTTCGCTCCAGTCGATCAGTTGATTTCCCTGTGTATCCTGTAAAAATTTTACGCCTCGGCTCAATAAATCCTGATTCACTTCAGGATTATGAATCATCTGACTCAATAAAAAAATCCGTTTATCCGGATTCTCTGCAATTGCGCGGTACGAAATTTCAATGGCATTTTCAACACCGTAGCAAAAACCAAAATGTCTGGCAAGAATTATTCTGACATTTCCAAAATCGAGTTGTGTGGGAGTAAAATCTTTTTTCAGTTTATCGGCCGAACTCCGAAAAGCTTTCACCCTGCTGATAATGGGTGAACGATAATAGGATGGAATTTCAAAAGTTTTCAAGATAATTTTCGCTATTCAAAGATAACGATTAAAGCAGCTCTATTGTTCGAGTGATTTCAAATAATCAAGTCCGGTATAATTGAGTTCATCTCCAACCCAGTGATTCAGGGTTTTTCCAGATTTGTCAACCAGAAAGATGGAAGGGAATGTTCCATTGGAAATTCTTAAAAAAAGATCATCATTATTTATCAGCAACGCATTGAATTCTTTACCATTATTTTCTTCCAGAAATTGATGAGTATCTCCTTCTGATCCCGGAAAAATAGCAGTAACCGGAACGGTTTGTCCTCCCTTTATATTGTACCCAATTCTTGTAGAGGCAGCCTGGCAATGCGGGCAGGTTGTAGTAAAAAAAGCAACAAGCGTATAATTTTCAGCTGAAAGAACAGGAGAACCGGCCGCTAACTCAAGCTCATTCAAATCCTTTAATTCTAAATCATCTCCAAGCATGCCATAATCAGTAACATAAATTGGGGCAATAAACGAAACTCCAAAACCCGGTAACAGACCAATCAATAATACCAGCCAGAATTTTAAACGCGACAGTTTCTCATTCAATTTAAAAAACTGAAAAAGAGAAATTGAAAACAAAACGATGACAAGCAGCCTTAAAATGACCGAACTGAATACCCATCCAAGTTTCAAATTCGTCACTAGAAAAACTAGCGCATTTTCAAAAACAAGTGGAATGAGGACTGAGATTGAAAGGAAAAGGACTGCTAGGAATAAGTTTTTCATCTTGACACAAATCTATGAATAAGAAATAAAAAAACCGCCCCTTAAAAAGGAACGGTTTCTGAATAGAATACAATTCAAATTATTTCAATTCGCAAGAACCTCCAACCAATGAATAAGTTGTGTTAGAAAGATCACAAGCTTCTTGAGCATCTTTTTTCTTTACATCCTGATAAGTAACATCAAGAGTAACGCCAGAAGCTGTACAAGAACAAACGTAATCTTTTTTACAAGAAGTCAAAGCGAAAGCTCCACCAACAATAGCAATCATTAATACTTTTTTCATAAATAATGTTTAGTTTAGTTAATTGGACGAATTTAATTAAAATATTTTCAACGATTACAAATTTTTGAAAGACAAATTGAAAAAGTCGCAGGATAATACACGCGCTCAAGAAAATATTTCGCCGTCAAATTGCTTTTAAAAACCTAATAATCAATTAAATAAAACTAATACAATGCTCCATGAAAACGCTGTGATGCACTAAGGTCAGTTACTTAAAAAATCATAAAATTGTGCGCTATTTATGCGGAGAGACAAATGTTCAGAAGAACCGATATACCGACAGACAGTGCTTTTTCATCTACATCAAACCGGGCATTATGAACGGCATATGTGAGTCCCTTCTCATCGTTTCTCACACCAATTCTTATAAAGGTCGCCGGAATTTTCTGAGCAAAAAAAGCAAAATCTTCACCGGTCATTCGCACTGGTAAATCAATCATATTGGTTTCGCCAAGTGATAACTTCAATATTTCCCTTGTTCGGTTTGTGAGGTCAGGATTGTTCTCCAGAAAAGGATACCCTGCTTCAATCTTTACCTCAACGTTGGTTTTCGTTTCAAGGCTGATCTGCCTGGAGATTTCATGAATGAGTTTGTGCGCAGTGATTCTCCACTGTTCATTCATGGTTCTGAAAGTTCCCTGTAAAGTCACATTATCCGGAATAACGTTGGTTGCACCTAAACCTTCAATTCTGCCAATAGCAAGCACGCATGGAATTTCTTTTGGACAGAGTTTTTCCTGAATATCTTTTAGAGCAAGAATCAATTTTGAAGAAGCAACAATTGGATCAATATTCAATGCAGGCATGGCAGCATGTCCACCTTTACCTTTGATGGTAAAATATAATTCATCACAAGACGCCATATACATTCCTGCCTTCAAACCAACTTTACCCGTTTCCAGTTCCGGAAAAACATGAAGCGCATAAATCTCCTCAACTTTTGGATTTTCGAGTACCCCCTCTTTAATCATCAGATTCGCCCCACCCGGCAGTTTTTCTTCTCCCGGCTGAAAAATTAATTTTACATCAACGTTTAATTCACTGCTGTTTTCTTGCAGAATTTTTGCTGCACCTAATAAAATGGCTGTATGCACATCATGTCCGCAAGCATGCATGATGCCGGCCCTGGTTGATTTATATTCGCACTCGTTTAATTCCTGAATCGGTAAAGCATCCATGTCTGCTCTCAACGCAATACATGGCGCGTTACTTTTACCACACTTAATGATTCCGACAATTCCTGTTCCGGCAACATTGGATTGATGAGAAATTCCCCACGATTTGAGTTTTTCCGAAACAAAGGCAGCAGTTTCAAATTCCTGAAAAGATAATTCAGGATTTGCATGAAGATGTCTGCGAATAGCAATGACTTCTTCTCTAATTGCTTCTATTTTCTGTTGCAGCAGGTTCATCGTTTTTTAATCCCGATTTGAGACTGGTATAAATCATACGTGCTGACACGTACAGCATAAAAATTCCAAAGACCAACTTAACTACATTGGCGTTTAATTTCAACGATAATTTAGACCCAAAATAAGCTCCGATAATAAATGTGGATGCAATGACGATTCCATGTGTCCAGTTAATTTGACCGGCTTTATAATAGTTCATTACTGCCAGAATTCCGATCGGTGGTAACATCAGTAAAAGACTTGTTCCTTGCGCGGTGTGTTGTGATACGCCAAGAAAATAAACAAGCGCAGGAACAATAATTACACCACCTCCCACTCCAATAAATCCACTGATGGCACCGGCAAAAACGCCGATCAAAACAAGAATCAAAACGGTTTGAAAAGTCATATATCTTTTGATAAAGAAAAATAAGGAATTGGTTTTTGAATTTCGAGATCTTCAATTCCCCAGGCAACATCCAGGCGGCAAAAGTACCCCCAGATTTTTGAACGGAAACCGAATCCGAATCCGCCAATTATTGGTTCACGCAAATTTTCCACATTAATGGTCACCGGTTTGTCGTAGATCACCTGTGTATTAAAATAATTTTCAGGACTGAAAGGATGCGGACCTGTCCACGCGGTGCCCACATCACCAAATGCTACTATCTGAAAATGTCTGGCCAGATCACTTTTAATCGGATAACTAGAAAAGAATGTGAATACCGGCAATCTGAATTCAGAGTTGATCACTACAAAACTATTTCCGTTGCGCGCGTTTTGAATAAAACCTCGCATTGGAGTTGCTATTGTCTGATATCCGTAATTCTGTGTTGGATCAACAGTAATATCCATATTGAAATCCGGATTTGATCGTAAAATCCAGTTATCAACTCCGCCCATATAATACAAAAGTTTGCTGCCGCCAAAAGAGGTCGCTCCGGCAATACGATTTACCCAAATAAAATTTCTTGAAATTCGCTGATAGTGTCTGAAATCAAGTCCGACATTATATGTTGGATCCCAGTTGCCGCCTAACTCCTGCAAATACTCTGCAAATAATTTGAACCGGGTACCACGCATAATATTTAATTCTATGGGAATTGTATTATCAAACACAAGTTCAAGATTTAAGCCGGAATTGTAATGATTTCTGGAATCTAGCAAAAGTGAATTGTCGCTGTAAGGGATAAAAATCTGCCGGTCTTTGCGGATATTAAATGTTGTTCGTATGCAAAAAATTTCAGAGAAGGGATACGACATTCTGTAGCGGATGTCGTGCGTCAGTGATTTATAAAATCCGATGTTGTGAATTGATTTCTGACGATACACAACCAACCTGTGATCAATGCGGTTTTTAAGATGTTGCGCCATAAAAAGAAACTCACCGCCGCTGCTGAAATTGGTTGGAATTCTAACCCCACCAAGTAATTTGTAATCATCAAACAAGTCACTTGCTCCAATTTTGAACAAGGCATTCATGCCCGGATTAAAATAGACAGACCCGGGTCCACCGTATGGCTGATAATTTGGAAAAAGAAAATTGTTATCAAACTGAGACAGCACAAAATCTTTAGCAAAATTGACCTGGTAAATCTGATATTTTGGCGGATAGAATTTTGGTTCTTTGGTCTCACTGGTATCCTTGCCTGTTCCCGAAACCGGATTGGAAACCTGTTCTCCGTTCTGACCTATTTCTACAATCACCCGCTGATAATCCATGTCACCAACTTTAATCGTATCATCCGGCATGTGCTGCAGATTGATTTTCTGATTTAGTTTTATTCTGCGTGTATTTCTTTTTTCAATGTAGGTAGTGTTCCAGATAACATCAATTTTATCTGAAGTAATTTCATCTGTTATAATTTTAAATTGGCTGTTCTGATAAATCAGATAAACCAGTTGATTTTCCTGGTTTATATTTTGTTCCAGAATACTGGTAACATAGTTAGTTTGCGGTGAAACTACAATTTTGTTCCGGTAATGAATGATTGTATCGATATGACTGATGACGCTGTCTTTTTCAGCAATAAACCGGTTGGAAATTCCATTTTGATCACTCAAAAAAACGTATTGGTTTTTACCAATAGAAAATGGTTGTGTTTCATCCCAATCAGGTGTTTGAGTTATTTGTTCAAGATATTTGTAGGTGTGGTCAGCTTCTTTTAAATCATAAATAAAAATATCATTCTTAGAGTCTATGAAATCAATGTCGGGTTGTTTGAAAATGGTATCAGAAATTCGGTTAGATGAAAAAATAATTCGGGTTGAATTATCAATAAATTGTGGATTCAAATCATCATAAATATCATCTGTCAATTGTTTTCTGATCTGTGAGGTCACGTCAAGCACATATAAATCAGACTGGCCTTTGACCACGCCTGTGAAAACTATTTTACGTCCGTCATGAGAATATGCAAAGTCAAGAATTTTATCAAGTTCCTTCATGTCCTTTTCAACCATTGACTTATCATCAAAGGTGTAGATGTACATATGCAGTGCCCCTTTTGATTCAGCAAAAAAAGTGAGCGCCTTTCCATTAGGATGCCAGCCAATAACGGGATAGGAATAATCCTGAATGCGCTCCATTTTAGGTTCAGCAGCGTAAATTTTTGTCACTTTGCCGGTAAGCGTATCCAATACTTTGATGCGATATCTGCCCAATGTATTTTCAACGTATGCAATTTTAGTTCCGTCAGGACTTATTTTGGCTTCATAGTAAACTGACTCTTTTTTATTTTTCAGTTTCTTTTTATCTCCCTCAGGTTCTTTTTGATTTTTATATTCTTCAATATATCGTGCCCGGTAAAATGAAATATAATTTTTGTTCAGCGTCACAAAGTCCATGTTGAGCAAAGAGAAAAATCCGCGTTCAATATTTTTGGTTGCGCGGGTAATGTAAATGATATTGGGGATCAACGAAGCCCCGTGTGTTTCTGCAATATAATTCCATACCGCATGTCCGCAAAACGCCTTTTCTTCATCGGTAAGTTTATTGAAACGGTCGATTTTTCCGGTCAGAATTAAATCTTTTACGCGGCTTTCAGTTTCATCATCCCATTCTTTTACCAGATAGGATATGAGTCCTTTTTCAAGCCATACCGGAATTCCGGAATTGATGTTTGATTTCAGCTGGTCTTTCCAGTCTCCTCCATACAACAAGTGCTTGATTAAAACTTCATAGACCGCTGCTTTTATATTCTGATTAAATTTTTGGTGATCTCCTTCAAAATACATGAAGATTTTTGAGCCTACTATTCGTGATGAACCGCCTACATTACTGTACTCATCATTATTTACACCCAAATTACTTTGTCTGAATTTAGATTGACTTTCGTAAACAATCACGTCCAGCTTTTCAGGAAAAATGTGATCCAGTTTTTTTTCAGCCTGCTCCAGATAATAATGCATGGTGCGGGCAACATAAACAGCAACATCTTCATTGATACCGGAATAATAAATTTTGAAACGCTGATAATTGTGTGACTTCCAGCTGAAACCGTTAAACTGAACCCGGTTTTTTCCAAATTCCTGATAAGAACCCTGATAGAACTGGCTAAAACCGACTTGAAAAATCAGCACCAGAATGAAGCTATGTAGATACCGCAGAGTCATATCAGACAAGTGTAAAGATACAAATATCGGGTCATGTTTGCTACCTTTGGAAAGATAACGGACAAACCATGATCAAAGTTCATAAGCTGACATTTAATCCTTTTCAGGAAAACACCTACATTCTGAGCGACGAAACCAATGATGCCGTGATTATAGACCCAGGATGTTATGAACGGCAGGAACAGCACTATTTGCTGGATTATCTTACAAAAAACCAATTAAAACCCGTTAAATTATTGAATACACATTGTCATATTGATCATGTTTTAGGGAATTATTTTGTTGCGCAACAGTTCAAGCTTGGACTTGAAATGCATAAAGATGATTTATCCACATTACACGCAATTCCCAACTACGCTCATTTGTATGGATTTGAGGGCTATCAGATGTCACCTGAACCATCAAACTTTTTGAATGATGGAGACAGTGTTCTCTTTGGAAACTCAGCACTTAAAGTCATTTTTACTCCCGGCCACGCTCCCGGACATGTTGTTTTCTATTCTGACCAAGATAAATTTGTTATAAACGGGGATGTACTTTTTCAGGGAAGTTTTGGAAGAGTTGATTTACCCGGCGGTAATTTTACCACACTCAAAAAAACAATACTCGAAAAAATGTTTACTCTTCCGGATGACACTTTGGTTTACACTGGACATGGGCCAGAGACAACCGTTGGAACGGAGAAAAAATCCAATCCGATTCGATTCATGGAAATGTAATTTTTCCAGATCAATCTATTCAACTACAAAAGCCCTTTGAGGTTTTACAGCATCACGAACAGTTATCACGTCTTTTTCCTGAACAGTCAGAAACGCCATAAAATGAAAATCGGCAGCTGATGCAATGCCACTGTCCAGCAATTCAAGTTTGTGTTTTTCCATAAATTCTCTGAGATGGATTACGTGATGATCAGCCGTTTTCTCGGCTTTTTCCCCATAAAAATCCCAAATCAATTTTATCTTTCTGTTCACGGAATAATTAGCTTTTGAGTATGAACAGCATTTTCACTTTGAACTTGTATAAGCCAAATTCCGGATGGAACATTCTGAACGGATACCTTAGAATTCACAACAACATCCGGATGAATCGTATAAATTAATTTACCCGCTGTATCATAAATCGAAATCCCGTCAATTTTTTCATCCGATACTGAAATATAAAAAACATCTTCCATCACCGGATTTGGATAAATAGTAAACAGTTGTTCTGATTCTTCCAATCCTACTCCACCCCATGTATCAACAGCCGGTGTGCCTCCCCATATTTTTGTTGCCAGATAAGGATTATCGATAAACGGATTTCTGTTTCCCTGCCAACTTTGAATTTCATCGTTTCGATTTTCTTCTAAAAGTGAAACCGGATCTTCCACATTCCATTCCAAAAGAAGATTGACCATGTTTGCATCCACAGAATTTGTCGTTCCGACAGCGCAATAATATGGACGGCACTGCAATCCATATCTCAGATACATGTACATAATAATTCTGGCACAATCTCCTTTCCATTCATCACCTGGATACCATTCTGATCCTAAATCTGCGGCATTTCCGCTTCCATCTGCAAATAATAAATTTCCACGCATGCTATTCATATCCACATCACTTGCCCGCAGATTATGAGCATCACTTCCAGGTCCAGAAGTTCCCAAATCAGGATTGCCCAGAGATTTTGCAAACGTGTGTTCGCGGTTCCATTGACCGCTGCTGCCTCCGTAGTTGGTTTTTATTCTGGTTCTGTCGTTAAAAACACTTCCATCTGCATCATTATAACCATAGGCAAGCAGAACATCTGCGCTATTTGTTGGGTCCAAATCTGAAACCTGCAACACGGTCCAAACCTCGTCATAGGTGATCGGGGTTGTATGAGTTGTAGTAATGTGATCGGCCAGTTCCGTTTTCAAAGCCAGTCCGCTCAATGTAAAATTAACGCCGTTGTAGTACGCCGGCACCTGAGCAAAAATGCAGTAACCAGGAATTAAAAGAATGAAACTGATTAAATTTTTCATGATGATTTTAGTCATGTAAAGTTAGGTGTTTTCAACAACGATGAATATTTTTCAACCGGTATAATTTATTAACGCAACTCAGATACCTTTGGTTGTAAAATTAAAACGAAACTATGAAAAAGAAATTAATGATCGTCTCTCCGCTTGCAATAGGTGGAATGATGATTGGTTCACTAGCCACATCGTGTGGTGGCGGAGAAGAAACAACAACTGACACTACAAAAAAAGACACAGCGGTAGTAGCTGATACCACAGCGGCACTTGCTCCTGGAATGACTCCGTGGGATTTTCCAACGGTAGGAATTACATCAGAACCAGGTTGTGCCGTACTTTGCCCTTCATGGGGAATGTATACAGATGCACTCGCACAGGATGTGCCTGCAGATCAGACCATGATTTTTTATGATGCGGTTATGTCTGCAACCGGAGATGTTGAATCAGACGTTGAATTTACTTTTGACGGTGTTCAGAAAATGCCAAATTCACTTTTGATCAGTATTCCAAAAGGTCAAACTGCGGCAGTTGGTGATATCGTTCTTACCTGGTGGCAAACCGGTTCAGGAATGCAGCGTGCCATTGTAACAGATGCATCTGATCCTGCTTCACCAAAAGTAAGATATCTTGATTTGGATTGGGATAATCCTGCAACTGATTCTGAAAGCGGAAAATCAATTGGCGCTACTGAATATAAACTGGAGCCAAACACGTTTGTAAAAATTTCAGATGACTGGCAAGAAGGTAATGCCATTGCGGTGAAATCTGAATGGGGATATGAATCAGCTTCCATCATCAAAATTTCCGGTGACAAAGTTCTTACCTGCGGTTTTGCAGGAAAAATGAAAGTGTATTCAAAAGCTGATTGCAAAATTGTTCCAAGAGTTCCGGATGTAAAAGCAGGCGATAAAGTTTGGGCAGTAACTTCAATTTCTTTCACTGAAGCAACCGTTACAAAAGTGGACAAAAAAATGGGAGTAGTTTTTGTTAAAGCAAATGACACTGAATACCCGGTTTCTTATGGTGCTGTTACAAAAGAAGAATTGAAATAATCTTTTCCGATTTTAATAAAAAAGGCTGCTCCAACCGGGCAGCCTTTTTTTGGTTATTTATTTGAGATTTTTAATCGAATGTCTGATTTGCATTGGTAGACATTTCCATCAGCCTTTCATAATCTTCACTGTCAACATCTGAATGGAAGAAATGTATTGGATTAATTTTCACCCCGTTCTTTTCAACCTCATAATGCAAATGCGGTGAAGTTGATTTTCCGGTTGAACCTACGTAACCAATTAATTGGCCGCGTGTAATTTTATCGCCTGGTTTTACCGTATAACCACTTAAGTGAGCATATCTTGTGCAATACCCAAAACCGTGATCAATCACCACTGAAGTTCCATAACCCCAAAGTTTTTCTTCAATCATTTTAACTGTTCCGCTTCCTGTTGCGTAAACATTCGTTCCTGTTTCAGCAGTAAAATCAATTCCCCAGTGCATTTTCTGCGTTTTGTAAATAGGGTCAATTCTCCAGCCATAACCAGATGACATACGAGTCAGATCTTCATTTGCAATTGGCTGAATAGCCGGAATACAAGCGAGCATTTTTTCTTTTTCACGAGCCAGCTGAATCACTTCATCAAAAGAGATGGACTGCGCATAAATCCGCTTTTGAAGTTCCTTGATTTTTTTTGCGTTGGAAATTACTTTGTCTGAAACATCGAAACCTTTCAGATGATCAAACTCATCTGTACCACCGGTTCCCAGTTCTCGCATTTCGTCAGGAAAACGGTCAGCGTTAAAAACAACCCGATAAATTTCATTATCTCTTTTTTCAATATCCTGTAATACGGCAGTCAATAAAGTAACTTCTTCATTCATGGCATCTACCTGCTCTTGCAGAAAAGCATTTTCACGCTCAAGCTTTTTTTCAGCAGATGACGGAAAAATAGCCGCAAATAAAAACTGAAACACAAATCCAAAAAAGATTGCCGGTGCAAGCACCAGTAAAGTTTTCAGAATTCGCTCTTTCCAAGTTACTTCCACCGCAACATAAGAAAGTGTTTCCGGGTTATATCTGAATTTTTGTTTCATAATTCTTAAGGTAAAAGCCAAATGCCATGAGGCGCAAATAAATTTTTAATCCAAATTCCTCTTTTTTTAAAATTCCATTTGGCTTGTGGCGCATGGCTCAATCTTAAATAAAGAAGAACGCGGGTGCAAATTTACCGAATAAGCCTAAATTTGCATTTGACATTAACAATCGTTAACAATAACATCAATGAAAATCAACGAGATACGCAAGGCTTACCAGGATTTTTTTGAAAATAAAAAACATAAAATCGTTCCTTCAGCACCCATGGTGGTGAAAAATGATCCAACGCTCATGTTCACCAACGCAGGGATGAATCAGTTCAAGGATTATTTTCTGGGATACAGTGAATCACCTGACAAACGTATAGCCAATACGCAAAAATGTTTGCGTGTTTCCGGTAAGCATAATGACCTGGAAGAAGTAGGTGTTGACACTTATCACCACACGATGTTTGAAATGCTTGGAAACTGGTCGTTTGGTGATTATTTTAAAGAGGATGCGATAAACTGGGCTTGGGAACTTTTAACGGGTGTATACAAAATTGATAAAGACAGAATGTACGTTACCGTTTTTGGCGGTGATGAAAAAGACGGAGTTCCGGCTGACACTGAATCTGAAAAATTCTGGTCAAAACACATTTCAGCAGATCGTATTCTGAAGGCTTCTAAAAAAGATAATTTCTGGGAGATGGGTGATACTGGTCCCTGCGGACCGTGTTCAGAGATTCATGTAGACATGCGTGACGAGGCCGACAGAAAAAAAATTGATGGAAAAACATTGGTGAATAATGATCACCCTCAGGTAATTGAAATCTGGAATCTGGTGTTTATGCAATTCAACCGCAAAGCAAACGGTGAACTGGAAAAATTACCCGCAACACATGTTGATACTGGCATGGGACTGGAGCGATTGGCCATGGTACTTCAAGGAAAAAAATCAAATTACGATACAGACATGTTCCAGTTTTTGATTCAGCATTTGGTTGAGTTGACTGGAAAAAAATATGGAGCCAATGAAGTAACCGATGTTGCGATGCGAGTGATTGTGGATCACATTCGTGCAATTTCTTTTTCAATTGCTGACGGACAATTGCCATCCAATTCAGGTGCAGGATATGTAATCAGAAGAATTCTACGCCGTGCAGTTAGATACGGTTATCAGGCGCTCGGCTTAAAAGAACCATTTTTATGTGATTTATCTGTTGAACTTGGAAAAGCAATGGGTGATGCATTTCCGGAATTAAGATCTCAAGCTGAGTTAATTCAAAAAGTAATCAGAGAAGAAGAAACAAGTTTTTTCAGAACTCTTGAAACCGGAATTAAACGAATCAGTGATTTGATATTAAAAGCAAAATCGGAGGGTAAAAATGAATTATCCGGATCCGTTGTGTTTGAATTGTATGATACGTTTGGATTCCCGTTTGATTTGACGTCACTCATAGCCCGTGAAAATAAAATGCTAGTGGATGAACGTGGTTTTGAGGTTGAACTTGCAAAGCAGAAAGACCGCTCAAGGGCTGCTACACAAGTTGAATCAGATGACTGGGTGATTTTAATGAATGATGATGTGCAGGAATTTATCGGATATGATTTTCTGCATACCAATCTTTACATTGTCAAATACAGAAAAGTAAAACAAAAAAACAAAGAATTCTATCAGCTGGTATTTAATGTGACGCCTTTCTATGCTGAAGGCGGAGGACAGGTTGGTGATCAGGGAACAATTTCAAATGGAGAAGAGACCATTGAAATTTTTGATACCAAAAAAGAAAACAATCTGATTATTCACCTGTGTGAAAAACTTCCAAAAAATTTAACGGCAACATTTAAGGCTGAAGTAAAAATCCATAAACGGAAGCTGACGCAGTCTAATCACAGCGCAACCCATTTATTGCATCATGCTTTGAGAGAAGTATTGGGCAAACACGTGGAGCAAAAAGGATCTTTGGTGAACGACGAATATTTACGCTTTGACTTTTCACATTTTGCAAAAGTAACGGATGAAGAGCTTACCCTCATTGAACAAAAAGTCAACGCAAAAATCAAAGCCGGAATTCATCTGGATGAAAAAAGAACCATTCCAATCACTGCCGCGCAGGAAATGGGAGCGATGGCGTTATTCGGTGAAAAATACGGTGACTTTGTCCGTGTGATCAAATTTGGAGATTCTATCGAATTATGCGGTGGATGCCATGTCAGATCAACCAGTGAAATTGGTATGTTCAAGTTGGTATCTGAAGGATCAGTTGCTGCTGGCATCAGACGAATTGAAGCCATCACATCAGAAAAAGCGGAGGAATATTATCGTACCCGGGCGGAACAATTTGAGAAGGTTTCTGCGCTTTTAAATAAGCCGGCAGATGTTGCTCTGGCAGTGGAAGAATTGCTCAAACAAAAAGCTGCATTAGGCAAAGAAATTGAAAAAATTCAGCGTGGTCAGCTGGTTGGTATCAAAGATGATTTAAAGAAGAAAATTGAAAATCTGGGCGGAGTTAATTACGCATCTGCGATACTTGAATTGGATGGAGGAATGATCAAAGACTTGTGTTTTCAGCTAAAAGGAGAAGTTGAAAATCTGGTGCTGGTTGTTGGAGGAAAGTCAGATGGAAAAGCTACAATTTCCATTGCCATTTCTGAAGAA
>Ga0268298_10001104_pt1 | contig 32787 bp, 29 predicted proteins | sample WWTPWeurt_MetaG_FD_194462 | JGI IMG/M metagenome (GOLD analysis project Ga0268298, IMG submission 194462) | Activated sludge microbial communities from WWTP in Nijmegen, Gelderland, Netherland - WWTP Weurt | ecosystem: Engineered > WWTP > Aerobic digester > Activated sludge | place...
CGCCGCTGTTCGAGGGCATCAGCGACGAGGACCGCAAGGCCTTGCTGAACTTCGTGTCGCCGCCACCGCCGCCGCCTGCGCCCCCAGTGGTAGTGCAAGCGCCGGAGTCGGACTTGGCGGACGAAGGCGGATACCAGAGCAAACTGCAATTGGCGCCGGCACCGGTGAATGGTGGCTTCGACCCGTTGATCAACTACAACCTCCGCGGGTAATCACCGCAAGCCGCAAGGCGGGCTGACGTCGGCCTTTGCCAGCGCGGTTGCGGCGGGGCTTCAGCCGCGCCGCACCCACACGCAGGTGATGTCGTCGGCCTGCGGCGCGCCGGCCTCGAAGGCGCGCACGGCGGCCACCACGCTGGGCACCGGGCTCGCGCCATCGCCTTGCAGCGCCTGCACCAGGGCCTGCTCGCCGAAAAGCAGGCCATCGGCGGAGTGCGCCTCGGTCACGCCATCGGTGTAGAGCAGCAGCCCGTCGCCTGGGGCCAGCGTGACCTGGTCGGCGCAAAAGGCCATGCCCTCGAAGGCGCCGAGCGCCGGGTTGCGCCCGCGCGCCAGCCACTGCACGCTGCCGTCGGCGCGGCGCAGCAGCGGCGGGTTGTGGCCGGCGTTCACATGGTCGAGCACGCCGCTGCGGGTGTCGAGCACGGCATAGAACAGGGTCACGAACATGGTCTGCTCGTTGTCGGCCGCCAGGCCGTCGTTGAGCCGCGCCATCGCCTCGGCCGGGTCGTCGACAAAGGCCACGGTGCTGCGCAGCAGGGTGCGCGTCACCGCCATGAAGAAGGCCGCTGGCACGCCCTTGCCCGAGACATCGGCCACCACCAGGGCCAGGCGGTGCTCGTCCAGCGCAAACCAGTCGTAGAAATCGCCGCCCACTTCGCGCGCCGGGATCATGGTGGCGTCAATGGACACCTGCGCCAGCGGTGGCGCGCCGCGCGGCAGGATGGCCTGCTGCATCTGGCGCGCGATGGCCAGCTCCTGCTGCAGGCTGGCGAATTGCTCGCGCGTGGCCACCGATTCGTGCAGCTCGCGCAGCAGCTCCAGCACGCGCGTGTGCTGGCGGCCAACCATTGAAGTGAGGCGCCCGAGCAGCGAGGCCAGGCGCACCAGTTGCGGCTGGCCGTCGTCACCCAGCCCCTGCGTGCCCTCATCGCTGAGCTGACCCATGATCTCCTGGCGCCCGTCGGCGTCGAGCATGCCGGCCAGCTGGCGCATCTGCCGGCGCATCAGGCGCGCCTGCTGAGCAGCCACGCGCTGGCGCTCGTCGCGCAGGGCATCGAGCGCGCGCAGCTCGGTGCGCAGCCGCTCGGCGGCGCGGGCCAGGCGCGCGGCCTCGTGGCCGGCGAGCATGTCGGGGTCCTCGGCCGTGGCCTGCAGGCGCCCCTCGGCCAAGGCCTCGAGCAGCGCCACCGGGCGCAGCAGCGGCCCCATGAAGCGCCGCAGGGCCAGCGCCAGCGCCGCGGCGAACACAGCCCCCACGGCCGCCAGCAACAGCCAGGGCGTCCAGCCCGTGGGTGGCACGCTGGCCGGCATGGGCCGCGCGCTGCGCAGCCAGGCGGCAGGCCGCGCGGACGCTGCACCCGGCGCCGGCAAGGCCAGCTGCACGTATTGCGTGCTGGGCGCCGGCACGCCCGACAGCAGCAGGCCTCGCGGCGAAAGCAGGCCCACAGGGCTACCCAGCATAACCTCCAAATGACGCATCCATGGGCGCAGATCGGCGCCGATGGCCAGCACGCGGCCGTCGCCCAAGGGCCGTGCCAGCACCGCCAGCACCGGGCCGCCCAGGGCTTCGCTGGCGCTGTCGCGCAGGCGCACGCCGGCACTGTCGCCCTGCTGCCCACGGGCCAGGGCGGCCAGGGCCACGCCGTCGAGCAGCGGTGCCAGCCCGGGCGCGGCGCTGGACAGCGCCACGCGCTGCTGGCGCGCGTCGTACACCTCGAGCAAGCAGTCGCAGCCCACCGGCACGGCGGCGACCAGGTGCGCGCGCAGGCCGGCTTCGTCGGCCGGCAGCGGGCCAATTTTTTGCACGGCGTCGAGCACGTCGGCCAAGGCCCGGCGCCACTGGCGATCGGCACTGGCCCAGGCCTGGCGCAGCGGCATCTGCGCCGCCTGGTCCAGCTGCTGCTGCCATTGCGCCTCGCGCAGCCAGCCGGCGGTGGCGATGGCCAGCCCGGCCAGCAGCAGCGCCGACAGCCACAGCAGCAGCACGCGTTGGCGCAGGCCCAGCGTCACGCCAAGCCCCCAGTGGCCAACGCCCAGGCCAGCGCCGCCAGCGCCCCGGCCAGCAGGCCGCGTGCAAAGGCAGGCTCGCGCCGCAGGCCAGTGGCCAGGAGCGCGCACAAGGCGGCCATGCCCGGCGCCACCCAGCCGCCCGGCCACCACCAGCTGCACAGGCCGACCAACAGCGCGCCACCGGCCGCGCCCGCCAGGGGCAGGGCCGGGGTGACGACGTCGGCCGGTGGTGCGTGCAGCGGCGCTGGCGTCTCGGCCGCAAAGCGATCGTCGCCATCCACCGCCCGACGCAAGGCCTCGATGGCGTGGCGGCGCTCGGGATCGGTCTCGGCGGCGCGCAGCACCGACAGCAGCCGGCGCATGCGCAGCCGCTCCTCGTGCACCTCGCGCAGGCCGGCGCGCAGGCGCAGCAGTTCGTCGTCGCGCCACAGGGCCGGCGGGGGCACCAGCAGCTGGTCGAACTGCCCGGCCGCCAGACGCTGCGCGAAAGGCTCGATGGCGGCGGCGTGGCGGCCCGGCCCGCGCGCCAGGCCCTGGGCCAGCGCCTCGTGCAGCAGCAGGGCCATGGCGCCGCAGCCGCTGGCCAGCGCGAGCACCAGGCTCGGCCCAGCGTTGGCCAGCGCCGGGCGCCCCAGCAGCAGCCACAGCAAGGCCAACGCCATGGGCGCGGGCAGTGCAGCGCCTGCCAGCTTCAGGGCGTGCGCCCGGGCGATCACCGCACGCCCCCCGGCCGCCTGGACTGCGTGAACGCACCCGTGCGCGTGAAGATGCCGGTTTCAGCGGCGGCGCTGGAGGCGCTGGCTTCCAGCCACTCCAGCTCTTGCGCCGCGCGACCCAGACGCTGGCGCGTGGCCAGCAAGCGGGCCTGCGCAGCGCGCACCGCGGCCGATGGCGCGGCGCGCGGCGGCCGCAGCAGCAGCACGATCACCGCCGCCAGCGGCAAACCGATTGCCAAGGCCACCACCACGGGCCAGCCCCCAGGCCGCTGGCCGTCGGGTGCGGCAGCGCCATCCACGAACAACACGCGCAAACCGGCACCGGCGGCGGGCAGCCGCCACTCCGGCTGGCCCAGGCCCTCGGCCGCAGCGCGCCCGGACGCGCTGGGCTCGGTGGACATCCACACGCGGCCGTCGGGCGCGAGCCAATCGATGGCCTGCAGCTCGGGCAGGCCGGCCAGCGTGTCCTCGAACGCGCGCTGCAATGCCGCGCGTTCGGTGCTGGCCGAGGGTGGCGCCGAAGGCAGGCGCGCGGCCAGCGCGCCCAGGGCCTGCGCCAGCGCCGCCGGCGGCCGTTGCCCTGGCCGGGTCAGCAGTCCATGATCGAGCAGCCCACCCAGGAACCCGATGCCCAAAGCCATCACCAAAGCCCAAGGCAGCACGGCTTCCAACACCCGGCGCGCTGGCCACGGCCGGGCTTCGTCGGCCTCGTCAGGCACCCCGCTCACCTGGCCCCACCCGAGGGATTGATCGCATGACCTTGCCCGAGCTGCACCATCGCATTGCCAGCCGCCTGGACGAGCTGGCCGCGCTGGCGCAGGCGGTGAGCGCCTGGTGCGCGCAGGTGGCCCTGTCCGAAGACGAAGCGGCGCGGCTGAGCCTGGTGATCGACGAGCTGGCCACCAACACCGTGCTGCATGGCTACGCGGGCCGAGCAGACGGCTGGATCGAGTTGCACCTGAGGCGCGAAGGCGACATCGTTCATCTGCAGCTGAGTGACGGTGCCCCGCATTTCGATCCCACTGCGCACCCAACCGTGTCGCCAGCAGGGAGCCTGGACGATCTGGTCAGGCGGCGCCCGGGCGGCCTGGGCGTGCAACTGGTGCGGCGCCTGGTGCAGGGCTGGCAGTACGACGCGCTGCCGCAGGGCAACCGGCTGCGCCTGTGGCGCCGCGTGGGCGCCGAGCCCGGCCTCGCTTAGGGGCGCCCCGACGCCAGGCCCGAGGGCGTTACGAACGCTTGCACTCTTCGATGTCGCATCGGCTGCGGCAGCGGCGTCTGTTCCAACAAGGCGCTGCACGAATGACGGCGCTGCAAACCACGCCAGGAGGATCCGATGTCCGCAGCCGCCATCATTGCCCCCGTTGCGCCCGGCGCAGACCTGGTGTTTCGCGACCTGCTGGCCCGGCACCGCGACCGGCTGTACCGCTTCGTGCTGCGCCACATCGGCCACGCCACGGAGGCCGAGGACCTGGCCCAGCAAGCCTTTGCCGAGGCGGCCCGCACCTACGAGAGCTTTCGGGGCGAGTCGCAGTTGTCGACCTGGCTGTATGGCATCGCGATGAACCTGGTGCGCAGCCACCTGTCTCGCTCACCGCAGCGGCGCTACCGCTTCGAGGACGAGAGTGCGCTCGACGAGACCCCCAGCAGCAGCGCCGATCCCGAATTGCAGTGCTCGATGACCCAGCTGGTGCGGCTGCTCGACCGCGAGCTCGAAGGCCTGATGCCCGAGATGCGCGAGGTGCTGCTGCTGGTGGCCATGGACGACATGAGCTACGAAGACGCCGCCGCCCTGCTGTGCGTGCCCATCGGCACCGTGCGCAGCCGCGTCTCGCGGGCGCGCAGCCACCTGCGCCGGCGCATGCAGCTGGCCGGCGCGGTGCTGCCGTTCTAAGGCCTCAGCCCGCCTTCACCCTCAAGCGCCACGCGTGCAGCAGCGGCTCGGTGTAGCCGCTGGGTTGCGCCAGGCCCTTGAAGACCAGATCGCTGGCCGCCTGGAAGGCCGCGCCTTCGTGGTTCTTGGCCATGGGCGTGTAGGCCGCATCGCCGGCGTTCTGCTGGTCCACCACCTTGGCCATGCGCTTGAGCGTGGCCTTGACCTGCGCCTTGGTCACCACGCCGTGGTGCAGCCAGTTGGCCATGTGCTGGCTGCTGATGCGCAGCGTGGCGCGGTCTTCCATCAGGCCCACGTTGTGGATGTCGGGCACCTTGGAGCAGCCCACGCCCTGATCAACCCAACGTACCACGTAACCGAGGATGCCCTGGGCGTTGTTGTCCAGCTCCTGCTGCTTCTCCTCGTCCTTCCACTTGGCCTTCTTGACCACGGGGATGGTGAGCAGGCCTTCGAGGATGGTGTCGGCCTCGGCGGCGGCGTCGATCTTCTCCAGCTCCTTCTGCACCTTGAACACGTCCACCTGGTGGTAGTGCAGCGCGTGCAGCGTGGCGGCGGTGGGGCTGGGCACCCAGGCGGTGTTGGCGCCGGCCTTGGGGTGGCCGATCTTCTGCTGCAGCATGGCGGCCATCAGGTCGGGCATGGCCCACATGCCCTTGCCGATCTGCGCCTTGCCGCGCAGGCCGCAGCTCAGGCCCACCAGCACGTTGTTGCGCTCGTAGGCCTGGATCCAGGCGCTGCTCTTCATGTCGCCCTTGCGCATCATCGGGCCGGCCTGCATGGCGGTGTGCATCTCGTCGCCGGTGCGGTCGAGGAAACCGGTGTTGATGAAGGCCACGCGGCTCTTGGCGGCGGCGATGCAGGCCTTCAGGTTGACGCTGGTGCGGCGCTCTTCGTCCATGATGCCGAGCTTGACGGTGCTGTCGGGCAGGCCCAGCATCTTTTCGACGCGGCCAAACAATTCGCTCGCAAAGCCCACCTCGGCCGGGCCGTGCATCTTGGGCTTGACGATGTAGACCGAGCCGGCGCGCGAGTTGACGATGCCGTTGCCGCGGCCCTGGCGGCGCTTCAGGTCGTGCAGCGCGATGGTGGTGGTGACCACGGCGTCGAGGATGCCCTCGGGGATCTCCTTGCCATCCTCGCCCCACAGCACGGCGGGGTTGGTCATCAGGTGGCCCACGTTGCGTACGAAGAGCAGCGAGCGGCCGTGCAGCGCCACGTCCTCGCCGCGCGGGCCGGTGTATTGGCGGTCGGGGTTCAAGCCGCGTGTGAAGGTCTTGCCGCCCTTCATCACTTCTTCAGTGAGCGTGCCCTGCAGGATGCCCAGCCAGTTGCCGTAGGCCTGCACCTTGTCGGCCGCGTCGACCACGGCCACCGAGTCTTCCAGATCGAGGATGGTGGACAGCGCCGATTCGAGCACCAGATCGCACACGCCGGCTGCGTCGGTCTTGCCGATGGGCGTGCTGCGGTCGATGCGGATGTCCATGTGCAGGCCATGGTGCGAGAGCAGCACCGACGAGGGCTCGCCCATCTCACCCTGGAAGCCGACGAACTGCGCCGGGTTCTTCAGGCCCACGGCCTTGCCGTTGGCCAGCGTCACGGCGAGCTCGTTGTCGACCACGCGGTAGGCGGTGGCGTCGAGGTGCGAGCCCTTCTTCAAAGGCACGCAACGGTCCAGCACATGGCGGGCGTACTCGATCACCTTGGCGCCGCGCACGGGGTTGTAGCCCTTGCCTTTGTCGGCGCCGTCGGTTTCGGGCAGGGCATCGGTGCCGTAGAGCGCGTCGTACAGCGAGCCCCAGCGGGCGTTGGCGGCGTTCAATGCATAACGCGCATTGGTGATGGGCACCACCAGCTGCGGGCCGGCTTGCAGGGCCAGCTCGGCATCCACGTGCTGGGTGGTGATCTTCACGCGCTCGGGCACCGGCACCAGGTAGCCGATCTTCTCGAGGAAGGCGCGGTACTTGCGCATGTTCTTGATCGGGCCGGGGTGCGCCTTGTGCCAGGCGTCGATCTCGGTCTGCAGGCGGTCGCGCTCGGCCAGCAGGGCAGCATTCTTGGGCGCCAGATCGTGCACCAGGTCATCGAAGCCTTGCCAGAAGGCCTTGCTCGGCACGCCCGAGCCGGGCAGCACACGGTCCTCGATGAAACGGTAGAGCTCGGTGGCCACTTGCAGGCGGTGGCAGGCGGTGCGTTCGGTCATGGCAGTCCTCGGACGGGGTGGCTGGACAAAGGGGTGTGCGTAGCGATCGGGCGGCTGAAGCGGACAAGCCGGCGAGCGCAGCCACGCGGGCGCGCGCGCATCAGATACCCAGGGGATGCCGAACTGTATTACGAACTCGTGCAAGCATTAATCGCCTTGCCTGCGATTGATTGGTGATCAAACGCGGTGTAATCTTCGCGGCATGGACCGGCTCAAGCAGATTGAATCCTTCGTGGCGGTGGCCACCAAGGGCAGCCTGACGGCCGCCGCCGCCACCGAGGGCGTGGCCCCGGCGGTGATCGGTCGGCGCATCGACGCGCTGGAGGAGCGCCTGGGCGTGAAGCTGCTGGTGCGCACCACGCGCCGCATCTCGCTCACGCACGAGGGCAGCGCGTTTCTCGAGGATTGCCAGCGCATCCTGGCCGAGATCGCCAATGCCGAGGCCAGCGTGAGCGCCGGCGGCGTGAAGGCCAGCGGGCACCTGCGCGTCACGGCGCCGGCTGGCTTCGGGCGCCGGCACGTGGCCCCGCTGGTGCCCAGCTTCCTGGCGCTGCACCCGGACGTGAGCGTGTCGCTGAACCTGTCCGACCGCGTGGTGGACATCGTCAACGAGGGCTTCGACTGCGCCGTGCGCGTGGGCGACATGCCCGACTCCAGCCTGGTGAGCGTGCGCCTGGCCGACAACCGGCGCCTGTGCGTGGCCGCGCCGGCCTACCTGCAGCGCGCCGGCACGCCGGCCACGCCGGCCGATCTGGCGCGCCACGAATGCCTCACGCTGTCGTCCGACGCCAGCCAGACGCGCGGCTGGGCCTTCACGGTGGACGGCGCCGTGACGCACCTGCGCCCCGGTGGACGCATCGATTGCAGCGATGGCCAGGTGCTGCACGCCTGGTGCCTGCGCGGCATGGGCGTGGCCTGGCGCAGCACCTGGGAGGTGGAGCAGGAGGTGGCCGCCGGCCAGCTGGTGGCCCTGCTCGAGGACTTTGCCGCGCCGCCCAACGGCATCTACGCGGTGGTGCCGCAGCGCAAGCACCTGCCGCTGCGCGTGCGCCTGTGGATGGATTTCCTGAAGCAAAGCTATGGCGACGCCGCCTACTGGCAGGCGCCCGCCCCCGACAACGCGGCGCCCACCGCAGCCCAGCCAAGGCCCGCCCCATGATGCTCGAAGCCTGTCTGGCCTATCTGCACCTGGCCGCCATCCTGAGCTGGGTGGTGTTCATCAGCAGCACGGCGGCGCTGGCGCGGGCCGAGTGGCTCAACGCTGCCGTGGTGGACCGCCTGGTGGTGGTGGACCGCATCGCCCTGATCGCGGGCGGCGCGGTGCTGGCCAGCGGCCTGGCGCGCTGGTGGCTGGGCAGCAAGGGCGCCGCCTGGTACGGCCAGCAGCCGCTGCTGTGGGCCAAGCTGGCGCTGTTTGCCGTGATGGCGGTGGCGGCCTTGCGCACGCGGCGCGAGCTGCTTGACTGGCAGCGGCGCCTGCACGGCAGCGGCGAGCTGCCCGACGCGGCCGCCATCGTGGCCTTGCGCCGGCGCGTGATGCGCTCGTCGCACCTGATGCTGGTGCTGCCGGTGGCCGCGGTGCTGCTGGCGCGCGGCTTGTGGACCGTTTGAGGCGCAGCTTAGAAAGCACAAGGCCGGGCACTCGGCCCGGCCTTGTCTTGCCTGACAGCGTTTCAGCACCGGCACTCCGGCGCTGAGGCTGCAGCGGCATCAGCCCTTGAGGCAGCCGCTCATGAATTCCTTGCGCTCCGGGCCCTTGAGCTTCTTCTCGCCAGCGTCCTTGTTGCAGGCCTTCATCTTGTCTTGCTGGGTGGCCTTCTTGGCCGACAGGCAGGTCTTCATGAAGGCCTTGCGCTCGTCGCCCTTCTTGTCGCCGGCTTCCTTGTTGCACTCGCCCATCTTGGTCTGTTGGGCGGTGGGCTTGGCATCGGCCGGCTTGGCGTCTGCGGCCTGGGCCAGGCCCATGCACAAGAACAGCGATGCGGCTGCGACGGTGATTTGCTTGATCATGATCCTCTTCCTCTACTCGGTGGATGGTTGGTATGGCCTTGCAGCCGGTGCCGATTGGAGCAGTTAGCCTGCACAGCGGCAACCATCCAACGTCGGGACAACGCGGGCGGTGCACACGCCGGCCGCGGCTCACACCACTGGGGGACAGGCACCCACCTTTGGGGGGCAGGCGGCTCAGAGGATGCGCCGCGGGTGGGCCATGCTTTCGTGCGCGGCGTGCAGGCGGCGCACCAGCACCTTGATGAAGGCGGTGTCGAACAGGTGGCGCGTGCCTGGGCTCAAGCACTCCATCATGTGCGGGGTGAAGGCGATGGTGGTGCCCACCTCGCTGACGATCACGTCGGCGGCGTGGATGCGCAGCTCTTCGTTGGGCGCCAGGTAGGCCATCTCGCCCACCGAGGTGCCGGCACCGAGCTGCGCCACGCGGTTGCCGTCGCGGTACACGTCCACCCGACCCTGGGCAATGATGTGGAAAGTGTTGCCGCTGTCACCCTTGCGAAACAGCGCCGCACCATAGCCGTGGCGCAGCCACTGCGCGCGGTGCACCACCTCCCACAGCTCCACGTCGCCGAAGCCCGCAAAGAACTCCAGACTGCGCAGCAGCGTGAAGCGCTCGGAGTCGAGCACGTCCTGCTGCTTGGCGCGCGGCACCTCCTGGTTGGTGATCAGGGCGGCCCACTCGAGCGCGAACTCGTCCCAGCCGGCATAGCGATCGGCGGGTTTCTTGGCCAGGGCGCGCTGCAGGATGTCGTCCATGCGCTGCGGCACGCCATCACGCAGATCCACCAGCGAGGGCGGCTTGGCATTGCAGATCTGGTGCATCAGCGCCATCTGGTGCGTGGCATCGAAGGGCGGCCGGCCGGACACCAGGTGATAGAGCACGGCCGCCAGCGAGAACATGTCGGCGCGGGCGTCCAGGTCGCTGCCATCGAGCTGCTCGGGCGACATGTAGGCCAGCGAGCCCACGCGGAAGACCTGGGTGCGGTCGGACAAGGTGTTCAGCGCACTGCCGAAGTCGGTGAGCTTCACCTCCACCACGGTGTCCTGGTTCATCACAGCCAGGATGTTGGCCGGCTTGACGTCGCGGTGGATCAGGCCCTGGCGGAACACATAGCTCAGGGCCATGGCGCACTTGAAGCCGATTTCCACGATCTGCGCCAAGGGCAGCAGCGCATCGGCACGACAGAAGCGTCGCAGCGTCACGCCCGGCACGTACTCCATCACCAGGTAGGGGCCGCGCGGGTCGTCCTCGGCATCGTAGATCTTGGCCACGTTCGGGTGCTGCAGGCGGCCCACCAGCGCGGCTTCGGCGGCGAAGAAGTGATCGCGGTAGCGCCCTTCGGCACCGTCGCTGGCCATGGCCAGCCGCACGCGCTTGATGGCCACGTCGCGCTGGTTGAATTCATCGCGGCCCAGGAAGACCTCGCTGGTGGCGCCTTCACCCAGCAGGGACACGATCCGGTACTTGCCGATGCGCTCGGGCAGGCGAGGGTCGGTGGTCGAGGGGTTGGACACGATGTCAGCCATGGCAATTCAGCGGGCACAGGGCCCTGGGCCGTTCATTTTGTGCAGTGTCGGCCCGAACGATCCCGATGAACAAAGGGCAAATCGGCCGGCATTTGCACTCTGCGCCCGAGCCGGCCGGCTCGATCGGCAGGCGGCACCCCGCCCGTAGAATCCGCCCCCATGATCCAAGCCAAGCAAGACTTGCTCGAGGCGCTGGGCGCCGCGGTGGCACAAGTCGCCCCCGGCGCGGCGTTTGTCGCGGCCTTTGAATTGCCCAAGCAGGCAGCGCATGGCGACTTCGCCATCACCGCCGCCATGCAGCTGGCGCGTGCGCTCAAGCGCAACCCGCGCGAGCTGGCCACGGCCCTGATCGCCGCGCTGGAGGCACAGCCCGCCGTGCAGCGCTGGGTGGACGCGCTCGAGATCGCCGGCCCCGGCTTCGTCAACCTGCGCCTGAAAGCCGCCGCCAAGCAGGCGGTGGTGAGCGAGGTGCTCGCGGCCGCCGACGGCTACGGCCTGCGCCCGGCCAACGGGCAAAAGCTGATGGTGGAGTTCGTCTCCGCCAACCCCACCGGCCCGCTGCACGTGGGTCACGGCCGCCAGGGCGCGCTGGGCGACTCGATGTGCCGGTTGTTCGAGAGCCAGGGCTGGCAGGTGCAGCGCGAGTTCTATTACAACGACGCCGGCGTGCAGATCGAGACGCTGGCCAAGTCCACCCAGTGCCGCATCCTGGGCCTGAAGCCGGGCGACGCCGATTGGCCCGAAAGCGCCTACAACGGCGACTACATCGCCGACATCGCAGCCGACTTCCTCGCCAGGAAGACCGTGCACGCCGACGACCGCGCCTTCACCGCCAGCGGCGACCCGCAAGACCTCGATTCCATCCGCCAGTTCGCCGTGGCCTACCTGCGCCACGAGCAGGACCTGGACCTGCAGGCCTTCGGCGTGCGCTTCCAGAACTACTTCCTCGAGTCCAGCCTGTACCGCGACGGCAAGGTGGCCGATGCCGTGCAACGCCTGGTGGCCGCAGGCAAGACCTACGAGCAGGACGGCGCGCTGTGGCTGCGCTCAACCGACTACGGTGACGACAAGGACCGCGTCATGCGCAAGGGTGACGGCAGCTTCACCTACTTCGTGCCGGACGTGGCCTACCACATCGACAAGTGGCAGCGCGGCTTTGCCAAGGTGATCAACGTGCAGGGCACCGACCACCACGGCACCATCGCCCGCGTGCGCGCCGGCCTGCAGGCCGCTGGCGTGGGCATCCCGCAGGGCTGGCCCGACTACGTGCTGCACAAGATGGTCACAGTCATGAAAGGCGGCGAGGAGGTGAAGATCTCCAAGCGCGCCGGCAGCTATGTCACGCTGCGCGACCTGATCGACTGGACCAGCCGCGACGCGGTGCGCTTCTTTCTCATCAGCCGCAAGGCCGACACCGAGTTCGTGTTCGACATCGACCTGGCGCTGAAGGCCAATGACGAGAACCCGGTGTTCTACGTGCAGTACGCCCACGCGCGCATCTGCTCGGTGCTGGCGCAGTACGGCCAGCCGGTGAACGCGGGCGCCGATCTGTCATTGCTCACCGCGCCCACCGAGGACGCGCTGATGCGCGTGCTCGCCGCCTACCCCGACATGCTCACCGGCGCCGCCAACGACCTGGCACCGCACGACGTGGCCTTCTACCTGCGCGACCTGGCCGCCGCATTCCACAGTTATTACGCCGCCGAGCGCTTCCTGGTGGACGACGCGGGGCTGGCGGCCGCCCGCATCGCCCTGCTCGCAGCCACGCGGCAGGTGCTGCGCAATGGCCTCGGCCAGCTCGGCGTGAGCGCGCCCGAATCGATGGGCCGCGATGCCCCTGCGCTGGCCGCCGACACGCCCGCCAGCCCCTGACCGCCCGACCGTCCCCGACAGCCCGAGGTTCCAAGCCCCATGATGACCCCCCAACGCGGTAGTTTTGCGCTCGGCCTGATCGTCGGCCTGCTGGCCGGCCTGGCCCTGGCCCTGGGCGTAGCGCTGTACATCACCAAGGTGCCGGTGCCCTTCATCAACAAGGTGCCGCACCGCAGCGCCGAGCAAGATGCGGCCGAGGTGCAGCGCAACAAGGACTGGGACCCGAACGCCCCGCTGGCGGGCAAGAACCCGGCCAAGCCGGCGGCTCCCGTGGCCAGCGGCACGGTGGACGGGCCGGTGCCGGCCTTGCCACCGCCGCTGGCCACCACGCCCGTGCCGGTGGCGCCGCCGGCCGCGTCGTCAGCCATGGCCAGCCGTGCCGCCTCGGGCGCGGTGGGGGCTGCATCGGCCGCCTCGGCCGCGCGCAGCAGCCGCGATCCGGCGGCCATCCTGGCGGGCAAATCGGCGGCGTCTGCGCCGAGCCGGTCCACCGCGGGTGAGTCCGATGCGTTTGTGTACTTCGTGCAAGCCGGGGCCTATTCACGGGCCGAGGACGCAGAACAGCAGCGCGCCAAGCTGGCCATGCTGGGGCTCGATGCCCGCGTCACCGAACGTGAGCAGTCCGGCCGCACGGTGTTCCGTGTTCGCGTGGGGCCTTTTGATCGCCGCGATGATGCCGAAACCGCGCAGGGCCGGCTCGGCGACGCCAAGGTCGAGACCAACCTCGTGCGCGTGGAACGCTGACCCCGCCTGCCCCAACGACCCGCCGCAAAGGATCCCTCCCCATGAACCGCCGTGAATTCACCCTCCAAGCCATCGCCGCCGGCGCCTCCACGCTGCTGCTGGGCACCGGCGCGCAGGCCCAGGGCGCCTTCGCCGAAGGCCGCGAATTCAACACCCTGAAGGATCCGGTGCCCGTGCCCGGCGGCGGCAAGGTGGAGGTGATCGAGTTCTTCGGCTACTGGTGCCCGCACTGCGCCGCCTTCGAGCCCACGCTCGAGGCCTGGGCGCGCAAGCTGCCGGCGGATGTCAACTTCCGCCGCATCCCGGTGGCCTTCTCGCCCTCGCAGGAGAGCTACCAGCGCCTCTATTTCGCGCTCGAGGCCCTGGGGGCGGTGAATGCCGCCCACGGCAAGATCTTCGTCGCCATGCACCAGAACCGCCAGCGCCTGGACAAGGACGCCGAGATCAGCGCGCTGCTGCAGGCCAATGGCGTGGACAGCGCCAAGGTGCTGGACGCCATGAAGAGCTTCTCGGTGGCCACCAAGGTGTCTCAGGCCCGCCAGGCCGCCCAGGCCTACAAGATCGACGGCGTGCCCACGGTGGCGGTGCAAGGCCGCTTCATCACCTCGGTAGGCCAGGCGGGCACCCACGAGCGCACCGTGCAGGTGATGGACGCGCTGATCCAGCGCGCGCGAAAGGGCTGATCACCCACCCCCGTAGCGGCTTCGCGTTCGCGCCGTCCAGATTCGCCCTTGCGAATCTGGAGCCGCAGCGCTCACCCCCTCAAGGGGGCGCCGCCAGCGGCCCGGCAAAGCCGGTTACGCGGCGGCCGCTTGGATCTATGCGTTGCATGCGACGGAATGCCGGTGTTCGTCATCGGCGTGCAAGGGCTTGGGTCTAGAATGATCTGCAAGTTCTGTGCCGCCCATGTCTTCCCATCCCCTTGTCCCCCTGTCCCCGCGCCTTGTCGGGCTCGCCCTGCTGCTGATCGTGGCGGCCCCGGTGCGGGCCGAAAAAGCCGATCGCGCCCTGCCGATGACCATCGAGTCCAACCCCTGCGTGGTGGACCTGGCCAAGCGCACGCACGTGTGCACCGGCAACGTGGTGATCACCCAGGGCACGCTGCAGATCCGCGCTGAGCGGGTGGAACTGCGCGAGACGCCCGAGGGCTACACCACCGCGCAGGCCAGTGGCAGCGCCGCCAAGCCAGCGCAATACCGCGAGAAGCGCGACGGCGTGGACGAATACGTCGAGGGCAATGCCTTGCGCATCGACTACGACGGCCGCGCCGCCACCGTGCGCTTCGACGGGCAGGCCCTGGTCAAGCGCCTGCGCGGCAGCACCACGGCCGACGAGATCCACGGCCGGCAGATCGTGTGGAACGCCAACACCGAGCAATTCAGCGTGGAGGGCGGTGCCCCCACCGCGGCCAACCCCGGCGGCCGGGTGCGCACGATCCTGGTGCCCAATTCCCCTGCCGCTTCGGGCGTGCCGGCATCGGCTGCACCCGCGCTGAAGAGCACAGGCACCATCGGGGAACGCCGATGACGGCCGTGGCCACCACCGGCACCAGCCGGCTGGAGGTGACCGGGCTGCAAAAATCCTACGGCTCGCGCAAGGTGGTCAAGGAAGTGCACCTGGCCGTGGGCGCGGGCGAGGTGGTGGGCCTGCTCGGCCCCAATGGCGCCGGCAAGACCACCACCTTCTACATGGTGGTGGGCCTGTTGCGCGCCGATGCGGGCGTGATCCGCATCGACGGCGTCGAGGTACAGGACAAGCCCATCCACCAGCGCTCGCGCATGGGCCTGTCCTACCTGCCACAAGAGGCGTCCATCTTCCGCAAGCTCAACGTGGCCGAGAACATCCGCGCGGTGCTCGAGCTGCAGACCGATGCGGCCACCGGCCGGCGCCTGCCCGATGCGCGCATCGAGCAACTGCTGGACGGGCTGCTCGACGACCTCTCCATCGACAAGCTGCGCGCATCGCCGGCGCTGTCGCTGTCGGGCGGCGAGCGGCGCCGGGTGGAGATCGCCCGTGCCCTGGCCACCCAGCCGCGCTTCATCCTGCTGGACGAGCCCTTCGCCGGCGTGGACCCGATCGCGGTGATCGAGATCCAGCGCATCATCGGCTTCCTCAAGGCGCGCGGCATCGGCGTGCTGATCACCGATCACAACGTGCGCGAGATGCTCGACATCTGCGACCGCGCCTACATCATCAGCGACGGCCAGGTGCTGGCCGAGGGCACGCCGGCCGAGATCGTCACCAACGCGGAGGTGCGGCGTGTCTATCTCGGCGAGCACTTCCGCCTGTGAACCTGCACGAGTGAAGCGAGCATGAAGCCCTCATTGCAGGTTCGCCTGTCGCAGCACCTGGCCCTGACGCCACAACTCCAGCAGTCGATCCGGCTGCTGCAGCTGTCCACGCTCGAGCTGCACCAGGAAATCGAGCAAATGCTCGAGCAGAACCCCTTCCTCGATGCCGAGGAAGACCGCTCACCGCTGGAGTTTGGTCTGGAGCGCGTGGCCGCGCCCGAAGACCCGGGCCGCGAGCGCGAACGCGAGCGCCAGACCGAACGCGACGACTCGGGCAACGAAGAGCCCGCGGCGCTGGAGGGCAAGGATTTCGGCACCGCCGAGCGCGACGACTGGGAGAACGGCACCGAGCGCGACGATTTCGACGGCATCCGCGAGCTGCCTTCGTCCAACACCGGGGCCAGTGGCAGCGGTGGCGACGACGACTACGAGCCCATCGAGTCCGCCGACAACGGCCCCAGCCTGCAGGACCACCTGCGCCGCCAGCTGCAGGGCATGCGCCTGCCGGCCGAGGACGCAGCGGCCGTGATGGTGCTGATCGAGTCGCTCAATGAAGATGGCTACCTGGCCGACACGCTGGAAGACATCGCCACGCAATTGACAGGCAGCGAAGACGGCGAGGCCCGCGAGGAGCTGATCGACCAGCTGCGCGTGGCGCTCAAGTGGCTGCAGAGCATGGAGCCCACCGGCGTGGGCGCGGCCGATCTGCCCGAGTGCCTGGTGCTGCAGCTCAGGCTGCTGCCCGCCAGCCCGGCCCGCGCCGTGGCCATCGTGGTCTGCAAGCGCCACCTCGATCTGCTGGCCCGCCGCGACACCCGCAAGCTGATGGCCCTGACCGGCGCCAACGAGGACCTGCTGCGCGAGGCGCAAGGCCTGATCGTGGCCTGCGAGCCCAAGCCGGGCCGGCCCTTCACGCGCGCCGAGGCCAACATCATCATCCCCGACGTGATCGTGCAAAAGGCCGGCCGCGGCTGGAAGGCCGTGCTCAACCCCGACGTGATGCCCAAGCTGCGCATCAACGATCTGTATGCCCAGGCCATCCGAGGCCAACGCGGAAACGGAGCGTCCGGCCTGTCTGCCCGGCTGCAGGAGGCGCGCTGGTTCATGAAGAACATCCTGCAGCGCTTCGACACCATCCAGCGCGTGTCGCAGGCGATCATCGAACGGCAGAAGGCCTTCTTCACCCACGGCGCCATCGCCATGAAGCCGCTGGTACTGCGCGAGATCGCCGACGAGCTGGGCCTGCACGAGAGCACCATCTCGCGGGTGACCACGGCCAAGTACATGGCCACGCCTTTTGGCACTTATGAGCTGAAGTACTTCTTCGGCTCCTCGCTCAACACCGAGGCCGGCGGCAATGCGTCGAGCACCGCGGTGCGGGCGCTGATCAAGCAGCTGGTGGCGGCCGAGGCGCCGGCCAAGCCCCTGTCGGACAGCCAGCTCGCCGACATGCTGGCCGAGCAAGGCATCCAGGTCGCCCGGCGCACCGTGGCCAAATACCGCGAGGCGCTGAAGATCGCGCCCGCCAACCTGCGCAAGGCCCTGTGACTGCTTCGCCCACCCCCGATTCCGCAGCCAGTGCGGCCCCGACCACGGCCGAGCTCTTTCTGCCCTGCGCTGCGGGCACCGAGGCCCTGCTGGCCGACGAGTGCGCGCGCCTGCTGGCCCCGGGCACGCTGATCCAGCCCGGCCGCGGCGGCGTGGTGGTGCACGGCGACGCGCTGGTGGCCATGCGCCTCAATCTGCACAGCCGCCTGGCGCAGCGCGTGCTGTGGCCGTTGGTGATCGGCGTATACGAGAACGAGCACGATCTGTACGCCCTGGCGCGCAAGGTGCCCTGGGGCCACTGGATCACGCCGCAGCATACCTTCCGCATCGACACCGCCGCGCAGCGCTCGCCGCTGCACAGCCTGAACTTCGCCACGCTGCGCGTGAAGGACGCGGTGTGCGACGTGATCCGCGACGCCACCGGCGAGCGGCCCAGCATCGACACGCGCTGGCCCGATCTGCCGCTGTCGCTGTTTTTGTCCCCCACGCACGCCACGCTGTATGCCGACACCTCGGGCGAGGCGCTGTTCAAGCGCGGCTGGCGCGACGAGCGCGATGGCGGCGTCAAAGGCGAGGCGCCGCTGAAGGAGACCCTGGCCGCCGCCATGCTCGCCTCAGCCGGCTGGCAAGGCCGCGCCGAGGACGGCCCGCTGTTCGACCCCTGCTGCGGCGCGGGCACCATCGCCATCGAGGCCGCGCAGATCGCCTGCGGCATCGCGCCCGGCTTGCAGCGCCGCTTTGCCTTCGAGAAGATGCTGCCCTTCCGCACGCATCAGAACGCCTGGTCGCGCATGAAGACCGAGGCCCGTGCGCAGCAGCATGCGCCTGCGGTGGCCATCTTTGCCGGCGACGTGGCCTTCCGCATGACCGACTTTGCCGCGCGCAATGCCGAGCGCGCCGGCGTGCGCGCCGCCATCGAGTTCAAGACCGCCGATGCCCTGCAACGCCTCCCGCCCACCGAAGCCGGCGGCGTGTTGATGATGAACCCGCCGTATGGCGAACGCATCGCACCCAAGGGCGCGCGCGGCGGCGATCGATTTGCCCCGGGCGACGCGCGCAGCGAGCGCGGCGCCCCGCGCCAGGGCTTTGAGGACGGCGGCAGCTCGGCCGATTTCTTCAGCCGCCTGGCCTCGCACTGGAAGCAGCACTACGCCGGCTGGACCGCCTGGGTGCTGAGCCCCGACATGAAACTGCCACAGGCCCTGCGCCTGAAAGAGAGCCGCCGCGTGCCGCTGTGGAACGGGCCGATCGAATGCCGGCTGTTCCGCTTTGATCTGGTGGCCGGTTCGGCGCGCGACAAGCTGCCTCGCGAGTAGGCGAGCGCGCCTCAGCGGCGCTGCATCAGCTGGCCCAGGATGCCGGCGATGTCGCCGAGGCCGCCCTGCGGCGCCTGGCCGTTGGGGGTGAGGTGGTCCACCACCTGCGGCAGGATCTGCGAGAGCTGGCCGGCCAGATCGCCATGGCCCATGCCGAGCTGCTGCGCCATGCTGCTGATGGTGTCGCTGCCCAGCACATTGGTGATCTGGTCCGGCGAGATCGGCTGGTTCTGGCCCGTGCCCACCCAGCTGGCGGCCACATCGCCCATGCCGCTCTTCTGGAACTGCTGCAGCAGCCCACCCAGCCCGCCCTGCGCGCTGCCATTGGCCAGCATGCCCACCACCATGTTGATCAGCGCGGCATTGCCGCCACCGGCCTGACCACCTTGCTGGCCACCCATTGAACCCAACACGCTGCCCAAAACCGAATCCAGCAAACCCATGGTCGACTCCAAAATTGCGTCAAATGACCGGCGGATTGTGGCCGCGGCCCTGGGCAGCGCACCAGACCTTAGACAGGGACGGACGCCCGCCGCAGGCGAGCCAGCCACACCAAGGCCAAGGCCATCAAGCCCATGGGCGCCAGCGTGCCCAGGTTCATCGCCGTCCAGCCGCCGGTGGTGACCAGGGCGCCCGAGCTGAACGATGTGAGCGTCATCGTCGTGTAGACGCAGAAATCGATGGCGCCCTGGCCGCGCGTCTTCTCTTCAGGTCGCCAGGCCTCGGTGGCCAGGGTGGTGCCGCCGATGAACATGAAGTTCCAGCCCACGCCCAGCACCATCAACGCGCCCAGGAAGTGCATCACATCGTTGCCATGCAGCGCGAAGGCCACGCAGGCCAGCATCAGCAACAGGCCGACGGTCATGATGGGCAGCACGCCAAAGCGCTTGATCAGCCGGCCGGTGAAGAAGCTGGGCACGAACATGCCCAGCACATGCCACTCGAGCACCAGCGCGGCCGCCGAGAATGGGTGCTGGCACTGCGACATGGCGATCGGCGTGGCGGCCATCAAGAGGTTCATCACGCCATAGCCGATGGCGCAGGCCGCCGCGGCGACGATGAAGATCGGCTGGCGCACGATCTCTGCCAGCGGACGGCCCGCTGCCGGGCCTTTGCTGCCCTCGCCGGGCAGCGGCGGGAAGCGGATGAAGGACATCACCGCAAAGCTGAGCAGGGCCACCGCAATCAGGGCGACATAGGCGCCAGCAAAGGGCCGGGGCAACGCGTCGCGCGTCCAGTTGGCGAGGTTGGGGCCCACCACCGCGCCGAGGATGCCGCCGGCCAGCACCCACGAGATGGCGCGCTCCTTGAACGCGGGCTCCACCAGCTCGAGCGAGGCAAAGCGGTACAGCGAGCCGTTGGCGTTGTAGTAACCCGCCACCATGGTGGCGGCCACCAGCAGCCAGAAATTGCTCGACAGCGCCGCATAGGCGCACACCGCCGCACTGGCCATGGCCACCAGCAGCCCGATCTGGAAGGTGCGCTGCCGGCCGAAACGGCGCTGGTGCCGCGCCACCAGCCCGGTGGCCAGGGCGCCGCCCGCCACGTAGCCGGTGATGGGCAGCGTGGCCATCCAGCCCAGCGGCGCGAGCGCCAGCCCCACCAGGCCATTGATGGCGATGAAGGTGACGTTGTTGATCATCAACAGGCCCTGGCACAGGATGAGCAGGGCGAGGCGGGGGTTCATCAGCGGCCTTCCAGGGCGGCAACACAGGCCAGGGCGGCCAGCGGTGCGGTGTCGGCCCGCAAGGTGCGCGGGCCGAGCGAGACAGGTTGAAAGCGGTGCTGGCCAGCCAGCGCCTGCTCGCTCGGGCTCAAGCCGCCTTCGGGGCCGCTCAAGAAGATCAGCGGGGCCATCGATGCCGAGCCCGTCAGGCGCAGCAAGGGCTGGGCCTGCGCGTCCAGGCTCAAGATCAGCCGCTCACTTTGAATGTCACTCACGATGGTGGCCAGCCAGTCCCGCAAGGGCAGTGGCGGCGCCACCACCGGCACTCGGTTGCGGCCGCTCTGTTCGCAGGCGGCGATGGCCACGGCCTGCCAGTGCGCGGCCTTGCGCTCGGCGCGGTCGCCGGCCAGGCGCAACACCGAGCGCTCGCACACCAGCGGCTGGATCGTGGCCGCGCCCAGCTCGGTGGCCTTCTCCACCAGCGTGTCCATGCGCTCGTTGGCGGGCATGCCGAGTGCCAGTGTCACCGGGCGCTGCAGCTCGCACTCGAGTGCGCGGTGGGCAAGCACGCGGGCTCGCACCTCGCGCCGGCCCATCTCGAGCACCTGCGCGGCCCATTCGCCGCCCTGGCCGTCGAACAGGCTCAGCTCGGCACCGGGCTGCAGGCGCAGAACCTGCACGTGGCGGGCGGCGTTGTCGGGCAGCGCAAATTCAAGCTCGGCAGAGAGCCTGGTGTCGACATGGAGGCGCGGTGCGGGCATGGCCGAGAGTGTGCATCAGCGCCGCAGCAGCACCGACGCAGCCCCCGGCCCGCGCCGGCTCACTTCTTGGTCGAGTCGCGCAACTCGCGCCGCAGGATCTTGCCCACGGCCGACTTGGGCAGATCGGTGCGGAACTCCACCACCTTGGGCCGCTTGTAGCCGGTGAGGTTGGCTTCGCAGAAAGCGCGCACGTCGGCCTCGGTGAGCTTGGGGTCCTTCTTCACCAGCACCACCTTCACCGCCTCGCCGGCCTTCTCGTCGGGCACGCCCACGGCGGCGCATTCGAGGATGCCGGGCATCTGGCTGAGCACGTCCTCGATCTCGTTGGGATACACATTGAAGCCCGAGACCAGGATCATGTCCTTCTTGCGATCGACGATGCGGAAGTAGCCGCGCTCGTCCACCATGCCGATGTCGCCGGTGCGGAAGTAGCCGTCAGACGTCATCACCTTGGCGGTTTCGTCCGGACGCTGCCAGTAGCCGGCCATCACCTGCGGGCCGCGGATGGCGATCTCGCCGGCCTGGCCCATGGCCACCTCGTTGCCCTCGTCGTCCAGCAGCGTGAGCTCGGTGTTGGGCATGGGCAGGCCGATGGTGCCCGTGTAGGCCGTGGCGTCCACCGGGTTGCAGGTGGCCGAGGGGCTGGTCTCGCTCAGGCCGTAGCCCTCGCAAATGGGGCAGCCGGTCTTCTCGAGCCACAGGCGCGCGGTGCCGGCCGTCACGGCCATGCCGCCGCCCACCGAGATCTTGAGGTGGCTCCAGTCCACCTTGTCGAAATCGGGGTGGTTGGCCATGCCCGCGAACAGCGTGTTCACCGCCGGCAGGCTGTGGAAGGGCTGGGCCGCCAGGTCCTTGAACATGGCGCTGATGTCGCGCGCGTTGGCAATCAGGATGTTGCAGCCACCCATCTTCAGGCCGAGCATCATGTTGGTGTTGAAGCCGAAGATGTGATACAGCGGCAAGGCGCAGACAGTGACGATCTGCACGCCAGGCGGGATCTTCTTGAGCGCCGGCTGGTACCAGGCCTCGGCCTGCAGCACATTGGCCACCAGGTTGCGATGCAGCAGCACCGCGCCCTTGCTCACGCCCGTGGTGCCGCCGGTGTATTGCAGCACGGCGATGTCGTCCGGCCCCACCTTGGACGGGGCGTGGGTCTTGCCGCGACCCGCGGCCACCGCATCGTTGAAGCGCACCGCACCGGGCAGCGAGAAAGCCGGCACCATCTTCTTCACGCGGCGCACCACGTGGTTGACCACGGCACCCTTCAGCAGGCCCAGCATGTCGCCCATCGATGCGAGCACCACCTTCTTGGTGGGCACCGCGTCGATCACCTGCTGCAAGGTGGCGGCAAAGACCTCGATGATGAAGATGGCCTTGGCGCCGGAGTCCTTCAGCTGGTGCTCCAACTCGCGCGGGGTGTATTGCGGGTTGACGTTCACCACCACGTAGCCCGCGCGCAGGATTGCCGCCACCACCACCGGGTATTGCGGCACGTTGGGCATCATCACTGCCACGCGATCGCCGCGCTCCAGCCCGATGCCCTGCAGCCAGGCGGCCAGGGCTCGGGACGCGTCGTCCACCTCGCGAAAGGAGATGGACTTGCCCATGAACTTGTAGGCCGTCAGATTGCGGTACTTGCGGAAACTGTCATCCAGCAAGGCCACCAGCGACGGGTATTGCTCCACGTCGATTTCCGCTGGCACGCCAGCGGGGTATTGCTTCAGCCAAGTCTTCTCCATCGCTCACTCCAGTACGAAAGGCGATTCTTGCTGAAACCTGACGCGTCCAGGATCAGGGCATTCGATAGCGGGGGTTGACCCGGGGTCGTGGGGCCCAGAAAGCGAAAGCCGGCAAGTGCCGGCCTTCGGTTCAGGGGCGCAGGCGCGCCGCGAGGCTCAGGCCCTCAGCGCCGCCAGCACCTCGTCCAGCATCTTCTTGGCATCGCCGAAGAGCATGCGGTTGTTGTCCTTGTAGAACAGCGGGTTGTCCACCCCGGCATAGCCCGAGGCCATGCTGCGCTTCATCACGATGGAGGTCTTGGCCTTCCAGACCTCGAGCACCGGCATGCCGGCGATGGGGCTGGTGGGGTCGTCCTGCGCGGCCGGGTTGACGATGTCGTTGGCGCCAATGACCATGGTGACGTCGGTCTTGGGGAAATCTTCGTTGATTTCGTCCATCTCGAGCACGATGTCGTAGGGCACCTTGGCTTCGGCCAGCAGCACGTTCATGTGGCCGGGCATGCGGCCGGCCACCGGGTGGATGCCGAAGCGCACGTTCACGCCCTTCTCGCGCAGCAGCTTGGTGATCTCGTACACCGTGTGCTGGGCCTGCGCCACCGCCATGCCGTAGCCCGGCACGATGATCACGCTCTTGGCCTCGCGCAGCAGCTCGGCGGTCTCTGCCGCAGCGATCGGCGCCACCTCGCCCGCCGGTTGCGCACCGCCCGCCGCAGCCGGTGCCGGCGCGCCGCCGCCAAAGCCGCCGGCGATCACGCTGATGAAGTTGCGGTTCATGGCGCGGCACATGATGAGCGACAGGATCGCGCCCGACGAGCCCACCAGCGCGCCCACCACGATGAGCAGATCGTTGCTGAGCATGAAGCCCGTGGCCGCCGCCGCCCAGCCCGAATAGCTGTTGAGCATGGACACCACCACCGGCATGTCGGCGCCGCCGATGGCCATCACCATGTGCACGCCGAAGAGCAGCGAGATCACGGTCATGACGATGAGCGGCATCATGCCGTCCTGGATGCTGTGCGCATGCAGGAACTCGCGCCCGAACCAGATCACCACCAGCAGGCCCAGCAGGTTGAGCATGTGCCGCCCGGGCAGCAACATGGGCTTTCCGCCGATCTTGCCCGAGAGCTTGCCGAAGGCAATGATCGAGCCCGAGAAGGTGACGGCGCCGATGAGGATCCCGATGTAGATCTCCACCTCGTGGATGGCCTTCTCGGCCTCGGTGGGGAACACGGTGGACGTGTCCACGTAGCTCGCAAAGCCCACCAGGCAGGCGGCCAGGCCCACCAGGCTGTGCATCAGCGCGACGAGCTCGGGCATCTGCGTCATCTGAACCTTCTTCGCAGCGAAGAGGCCGATGCTGCCGCCGACGACGAGCGCGCCGACGATCCACGCATAGCCGGCCGGCGCCACGCGCGGGCCCAGCAGCGTGGCCAGCACGGCGATCGCCATGCCGATGATGCCGAACAGGTTGCCGCGGCGTGCGGTTTCTGGGTTGGCGAGGCCGCCCAGGCTGAGGATGAAGAGGATGGTGGCGCCGATGTAGGAGACGGTGGCCAGGCTTGCAGTCATTTCCGTGTCCTTGTTGTTATTTGCGGAACATGGCCAGCATGCGCCGCGTGACCGCGAAGCCACCGAACATGTTGACGGCGGTGAGCGCGAGCGCCACCACAGACATGGCCAGGATCAGCCCGTTCGGCCGGTCCGCCGTGCCACTGATCAGCGGCGGCGCCACCTGCACCAGCGCACCGATGGCGATGATGGACGAGATGGCGTTGGTCACGCTCATCAGCGGCGTGTGCAGCGCCGGTGTCACGTTCCAGATCACCATGTTGCCGATGAAGCAGGCCAGCACGAACACCGTGAAGTGCGACAGGAAGGTGGCCGGCGCATACAGGCCGACGAAGCCGAAGGCCAGCGCGCCGATGGCAAACATCGTCACCAGCGTCTTGGTGCTCATCGGTGCACCCGCACCGTGGCCATGGCCCTTGGGTGCGGCCACCACGGCGGCGGCCGGCTTGGCCTGCGGCGCCACGGCCGGCAGCTTGGGCGGCGGGGGCGGCCAGGTGATGCTGCCTTCCTTGATGACGGTGAGGCCGCGGATGGCGTCGTCTTCGAAGTTGACGTTGATGATGCCGTCCTTGGTCTTGCACAGCTCCTCGGTCACGCGCAGCAGGTTGGTCGAGTACAGCGTCGAGGCCTGCTTGGCCAGGCGGCTCACCAGATCGGTGTAGCCGATGATGGTGACGCCGTGGCGCACCACCGCCTCGCCCGGCACGGTGAGCTCGCAGTTGCCGCCCTGCTCGCCGGCCATGTCCACGATCACGCTGCCCGGCTTCATGCTCTTCACCATCTCGGCGGTGATCAGCTTGGGCGCGGGCTTGCCCGGGATCAGGGCCGTGGTGATGATGATGTCGGCCTCTTTGGCCTGCTTGGCGTACATCTCGCGCTGCGCCTGCAGGAAGCCCTCGCTCATCACCTTGGCGTAGCCGCCGCCACCGCCGCCCTCTTCCTCGTAGTCGACCTTGACGAATTCGCCGCCCAGCGAGACCACCTGGTCGGCCACCTCGGCGCGCGTGTCATTGGCGCGCACGATGGCGCCCAGGTTGGCGGCCGTGCCGATGGCGGCCAGGCCGGCCACACCGGCACCGGCGACGAAGACCTTGGCCGGCAGGATCTTGCCGGCGGCCGTGATCTGGCCGTTGAAGAAGCGGCCGAAGGCATTGGCGGCCTCGACCACCGCGCGGTAGCCGCTGATGCCGGCCATGGAGGTGAGCGCGTCCATCTTCTGCGCGCGCGACAGTTGGCGCGGCAATGAATCGATGGCCAGCACGGTGGCGCGCTTGGCCGCCAGCTGCTGCATGAGCTCGGGGTTCTGCGCGGGCCAGATGAAGCTGATCAGGGTGCCGCCTTCGCGCATCAGGCTCACTTCGTCTGGGCTCGGTGCACGCGCCTTGAAGACGATGTCGGACTGGGCCCAGACCTCGGCCGCGGTGGGCAGGATCTGAGCGCCCGCGGCGCGGTAAGTGTCGTCACTGAAATTGGCGGCATCGCCGGCGCCGCTTTGCACGGCGACCGTGAAACCCAGCTTGATGAGCTTCTCAACCACATCGGGGACGGTGGCGACGCGTTTTTCCCCAGCCGCTGTTTCGAGCGGAACACCTATCTGCATGCAAATCTCCTCACGCTGCGTTGTAGGGTGTGCAGCTTCCTCAAGAAGCTTACCCGAGATCAAAGCCGCACACTCATTTACCATGGCTGAATGAGCCCGCCACGATGGAAACCCAGTGTCACGGTGGCCGCGATCATCGAACGCGATGGCCGCTTCCTGCTTGTCGAAGAACAAACTCCGGAGGGGCTGCGGCTGAACAACCCGGCCGGCCATCTGGACCCCGGCGAGTCGCTTTTGCAGGCCGTGCAGCGCGAGTGTCTGGAGGAGACGGCATGCCGTTTTTCGCCGCAGGCGCTGCTCGGCGTGTACCAGTCGCGCTTCCACCGCGCGGCGCGGCCGGGCCACGCGGCCGAGGACGTGAGCTACCTGCGCTTTGCCTTCGTGGGCAGCGTGGGCGAGCCTGAACCGGGCCGTGCGCTCGACGAGCCCATCGTGCGCACGCTGTGGCTCACGCGCGACGAGATCGCGGCGCAGATCGAACGCCACCGCAGCCCCTTGCTGATGCGCTGCATCGACGACCACCTCGCGGGCCGCCGCCACCCGCTCGACACGCTCTTCGCCGACCCCTCCATCCACGGCTGATCGGCGGGCAAGGGACAATCGCGCCCACCATGTCTGCACCCAAGCACCGCATCGTCGTCGGCCTGTCCGGCGGCGTCGATTCCGCCGTCACCGCCTGGCTGCTCAAGCAGCAGGGGCACGAGGTGGTCGGCATCTTCATGAAGAACTGGGAAGACGACGACGACAGCGAGTACTGCTCGTCGAACATCGATTTCGTCGATGCCGCCGCGGTGGCCGACGTGATCGGCATCGAGATCGAGCACGTCAACTTCGCCGCCGAGTACAAGGACCGCGTCTTTGCCGAGTTCCTGCGCGAATACCAGGCCGGCCGCACGCCCAACCCCGACGTGCTGTGCAACGCCGAGATCAAGTTCAAGGCCTTTCTTGACCACGCCATGCGCCTGGGCGCGCAGAAGATCGCCACGGGGCACTATGCCCGCGTGCGTGAATCATCGGGTGCCTTCCAACTGCTCAAGGGCCTGGACCCGGCCAAGGACCAGAGCTACTTTCTGCACCGCCTGAACCAGGCGCAGCTCTCGCGTACGCTGTTCCCCATTGGCGAGTTGAAGAAGACCGAGGTGCGGCGCGTGGCCGAGGAGATCGGCCTGCCCAATGCCAGGAAGAAGGATTCCACCGGCATCTGCTTCATCGGCGAGCGGCCCTTCCGCGAGTTTCTCAACCGCTACCTGAGCCACGCACCCGGGCCGATCAAGGACGACCGCGGCCGCACGCTCGGCCAGCACCTGGGCCTGAGCTTCTACACGCTGGGGCAGCGACAGGGCCTGGGCATCGGCGGCGTGAAGGAGAAGGGCGCACCGCGCGGAGGTGGCGCGCACGAGCCCTGGTTCGTGGCGCGCAAAGAGTTGGACACCAACACCCTGCGCGTGGTGCAGGGGCACGGGCATCCGTGGCTGCTGTCGTCGGCACTGCAGTTCGACAACGCCAGTTGGGTGGCCGGCACCGCACCCGCGCCGGGCGTCTGCGCGGCCAAGTCCCGCTATCGTCAAAATGACGCGTCCTGTGTGCTCAGCCACACGGCTGATGACCGCTTTGCACTCGCCTTCGACGCACCGCAGTGGGCCGTCACGCCGGGACAATCGGCCGTGCTTTACGACGGCGAGGTGTGCCTGGGCGGTGGCGTGATCGCCGCCGCCACGCCCGCGCTCAGCTGAGGGGCAGCGCTCGGCCGAGCACCAGCGGCAGCCAGCCCAACAGCAGCTCGTTCACCGCCGCCGGTTGCTCCCAGGTGAGCAGGTGGCCGCAACGCGGCAGCACATGCAACTGCGCGCCCGGGATGCCCGCAGCCAGCTCGCGCGAGGCCTCGGGCGGCGTGAGCTGATCGCTGTCCCCACCCACCACCAGCGTGGGGCAACTGATGCTGTGCAGCAGGGGGCGACTGTCCGCGCGGGCCATGATGGCCTGGTTCTGGCGGATGAGCTGCTCGGCCCCGGCGCGGTCCATCATCGCCAGGTAGTCGGCCACCAGGCCAGGCTGCGCGGCCAGGCTGTCGGGGTGGAAGGCAAACGCCAGGTTGGCGCGCAAGACCTCGCCCATGCGCCCGGCCGCAAACAGCTCGCAGGCCTGCGTGCGCAAGGCGATGAGCTCGGGCGTGTCCGGCCGCGCCGAACTGCCGAGCAGCGCCAGCCCCTGCAGCCGCTGCGGCGCCTGGCGCCACAGCTCCAAGGCCACGATGCCGCCCATCGACGTGCCCACCACCACCAGCGGGCCCGGGTGCTCGGCCAGCAGCAAGGCGGCCATTTCGGGCAGCGTGGCGCAACGCGCATGTGCATCGCCCACGCGCACTTCGAGGCCCGTGCGCGCCTGAAGCACCGCCAGCTGATCGCGCCAGAGTGCGGCATCGCTGGCCAGGCCGGGCAGCAACAGGAGGGTGGGTGAAGTCATGCGGCTCAGTTTGCCATCGGCGCGCGCCGGTCTGGCCGTCTGGGCATATGCGCTGGCCGATGAAGCAAAGCACGAAATAGTCGTTTCGTGCGCCAATCAAGCCCATCAAAATTCGCTTTTCGCATGAGCGCCCCTTCTCTTCCGTGAACTTCCAGCAATTGCGCTCCGTGCGCGAAGCCGTGCGACAGGGCTTCAACCTCACCGACGTGGCCGCCGCGCTGCACACCTCGCAGCCGGGCGTGAGCCGGCAGATCCGCGAGCTGGAGGACGAGCTGGGCATCGAGATCTTCGTGCGCGCCGGCAAGCGCCTCACCGGCCTCACGCCGCCCGGCGCCACGGTGCTGCCCATCGTGGAGCGCCTGCTGCAGGAGGCTGCCAACCTGCAGCGCGCGGGTGAGGATTTCGCCCGCGCCGGCCAGGGCGCCCTCACCATCGCCGCCACCCACTCGCAGGCCCGCTATGCGCTGCCCGGCGCGGTGCGCGATTTTCGCGAGCGGCACCCGCAGGTGCAGCTGCACCTGCACCAGGGCACGCCGCAACAGGTGGCGCAGATGCTGCTGGCCGGCGAGGCCGACATCGGCATCGCCACCGAGGCGCTGGCGCAATACGACCAGCTGCTGGCCTTGCCTTGCTACCGCTGGACCCACACCATCGTGGTGCCGCCCGATCACCCGCTGGCCACCGAGGCTGCGGCCGGGCAGACCTTGACGCTGCAGCGCCTGGCGCAGTTCCCGCTCATCACCTACGAGTCGGGTTACACAGGCCGCTCGCACATCGACGAGGCCTTCGGCAAGGCCGGCCTGCAGCCCGACATCGTGCTGGTGGCCATGGACGCCGACGTGATCAAGACCTATGTGGAGCTGGGCATGGGCGTGGGCATCGTCGCGGCCATCGCCTTCGACGAAGAGCGCGACCGCCAGCTGCGCGCCATCGACGGCCGCCATCTCTTTGCGGCCAACATGACGCGCCTCGCGCTCAAGCGCGGCAGCTGGCTGCGCGACTATGTGTACGACTTCATCGCCACCTTTGCGCCGCCGCTCACGCGCTCGTTCGTTGATCGAGCGCTGCGGGTTGGGACGGAGGACGAAGCTGGGCTTTGACACCACTGTTCGCGCGCGCCTTTGCTGCCCCACCCCCCGCACGCCACCGGCCACCGCCTCCGACAATGAATGACGGCAAGACAGCCGCCTTTTTCGTCCTTACTCCGCGGCTTGCGCACCGGCCAATCAAGACAAACTCAGCCCTGAAGCCCCACCGTGGTGGGACGTGGCTGAAGGCCTGACATGAAATCGTTCATCGATTGGAAGATCGGCACCCGCCTGGGCGCCGCGTTCGCCGTCACGATCGCCGTGGCCCTGGCCATGGCGCTGTTCGCGCGTTACGAGCTGGCCGACATCTCCGCCGATGTGGATGGCCTGGTCAGTGATCACATGGTCAAGGTGGCGCAGCTCGAGCAGATCAAGGACAACATCAACGTGGTTGCGCGCGGTGTGCGCAACATCGCGCTGATGAGCGACGCGGCGGGCAAGCAGGCCGAGCTCAAGCGCATCGACGAGATGAGGGGCAAGAACAAGGCGCTGCTGGCCGAACTCGACAAGAGCCTTGCTGACGAGGCAGGCCGCCAGCTGATCAAGGGCGTGAGCGACGCGCAGGCCCCCTACGACACCATCGTGCAGAAGGTGATCGCGCTGGCCCTGGCCAACGATCCCGCCGCAACCCCGATGCTGATCAAGGAAGTGCGACCGCTTCAGAACGCCTATTTCAAGTCCGTGGAGGCCCTCGTCGACGCGCAGCAAGCCGAGATGCGGCAGACCGCCCAGACCGTGGGCAAGCAGGCCCGCACCAGCGGCATGGTGATGCTCGGCATGGCCCTGGCCAGTGGCGCCTTGGCGGCGCTCACGGCCTGGGGCGTGACCCGCTCGATCGTCGGCGCGATTCGCCGCGCCGTGGGCGCCGCCAACACCGTGGCGGCGGGTGACCTCAGCGAGCGCATCCAGGTGCGCAGCCAGGACGAAACCGGCCAGTTGCTGCAGGCCATGAACACGATGAACGAAACCTTGTCGCGCGTCGTCGGCGAGGTGCGACAGGGCAGCGAGAGCATCACCACCGGCTCGACGGAAATCGCCAGCGGCGCGGCCGACCTGAGCCAGCGCACCGAAGAGCAGGCCAGCAACCTGGAGCAGACCGCCGCGTCCATGGAGCAACTGGTCGGCGCGGTGAACAGCAATGCCGACACGGCGCGCCAGGCCAACGAGCTGGCGGCCTCGGCCATCCAGGCTGCACAACACGGCGGCCAGACCGTGGCCCAGGTGGTGGCCACGATGAAGGACATCGCCGACTCCTCGCGGCAGGTGACCGACATCATCGGCGTGATCGACGGCATCGCCTTCCAGACCAACATCCTCGCCTTGAACGCCGCCGTCGAGGCGGCGCGCGCCGGCGAGCAGGGGCGCGGCTTTGCGGTGGTGGCGGCCGAGGTGCGCTCACTGGCGCAGCGATCGGCCAGCGCGGCCAAGGAGATCAAGACCCTGATCGGCGGCAGCGTCGAGCGCGTGGACTCCGGCGCGCGTCAGGTGCACGTGGCCGGCGAAGCCATGCAGGACATCGTGACCCAGGTGCAACGCGTGGGCGAGCTGATCAGCGTGATCTCGACATCCACCGCGCAGCAGACCCTCGGCATCGGCCAGATCGGCGAGGCCATCGCACAACTCGACACCGTGACGCAGCAGAACGCCGCCCTGGTGGAGCAAAGCGCCGCGGCGGCAGAAAGCCTGCGCGAGCAGGCCTCCCGGCTGACGAACGTGGTGCACGGGTTCAAGCTCGCCCGGGCCCCGGCCTGATCAGCACCACGCGGGCCCGCGTTTGCGAGCCCGGCGCCTGGCTCAGCGCAAAGCGCTGATGCGCTCGGGCAGGCCGGCGAGCGCCGCGTCCTGCACGGGGTTGAGCTGGCCGGCCAGGGCGCGCTCGATCAATTGCCGGGCCGCCTGCGCATGCGGCAGCACCGGGCCGTAGAAGGCAATCGCCTCGCCGGGCGCGAGCAGCAGCGTGGGGAAGTCCACCACGTCGACATCGCCCAGGGCCGCCTCGTCGTCCTCGATGTCGACCCAGACGAAGCGCGCACGCGCCGCGAACTCGGCCTGCAGGGCGTCGAAGGTGCTGCGGTAGTCGTCGCAGGTGCGGCACCAGGCCGCGCACAGGCAGGCCACGAGCAGGGGGCTGGGTCGGGGTTCGCTCATGATTGAAGTTTGCACCATGGCGGCCGTACAAAGCCCCACGATTGAGCGTGGTCAAGCCATTCGCTCGGCAACTGCTGCACACTGGGTGCCCAAGCCAAGCCGCGCCACCCCAGTCAGCAGTACGCTGACTTTCGGTGCCATGACGCTCAGTGCGCCGCGCTGGCTGGCGGGTTGGGTGTGTCGTCGGGCATTCGCGCACTCAACGAGCTGATCGCCCACAGATCGGAACCCTCCCCATGATCCCCTTTCTCCAGCTGGCGCTCATCGTCGCCTGCCTGTTCTATGGCGCCCGCAAGGGTGGTGTAGCGCTCGGGCTGCTTGGCGGTATAGGCATCGTCATCCTCGTCTTCCTGTTCAAGCTGCCGCCGGGCAAGCCTCCGGTGGACGTGATGCTCACCATCGTGGCCGTGGTGGCCGCCTCGGCCACGCTGCAGGCCAGCGGCGGGCTCGACGTGCTGCTGCAGCTGGCCGAGAAGGTGCTGCGCCGCAACCCGCGCTATGTGTCCATCCTGGCGCCCTTCACCACCTGCATCCTCACCATGCTGTGCGGCACGGGCCACGTGGTCTACACCATGCTGCCCATCATCTACGACGTGGCCATCCGCAACGGCATCCGGCCCGAGCGCCCGATGGCGGCTTCGTCCATCGCCAGCCAGATGGGCATCATCGCCAGCCCGGTGTCGGTGGCCGTGGTCTCGCTGGTGGCCTTTCTGGCCAAGGCGCCGGCCGGTGCGCCCATCATCGATTTCGTCACCCTGCTGTCGGTGACCATCCCGTCCACGCTGGTGGGCGTGCTGATGATCGGCATCTTCAGCTGGTTCCGCGGCAAGGACCTGGACAAGGACGAGGACTTCCAGAAGCTCATCTCCACGCCCGAAGGCCACAAGTCGGTCTACGGCGAATCGAGCACCATGCTCAACCAGACGCTCACCTCGCAGCAATGGACGGCGATGTGGATCTTCGCCGGAGCGATCGCCGTGGTGGCGATGCTGGGCGCCTTTGAATCCGCCCGCCCGCTGGTGGCCGGCAAGCCGCTGTCGATGGTGCTGGTGATCCAGATGTTCATGCTGATGGCCGGCGCCTTCATCGTGGTCTTCACCAAGACCAACCCGGCACTCATCGGCAAGACCGAAGTCTTTCGCGCCGGCATGATCGCGGTGGTGGCAGTGTTTGGCGTGGCCTGGATGGCCGACACGGTGTTCGAGGCCAATCTGCCGATGATCAAGGCCAGCCTGGCCGACGTGGTGAAGGCCTACCCCTGGACCTTCGCGCTGGCCCTGCTGCTGGTGTCCAAGCTGGTGAACTCGCAGGCCGCGGCCATCAGCGCCATGGTGCCGGTGGGCCTGGCCATCGGCGTGCCGCCGGGCTATGTGGTGGCCTTTGCGGCTGCGTGCTATGGGTACT
>Ga0268298_10001105_pt1 | contig 32755 bp, 25 predicted proteins | sample WWTPWeurt_MetaG_FD_194462 | JGI IMG/M metagenome (GOLD analysis project Ga0268298, IMG submission 194462) | Activated sludge microbial communities from WWTP in Nijmegen, Gelderland, Netherland - WWTP Weurt | ecosystem: Engineered > WWTP > Aerobic digester > Activated sludge | place...
CGCCCGCAACGGCGCTGAAGCACTGCAGGCGCTGGCGCGGTCGCCGAGCCCCGAGATCGTGTTGATGGACTGCCAGATGCCCGTGCTCGACGGCTACGAAGCCACCCGCCGCTGGCGCGCGCTGGAGGCCGACAAGGCGGATGGCCGGCACTTGCCCATCATTGCCGTCACGGCCAATGCGATGGCCGTGGATCTGCAAGGCGCGCGCGCCGCGGGCATGGACGATCTGCTGTGCAAGCCGTTCCGCTACGAGGAGCTGCTGCACTTGCTGATGCGCTGGCTGCTCGAAGCCGCAGCACCTGAGCGCCGCTGAGCTGGCCAACGGCGCGCTGCGGGCGGCTGGCCCCGGCCGCCGCGCTCGGGTATGCCCGGCTTGCCGATCGATGGGCGCCGTTGCCCAATGGATCGGCACATCCATTGCGCGGGCAGGCCTGCCCGTGTCCAGCCCCCAAGAGGAGCGCACATGATCCACAAGACCCCTTCGTTGCCATGGCTTCGCCGTTGGCCTGTCGTGCTGCCCAGCGTGCTGCTCGCCGCCGGGCTGGCCGCCTGCGGCGGCGACGATGAAATCGCCGCCAACGCCTGCCTGCAGGTCTCGCCCAGCGGCCAGGTCTACAACCCCGGCACACCGGGCGAGAACGGCGCGCCCGAAATCGCCACCGGCTTTGCCGCCAAGGCCGCCGTGGCCGCGCGCAGCTTCATGGTGGTGGCCAACAACCCGCTGGCCACCAAGGCCGGCTGCGATGTGCTCAAGAAGGGCGGCAGCGCGGTGGACGCCGCTGTGGCCGTGCAGATGGTGCTCAACCTGGTGGAGCCGCAGTCCTCAGGCATCGGCGGCGGCGCCTTCATGCTGCACTACGACGCCAAGGCCAAGACCGTGGTCTCCTACGATGGCCGCGAGACGGCGCCGGCCGCAGCCACCGAGAACTACCTGCGCTGGATCAGCGCCACGCAGCAGACCACCCCGCTGCCCAATGCGCGCGCCAGCGGGCGCTCCATCGGCACGCCCGGCGTGCTGCAGATGCTGGACACCGCGCACAAGGACGCCGGCAAGCTGAGCTGGAAGGAGCTCTTCGACCCCGCCATCCAGATCGCCACCGACGGCTTCAAGATCAGCCCGCGCATGTCGGCGTCCATCGCCGGCTCGGCCGCGAGCCTCACCCGCGACCCCGACGCCAAGGCCTACTTCCTCAATGCCGACGGCAGCGCCAAGGCCGCGGGCACCCTGCTCAAGAGCCCCGCGCTGGCGGCCACCTTCAAGGCCATCGCCGATGGTGGCGTCAACGCCTTCTACACCGGGCCCATCGCGCAGGACATCGTCGACAAGATCGGCGACACCACCGGCGGCATCACCCCGGGCCTGACCACGCTGGCCGACCTGGCCGCCTACCGCGCCAAGAAGCGCGAGGCCGTGTGTACCAACTATCGCAGTTATCAGGTCTGCGGCATGGGCCCGCCCTCGTCCGGCGGCATCGCCGTGGCGCAGACGCTGGGCATCCTCGCCAACTTCGACATGGCGCCGCTCAAGCCCACCGCCATGGACATCAATGGCGGCAAGCCCACGGTGATGGGCGTGCACCTGGTGAGCGAAGCCCAACGTTTGGCGTATGCCGACCGCGACAAGTACGTGGCCGACACCGATTTCGTGCCCCTGCCCGGCGGCAGCACCGCCAAGATGCTCGACCCGGCCTACCTCAAGCAGCGCGCCGCGCTCATCGCCCTGAGCAAGAGCATGGGCACCGCGCAACCCGGCGATCTGGGCGCCGTGCCGCTGGGCAATTCGGGGCCCATCGCCGAGAACGGCACCACGCATTTGTCGGTGGTGGACGGCGCGGGCAATGTGGTCACCATGACCACCACGGTGGAATCGGGCTTCGGCGCCTTCCACATGGCCAAGGGCGGCTTCATCCTCAACAACCAGCTCACCGATTTCTCGGCCGCACCGGCCGATGCGGCCGGCGTGCCCATCGCCAACCGCGTGGCAGCCGGCAAGCGCCCGCGCAGCTCGATGGCGCCCACGCTGGTGTTCGCGCAGAGCGGCGGCCAGCGCGGCGATTTCGTGATGAGCACGGGCTCGCCCGGGGGCGCCACCATCATCCAGTACGTGGGCAAGACCTTGGTGGGCGTGCTCGACTGGGGCCTGGACGCGCAACAGGCCACGTCGATGATCGACTTTGGCGCGTCCAACAGCGTCAACACCAACGTGGGCAGCGAACACCCGAACGTGGACTTGAGCAATGGCGCCGCCAACGACGCGCTGATCACCGGCCTGCGCGCGCTGGGCCACACGGTGAACACCGCCCAGCAATCGAGCGGCCTGTCCACCATCGTGGTGCGCACGGCACCTGCCGGCTACCGCTACCTCGAGGGCGGTGCCGACCCACGCCGCGAGGGCGTGGTGCTGGGCGACGTGTTCAAGCCTTGATCAGGCGCTGACGTTCAGCAGGCTGCCTGCAGCGGGCGTGGTGCTCGCTGCGGTGCTGGCCTCGGGCGACAAGGCCTGGGCCAGCGTGTGCAGGAAGCTGGCGAGCTTTTGTGCGGGTGAGGCGGCATCGGCCGCGCCGCTGGCGCCTGTCGGATTCAAGGCGGCCAGCAGATCCTTGAAGGCCTTCAGCAGCGAGGACTCGGCCGGCGCAGCGGGCGGGCTCACCGGTGGCGTGGTTGCTGCGGCGGGCGGGGCTGCGCTGTCCACCACTGGCGCGGGTGTGGTCGCTGCAGGCGCAGGGGCGGGCGAGGTGGCCGCGGGCGTTGCAGGCGTGGTGCTGGCGGGCGGCGTGCCCGTCAGTTGCTGCGCCAGGCCTTCCAGTCGCTGCGCCAGGTTGCCGTACGAGCGCACCCCGTCGTCATCGCCGTGGCGGTCACGGTGGTGCCCATGGTGATGGCCTCGGTCGTGCTCGCCATCGTCCTGATTCGGCCGTGGGCCACGCAGCGCCTGGAACAACTCGTGCGCAAAGGCCGAGGCGGCCTGCTTGAGATCGACCGGTGCGCTGGTGCTTGTCGCCGCTTCATCGATGGCGGCGGTGTCCAGCGCGGCGCCACTGGTCGCGGCGGGGGCGGGAGAGGCCGCTGCGGCCGCGGGCGCGGCTGCTGCAGGGGCTGCAGGGGCTGCGGCCGGCGCGCTGGCAGGCATCAGGCTCTTCAGCGCTTCCATCATCGCGGCCACCAGCGGGTGGCGCTCGGGCCGGTGCTCCGGCCGCGCGGGACGATCGGGACGTTCGGCCTGACGGTTCTCTTCGTGACGACGCCGGGCCGGTGCTTGCGTTGCCGCCACATCGACACCCGTGTCGATGCTGGCCGTGCACCCGCTTGCAATGCTTGCAATGGACATGGGAGGGCTCCTGGTAGCCGATGGATTCGCGTCGGCCCCGCGACCGGTCGCAGAGCACGGCTGGTGAATCCTTATCGGCCCATACTTCAGGAGGGTGAACCGCGCAATCGTTACAGAAAGCCTGCAGAAACAGGCCTTTGCCAGGCCATTTCGGCCCCGATGTCGCGCCGCCTGCCGAGCCCGGCCTACTTGAAGCTCAGCACCCAGGCCATCACGTCGGCCTTCTCAGCCACGGTGCACTCGCGCGTGAGCACGTCCTTGCAGTTCAGCGTGAAATGAAACTCGGCCTTGGTGCGCGAGGTGAAGCGCTCCTTGTTGGCCGACGGGGCCAGCGGCGGAATGGGCTTGCCCGAGATGGCGTGCTTGCCTTCCTTGGTGGGATCGCTGGTGTGGCAGGTGGAGCAGCTCCACTCGAAATCGCCCTTGCCCTTGGTGGTGAACAGCTTCTGCCCGCGCTCGGCCGAGGCGGGTGCGCCAGCGGCCTTGGTGTAGGCGGCCAGCAGCTCGGCCGGCGGTGCCGCATGCGCCGCAGCCAGCGGCATCAGCACGGCGGCGGCGGCACCCGCCAACAGCAGCGGCCAGTGCGCCAGGTGGGTGGGCTTGGAAGCGTTCATGGCATTTCCTTTGACTGCACAGACGGCATCGGCCGTCGGCCCGGCGTTCCTCGCGCCGATCGGGTCGATCGGGCCGGGAACACAACGCCAGTGAATCAGAAAATGCGGGCGCGCAACTTGTCAGGCGTCAAGCCTTGAGCCGTGCCACCAGGGCCTGGGTGAACTGCGCGGTGCTGGCCTTGCCGCCCAGATCGCCGGTGCGCACCTGGTCGATGTTGAGCGTGGCATCCAGCCCCACGCGCAGGCGCGTGGCCAGGTCGGTGCGCTTGACGTGGTCGAGCATCATCGCGGCGGCCAGCATCAGCGCCACCGGGTTGGCCTTGCCCTGGCCCGCGATATCGGGCGCCGAGCCGTGCACGGCCTCGAAGATGGCCGCGTCGGCACCGATGTTGGCGCCCGGTGCCATGCCCAGCCCGCCCACCAGGCCGGCCACCAGATCGGAGAGGATGTCGCCGAAGAGGTTGGTGGTGACGATCACGTCGAACTGCCAGGGGTTGAGCACCAGCTTCATCGCGCAGGCGTCCACGATCACGGTCTCGAACTGGATCTGGCCCTTGTACTTCTGCTCGTACATCTGCTCGCCGGTCTCCTTGAAGATGCCGGTGAGCGCCTTCATGATGTTGGCCTTGTGCACCAGCGTGATCTTCTTGCGCCCGGTGGCGATGGCGTGCTCGAACGCGTACTCGAGGATGCGCCGGCAACCGGCCCGCGTGTTGATGCCGGTGGCCATGGCCACGGCGTGCGGGTCGTTGTCGATCTGCACATAGTGCTCGTGGCCGATGTACAGGCCTTCGAGGTTCTCGCGCACCACCACCAGATCGATCTTGTCGAAGCGGCCGCCGGGCACCACGGTGAGCGCGGGGCGCAGGTTGGCGTAGAGCTGGAACTCTTCGCGCAGGCGCACATTGCTGCTGCGGTAGCCGCCGCCGGACGGCGTCTCCAGCGGCCCCTTCAGCGCCAGGCGCGTGCGGCGGATGCTGGCCAGCGTGGCCTCGGGCAGCGGATCGCCCGCGGTGGTGACGCCTTCGAGGCCGGCGATCTGGCGGTCCCAGGCAAAGGGCGCACCCAGCGCGTCCAGCGCGGCCAGCGTGGCGTCGACGATCTCCGGGCCGATGCCGTCCCCGGGGATCAGGGTGGCGGGAATGAGGTTGCTCATGGTGCGATCCTGGCTTGGAAAGGAAACGGCCGCGAGCATAAACCCGCAGGCCGACACGGGGCTGTCGACGCGGCACCGCGCTGGTGCAAGCTGGCCTCTGGATGATCCTGCGCAAACTGCGTGCCAGGCGCTGACCCTCACACCGGCGCGACGAGCTCCGGCCCTGGCGCAGCGCCCGCCGCCGGCTGGTGAGCCGCGGTGCCGCAGGCAAAGCAGTAGCGCGCAAACGCGTTCTTGCGCGTGCTGCAGTGGCCGCAGCGGTCAAACAGGCACAGGCCGCAGTGCGGGCAGAAGTCGGTCTTGCCGTCCTTCACGTCCACCGCGCGCTCGCAGCCGGGGCACACGCCCTTGGTCATGCGCGTCTGGGCCAGGTCGTAATCCATCTCGCGCTGGCGCAGCGGCGCCGGCTGCGCCTCGGCCTGCTGTTGGCGCTGCAGGTAGCGCTGCAGCGCCTGGATGGCGTAGCGCCCGCCCAGCGCCGTGAGCACGATGCCCACCAGGTAGCGAACATAGCCGCCATAGCTGGGCAGGTAGGGCACCAGTTCAACGAAGAAGGCCACCAGCGCAAAGAAGATGAAGCCCCACACGAAGGGCCAATAGGTGCTCTTGCGCTGCTTCACAAACAACCAGCCGGCCACGGCCAGCAAAGGCAGCGTCAATGCCAGCCGGTAGCCAAACACGCGCAGCTCCTGCGCCCGCTGCGCGCTGATCAAGGCGCTGCGGGCCTGCGTCTCCAAAGCTTGCAACTCGGTCTGCGCGCGTTGCTCGGCCTGGTGCGCGTCGAGCGCCGCCTTCTGTTGCGCCTCCACGCCGGCCAGGGCCGTGCGCTCGGCCTGGCGCAGCTCGTCGAGCTGGCGCGTGCGGGCCAGCAGGTCCACATCGCGCTCGGGCCGCTCGGTGGCCTTGCGCGTGGCCAACCAATTGCCGAAGGTCTCGCGCGCCGCACGGTTGTTGGCCTCCGCCGCCTGGTGGCTCAAGCGCGCCTGGTCGAGCGCGGCCTGCGCGTCCTTGGCCGCGACTTGCGCAGCACGAATGGCCTGCTTGAGCGCGGGGCCACGCTGCGGATCCAGAAACTCGTCCAGCGTGTGCTGCCGCTCCACGCGCGGCAGATCGCCGACCACCGTGCTGCCCAGGCCCACGAGGAACCAGGCAAACACCAAGGCCACCAGCCACAGGCCGCGATGAAACCATTTCTCAGACAAACGCAGTGCCTTGCTCATCGTGCTCTCCATGAACCGCGGCGCTGTGCAGCCGCCGCAACGAGACCGAGCATAGGTGCCAAGGGCTGCGCTCATCTCCAACGGCTTGGCAAGTAGCGCTGGACGATACCGGCGGTACCGGCAACGGCTTGGGGCCGGCCGCGCGCGCGAACACCGCACGAGCCCGTGGCGATGAATTACGCTTGCAGCCCTGGCCCCATTGCCGAGGAGACCCTCCATGAAAACCCAAGTCGCCATCATCGGCGCCGGCCCCTCGGGCCTGCTGCTCGGCCAGTTGCTCGCCAAATCGGGCATCGCCAACGTGGTGATCGAGCAGCGCAGCGCCGACTACGTGCTGGGCCGCATCCGCGCCGGCGTGCTCGAGCAGGTGGCCGTTGATCTGCTGGACCAAGCCGGCGTGAGCCAGCGCCTGCACGCCGAGGGCCTGCCGCACGACGGCATCTCGCTGTGCTTCAACAACGAGCTGCACCGCATCGATCTGCTCGGCCTCACCGGCAAGCGCGTGGTGGTCTATGGCCAGACGGAGGTGACGCGCGACCTGATGGACGCACGCAGCGCCGCCGCCCTGCCCACCGTCTACGAGGCCGACCAGGTGAGCGTGCACGGCTTCGACAGCAACACGCCGCATGTGCGCTATGTGAAGGACGGCGTGGCGCACGAGCTGCAGTGCGACTACATCGCCGGCTGCGACGGCTTTCACGGCGTGTGCCGCGCCAGCGTGCCGGCCGGCGCCATCCAGCAGCACGAGAAGGTCTACCCCTTTGGCTGGCTGGGCGTGCTGGCCGACGTGCCGCCGGTGGACCACGAGCTGATCTATGTGAACCACGAGCGCGGCTTCGCGCTGTGCAGCCAGCGCAGCCTCACGCGCAGCCGCTACTACGTGCAATGCAGCCTGGAGGACGACGCCAACCGCTGGTCCGACGAGGCCTTCTGGGCCGAGCTGAAAAGCCGCCTGCCCGCCGCCACCGCCGAGCGCCTGATCACCGGCCCATCCATCGAGAAGAGCATCGCCCCGCTGCGCAGCTTCGTGGCCGAGCCGCTGCGCTTTGGCCGCCTGTTCCTGGCCGGTGACGCCGGCCACATCGTGCCGCCCACCGGCGCCAAGGGCCTGAACCTGGCCGCGTCGGATGTGGGTTATCTGTGGCAAGGCCTCACCGACCACTACCAGGGCGACGACAGCGGCATCGCCCACTACTCGCGCCGCGCCCTGGCCCGCATCTGGAAAGCAGAGCGCTTCAGCTGGTCGATGACCATGCTGATGCACAAGTTCCCCGACAACGGCAGCTTCGGCCAGAAGATGCAGTTGGCCGAGCTGGACTACCTGTTCAGCTCAAAGGCAGCGATGACGGCGTTGGCGGAGAACTATGTGGGGCTGCCGATGGCCTGAAGCCTGAGCAGCGGCGCTCTGCGCTTACCATGCCGAGATCCCCCTCGCCTCACTCGCCATGGTCACCTCCATCGATTCCACCCGCATCCCCGGCCGCCGCCTGCTGCACTCGCCCGGCCCCACGCCGCTGCCCGAGGCGGTGCTCGACGCCATCCGCCGCCAGCCGATGGACCTGGGCGACCCTCGCGTGGACGCCAACATCGCCGCCTGCGAGCGCGGCATCCGCCGCCTGCTCAAGGCCGACGACGCCAACGTCTACTTCTACGCCACCAATGGCCACGGCGCCTGGGAGGCGGTGGTCGAGAACCTGGTGCCGCCCGGCGGCTGCGTGCTGATCCCCGGCACCGGCCACTTCAGTGAATCCTGGGCGGTGCAGACCGAGGCGCTGGGGCGCCAGGTGCTGCGCACGCCCTGGCGCGAAGGCTGGCCCATCGATGTGGACGCGGTGGTGCAGGCCCTGCGCGAAGACCGCGAGCACCGCATCGTGGCCGTGTTCACCGTGCACACCGACACCTCCAGCAGCGTCTGCACCGATCTGGCCCGGCTGCGCGCCGCGATCGACGCCACCGGCCACCCGGCGCTCTTCGTGGTGGACGGCGTGGCCTCGCTCGGCGCCGCGCCGATCGACATGCCCGCCTTGCGTGCCAACGTGGTCCTGAGCGCCTCGCAAAAGGCGCTGATGACGCCACCGGGCTTGGGCATCGTGGCTGTCGATGCAGCAGCCAGCGCCGTGGCCGCGCGCAACCCCGGCCCGCGCTTCTACTGGGACTGGCGGCCGCGCACCAGCGAGCTCTCGTACCGCAAGTTCTGCGGCACCGCGCCGCAAAACCTGATGATGGGGCTGGAGGCGGCGCTGGAGCTGATCTTTCAGGAAGGCGAGGACGCTGTCTTTGCGCGTCATCGCCTGCTCACCGACACCGTGCACGCGGCCATCGAGGGCTGGCGCACGGCCGGCGCGCTGGACTTCTTTGCGCGCGACCCGGCCTCGCGCTCGGTCTCGGTCACCACCATCTCGATGCCACCGGGCTTCGACATCGACACGCTGCGCAGCGTGGCCCGCAACCGCTTCCAGGTGGCCATCGCCGGCGCGCTGGGCCCGCTCACCGGCAAGGGCTTCCGCATCGGCCACCTGGGCGACCAGAACCCGGCGCTGATCCTGGGTGCGCTGGGCGGCGTGCAGGCCGCGTTGCGCGTGCTGGGCGTGCCGCACGGCGACGGCATGCAGCGCGCGGTGGATTGCCTGGCGGGCAGTGTGGGCTGAGGCGGGGTGGGCAGCGCCGTGGGCGCCTGCCGGGTCAAGCGAAGGTGTTGACCTGCGTCCCCAGGTGCCCTGTTGTCGCCAGCTGAGCCTGCGGCAGCGCCTGAATCAATTGCAGCGCCGAGCTGGCCTGCATGTTCAGCGCCTGCTTCAGCACCGAGATGGCGGCGGCGCCCTGCACCGTGCCGGGATCGGCGGACGAGGCGTTGGAGACGGCGGCGCTGCTGACGGCTTGCATGGCGGGCCCTTGGCAATGGTGGCGGCCCGGACGGGCCGATCCTTGCATATCGGCAGCGCCGGCCAGAACTGAAGGCCGGCCGCGCGCCCTCAGGCGGGCGGGCCGACCTGCAAGGCGATCTCGCCCACGCCGGCCACGTGGCCAGTGATGCGGTCGCCGGGCTGCAGGTGATAGAACAGCGAGAGGTCGGCGATGATCTCGCGGATGTCCCAGATCAGCCGGGAGATGTCGGACTGCTGCTTGCCTTGGCCGTTCACTTCAAGCGCCAGCTCGCCCTGCGTGAGCACCGTGCCTTGCATCGGCACCACCTCCGAGACCACCGAGCCGTGCTCGATGTCCTTGCCCAGGTCCCAGGGGCGGCCCTTGTCGCGCGCCACAAGTTGCAAGTCGCGGCGCGTCATGTCCAGGCCGCAGGCGTAGCCGTAGACCAGCGTGTGCGCTTCGCTCGCCGGCACTCGAAAGCCCGCCTGCCCGACCACCAGCACCAGTTCCATCTCGCAGTGGTAGTTCTGCGTCTCGGGCGGATAGGGCACCGCGGGCGGCGGGAAGAGGTAGGTGGCTTGGGGCATCGGGGGCCCGGGAGATCGGTTTACTCGCGCATCTCGAACACGCCCAGCTTCTTGTGCAGCGGGGTCTCGTCGGCGATGAAGACGAAGGAGGGCTTGTCGGTCAGGCGATTGCGCAGCGTGACAGGCGTGTAGCCAGGCGCACAGCAGGTGTCGGCCTCGGCCAGCGTGAAGGCGCTGGCGTCGATGGTGACATCTACACCGCCCTCGATCAGGTGGAACACGCTGGCGGGCGAGCGCGCCGGCAGGCGCAGTGTCTGGCCCGGCTTGAGCATCAGCGCGTAGAAGCCCAGGATGTTCTGCGCGTCGGCGCCGGTCTCGGGGTTGACGTAGGTGACCTGCACGGCCTCGAGGGCGGGCTGATCCGCGGCCAGCGATTCGAGCGCGCGGCGCGTCTCGGCCCACGGGTACCGCAGCATCGGGTAGGCCTGGGCCGAGCGCGTGAACACCGGCGTGGGCACGATGCCGCCGCGCGCATAGGCGCGGTCGCCCTGGCCGGGCTTGACGGTCTGGCGCTGGCCATTGATGTGGTACGAGGCCTCCATGTAGTACACCATCGGCAAGTCGAGCACATCGAGCCACACCACGGGCTCGCTGCCGTCGTGGCCATGCTCGTGCCAAAGGCCGGTGGGGGTGAGGATCAGGTCGCCGCGGCTCATGGGGCACTTCTCGCCGTCCACCGTGGTGTAGGCGCCCTCGCCCTCCACCACCATGCGCACGGCGTTGGGCGTGTGGCGGTGAGAAGGCGCCCACTCGCCGGGCATCAGCAATTGCATGCCCAGGTACATGGCGGCGCTGGCCTTCATGTTGTCCAGGCCGTGGCCGGGGTTGGCCAGCACCAGCACGCGGCGCTCGGCTTTCTCGATGGGGGTGAGCTCACCCGCACGCATCAGCAGCGGGCGCAGCGCCTGGTAGGACCAGAACGTGGGCTGCGTGTTGGGGCGCGGCTTGCCCGGCGGCAGCACCGCGCGCAGGCTGGGCCACAGCGGCACCAGGTTCAGATTGCGCAGGTCCTGCACATAGTCGGCGGGCAGGTCTTCGAGGCGGCCAAGGTCGTTCATGCTGTGTCTCCGTTGGGCCTACTTGGCCAGGCAGTTGTTGACATTCCAACCGTACAACCATTCCATTGCATCGTAGAAGCGCTCGGGCGTGCGGCCCTTCCACAAATCATTGCGCACCAGGCGCTCGACGCCCTTGGCGTGGTGGATGCGGCCCATCTCGCGGCCCGAGAGCACGATGCGTGCGGTGCGCGCCACGCGCGAGCGCTGGTACAGATCGAAGCCCTGGACGAAATCATTGCCGCACACGCGCAGCGCCTCGCCGAGTGTCACCGCATCTTCCAGCGCCATGCAGGCGCCCTGCGCCATGTACTGGGTGGTGGGGTGCGCCGCGTCGCCCAGCAGCGTGGTGCGGCCAAAGCTCCATTGCGCGATGGGCTCGCGGTCGGCCGTGGCCCAGCGGCGCCAGCTCTTGGGCAGATCGATCAACTGGCGCGCCTTGGGGCAGATGCCCTGGAAGTAGCTTTGCACCTCCTCCTTGCTGCCGTCGGTGACGCCCCACTCCTCGGTGTTGCGGCTGTGGAAGGTGACCACCACGTTGTACTGCTCGCCGCCACGCAGCGGGTAGTGCACCAGGTGGCAGTTGGGGCCCATCCAGATGCTGGCGGCGTTCCACTGCAGGTTCTCGGGGAAATCCTTCTTGTCCACCACCGCGCGGTAGACCACGTGGCCGGTGATGCGCGGCGGGTCGTTCACATACTGTGCGCGCAACACGCTCTTCACGCCATCGGCGCCGATCTCGGGCGACTGCTCCAGCACCTTGACGCGGTAGCCCTGGCGCACCAGGGCCAGCGCCGCCGCCAGGCCGCCGATGCCGCCGCCGGCCACCAGCACCTGGTTGCCTGCTGACGGGCTGGAAATCGAATCGCTCAGCGGGGCCCCTTGATTGCATGCTGATCATGTGTATGCTGACGATCAGTGTAGTGGATGAATTCGGGTCTGTCGAATTCGCGTAAACCCTGGCCCGCCGGGTGCGGCGACTCAAGCTTCGCTGGGTGCGCGGCTCAAGCCGTTGTTGGCGTCCACCACTTTCTTGAGCATGGCCACGAACTGTGGCCGCTCGGCGGACGACAGCGGCGCCAGGATGCGCTTCTGCGCCTTGAGCATGGCGGGGATCACGGTGTCGAGCAGGGCCTCGCCTTCGGCGCTGACGTGCAGCAGGCGCACGCGGCGGTCGGTGGGTGAGGCATGGCGCTCGATCAGGCCGCGCCGCTCCAGCCGGTCGATCACACCGCCGATGGTGGAGGTGTCGAAGCCGATGGTGGCGGCCAGGGTGCGCTGGTCCAGCCCCGGGTCGCGCTGCGCGGCATACAGCGCGGCATATTGCACCGGGGTGATGCCATGCGCCTCGGTCTCCTCCAGGAAGATGCCCACGGCGATCTGCTGCAGGCGGCGGATGTAGTAGCCGGGCTGGTCTTCGAGGGCGGCCGCCGTGGCCTTGGACTTGCGCATGCGTGCACTCCACTGCGCGCGCCCAAGCCGGCGAAGGCCGACCGATGGCGTGCGGATCGTCAGTGTACGGTGCTTCTGCCCGGGGCCAGCCGAGGCTGGCGCGATCAACTGCGCCGCTGCAGCACCAACTCCATCGGATCGCGCGGGCGCAGCGTCACGTTCATCACCGGCACCACAGGCGCTGCCGCCGGCGGCAGCATCAGGCGGTAGCGCTGCAGCAGCATGGCGGCCACCAGCGTCATCTCCAGCGTGGCAAAGTGCTGGCCGATGCACACGCGCGGCCCGGCGCCGAAGGGCAGCCAGGCGCCGCGCGGCACAGGCGGCGCGTCGGGCATGAAGCGTTCGGGGCGGAAGGCCTGGGGCTCGGCAAACCAGCGCGCGTCGCGCTGCAGCAGCCAGGGCGTGATGCGCAGGATGGTGCCGCGCGGCACATGCCAGCCGCCCAGGCGAATGTCACGCGTGGTGCGGCGCGACATCAGCGCGGCCACTGGCGGATACAGGCGCATCGCCTCCTTCAACGTGGCGCCGAGCCAGGGCAGCGCGGCCAGATCGTCGGGCGTGGGCTCGCGACCGACCAGCACCCGATCGATCTCGTCGCCGGCGCGCTGCGCGGCGGCGGGGTGCTCGGCCATCAGGCGGCTCCACCACAGCAGCGCGGTGGACGTGGTCTCGTGCCCGGCTTGAAAGGTGACCATGCACTGGTCGAACACCTCGGCCTCGCTCAAGCCCGCGCCCGTGTCCTCGTCGCGCAATGCGAGCAGCATGGCCAGCAGGTCGGCGCCGGCGCCGGCCTCGGCCGCTGCGGGCGGCTGGGCGCGCCGCTCATCGATGTGGCGGCCCACCAGCGAGCGCAGCGTGTGCAGCGCGTGGCGCTTGGCGGCCTTGCCGGGCAGGGGCAGCCATTCGGGCAGCGTGACGGGCCAGAACATCTCGCGCAGCGCCACCTCGCTGAGCACCTGCGTGGCCGCCGTGGCCTCCTGCGCATCGGCCTGCGCCGAGCGGCTGAACAGGGTGCGCAGGATGGCCTCCATCGCCACTCGGCCGAACAACCCATCCATCACCACCCGCGCCTCGCGCTGCCCGCCCGGCACGGCGCCATCCAGCACGCTGCGCGCCGCCTCGCGCATCAGCTCGGCGTAGCCCCCCACGCGCTTGGGCGTGAAGGCGGGCATCAGCATGCGGCGCTGGCGCTGCCAGGTGGCGCCCTCGGTGGTGAGCACGCTCTGGCCGAAGCTCTGCGCAAAGACCTCGACGCCGCGCTCCCAACGCACCAGGTGATCCGCGTTGTCGACCAAGGCCTCGCGTGCCAGATCGGGCGTGAACAGATCGATGGATTGGTAGTGCAGGATGCGCGAGTGCACGATGTCGCCGTGGCTGTGCTTCAGGCCGCCCAGAAAGCCCAGGTAGTCGCGCCGCATCGCGCCCAGCAGCGGCAAGCCCAGCCAGGGCGAGCGCGGGCCGGGCGGGCGTTGGCCTGCGGGGTGCGGCAGCGGCGTGGCCTCATGGGCACGCAGCGCAGCAGGCTGGTCGGTGGGCTGATTGGCCAAGGCGGGCGCGGTGTGGCTGTGGTTCATGCCCGCATGTTGCAGGCGCTCGCCACCGACGGTATAGAACGATTTCGACATCGCGGGGGCTTGCCCTCCGCTCGCGCCGCACCGCATTGGCTCCCCCTAGACTGCGCGCATGTCGAGCGAGCCCGCCCTGCCCCCCGCAGCCCCGCTGTCGGCCGCCATCAATCGCCTGTGGCTGCCGCGCCCGGCACTGACCGGCTGCGTGCGCGGGGTGATGACGCGCAGCACGCTGGGCCTGACCCTCACCGACGCGCAGCGCTTCAATCACTTCCCGGCCACACCGCTGTGCAGCATCGGCTGGGTGTTCGAGGGCTGCACCGAGTTGCTCCCCGCGCAGGCCCCCGCTCGGCTGGACCAGCCCCGCGCAGGCCTGCCCAGCCGCATCACCTTTGCCGGCCCCTTCACGCGGCCCAGCGTCACCTGGAACCCGGGCCCGGCTCACGGGATGATGCTGATGCTGATGCCCGACGCGCTGCATCGCCTCACGGGCCTGGACCTGACGCCCTGGCTGAACCGGGTGACCACGTTGGACGAGGCCCTGCCGGTCGACTGGGTGCGCATGGCCGACGCCGTGCTCGCGCTGCCCGACGACGCCGCACGCGTGGCCCTGATCGAAGACTTTCTGGCCCCACGCTGGGCGGCCGTGCGCCCCACGCTGCCGCTGCAGGTGCACCGCTACCAGGACTGGGCCCAGGCGCTGGCCCTGCGCGCCGCCAGCTCGGGCCCGGGCCGCGGCCTGCGCCAGGTGGAGCGCCGCATCAAGCAGTGGGCCGGCCAGCCGATGCGCGAGCTGCGAGGCCTGGGCCGGGCCGAGCGCGCCTTCTTCGAGGCCATGGCGCAGGCCGAGGCCGGGCCGCCGCGCTGGGCCGAGGTGGCCGATGCCAGTGGCTATGCCGATCAATCGCACCTGTGCCGCGAGACGCGCCGGGTCACCGGCTTCTCACCGGACGAACTGAATCAGCGGATTGCCGAGGACGAGTGCTTCTGGAGCTATCGGCTCTGGATGTAGGCGCGATCAGCCCGGCTTCACCACCGCCGCTGCCAGCACCGCCTGCACCGCCGTCGCATGCGGCAAGGGCGCCACGGCACCATGCCCCAGCGTGCTGAGCGCGGCCGCCACATTGGCCGCGCGTGCCGCCTGCGCTGGCGCATCACCGGCGGCCAGGCGCGCGAGCATGGCGCCGGCAAAGCAATCGCCCGCCCCGGTGGCGTCCAGCGCCTGCACCGGGTGCGGCTCAATCGGCTGCGCCGGGCCGTCGCCGGTGGACAGCAGGCTGCCCTGCGCACCCAGCTTCAGCGCCACCATGCGCGCTCCCTGCTCGTGCGCCCAGGCGATGATGCTGTGCGGATCGCTCAGGCCCGTGAGCGCGGCCACCTCGTCGATGCTGGGGAAGAACAGCTCGCACTGCGCCAGCGTGGCCTGCGCCACCTGCAGGGCCTGCGCAGCCGGCCACAGCGAGGGGCGAAAGTTCAGGTCGTAGCTCACCCGCGTGCCGGCCGCACGGGCCCGCGCGATGGCGGCCATCACCGCATCGCAGGCCGTGGCGCTGATGGCCTGCGAGATGCCCGAGCAGTGCAGCCACTGCGCGCGCTCGATCAGCCCGTCCGGCAGATCGGCCGGGCCCATGCGGCTGGCTGCGCTGCCGGCGCGGCGGTAGCTGAAGTGGTGGCCGCGCTCGTCGTGGTGGACGAAGTAGACCGCCGTGGGCGCAGCGGCCACGCGCACCACGCCCTCGGTGGACACGCCCTCGCGCTGCCACAGCGCAAGCAGCTCATCGCCGAAGCGGTCGTCGCCCAGCTGTGTGAGGTAGCCGGTGCGCGCGCCCATGCGTGCGGCGGCAATGGCGCAGTTGGAGGTGTCGCCGCCGTAGCCGGCCAGGTAGTGTTGGGCGCTTTGCTGATTGAACTCGACCATGGCCTCGCCGATGGCCAGCACGTCGAGCGTCTTGGTGGATGGCATCGTGGTGGCGCTCAGAAGTGCATGGCCACCGCGTCGCTGACGCGGTAGTCGTTCTCCACCACCGGCATCCAGTGCCATTTGTCGAAGGTGGTGCAGGGATGCGAGATGCCCAGGCCCACGCGGTCGCCCACGCGGGGCGCCGTGGCCTCGTCGGCGGGATCCCAACGCAGGTAGGCGTGCTGGTCGTTCAGGCCGGTGATCTGCCAGCTGGCCGGCACCGGTGCAGTGCTCATCGCGCCGCGCGCAGCCTGCGCAATGGGCACGGGCAGGGCCATGTCGTAGGAGATGTCGCGCTTGCCCACGGCCAGGATGGCCAGGCCGGGCTCGGGGCGCGACTGCACGCTGGCCCACACCTCCATCGCCGCACGCAAACCATCGGAGTGAGCGCAACGCTGGTTGGCCACGCCCACCAGGCGCTGGTAGAAGCCGTGGTCGTGCGTCACATAGCAGCCCGAGCGCAACAGGCCGCGCACCGGGCGGCCGAGCGCGGGCTTCAGGCGCCCGGCCACCAGATCGAAGATGGCCGAACCGCCGGCCGAGACCAGCACCTCGTCCGCGTCGAACAGGTGTTGCTCATCGGCCAGTTGGGCGATGGCTTGCACGCGGTCCATCAGCGCGTTGGCGTATGCAGTGTCGGCCGCGCTGTCGCCGGTGGCGCCCAGGCCTTCGTAGCATTCGATGCCGACCAGCTTGAGCGCCGCACTCGCATGCAGCGCGCGCGCCAGCGCGGCCGCCTCGTCATGGCTGCGGCAACCGGTGCGGCCACCGGGCACGCCGATCTCCAGCATCACCTCGAAGGGCCTGCTTCCCGGGTGGGCCGAGAACCAGGCCTCGATCAGCGCGAGCTGCGCCAATGAATCGACGAGGAACACCACGCGCAGCCCCTCGTGCGCAGCGAGCAGGCGCTGCAGCGCGGCCAGGTCGGCGTCGCTCAATACCTGATTCGCGATCAGGCAGCGCCGTGCACCGGCGGCCACGCCCACGGCCAGCTGCGTGACGGTGGCAAAGGTGATGCCCCAGGCGCCGGCGTCGAGCTGGCGGCGGAACAGGCGTGGCGCCATCGTGGTCTTGCCGTGCGGGGCGAGATCGATGCCCCAGTCGCGCACGCGCTGCTGCATCCACGCCAGGTTGTGCTCCAGCGCCTCGCGCTTGATCAGCGCCACGGGCAGGGGCAGGTCGCCGGCCAGCACGTTCCAGCGCGCGGCGGCCACGGCGCTGGCGCGCAGCGCGGCCTGCCCGCTGGGGAAGCCCTTCATGCCGGCATGCAGCTGTGGGTCCAGATTCGTCTCGTCGGCCACCGGCGCGCTCCAAGCCCGGCGACACGGGCCGGACGGTGGCAGACTCTATCAACCGACACACACCATCAACACGAGGCTCTGCCATGATTCTGGAAATCGCCGACATCCGCATCCTGCCCGGCCAGGGCGCCGCCTTTGCCACCGCGCTGCAAACCGCGCTGGCCACCGTGGCCTCGCAGGCCAAGGGCATGAAGGGCTGGAAGGTGAACCAGGGCATCGAGAGCCCGGATCGCTTCATCCTGCAGATCTTCTGGGAGACGCTGGAGGACCACACCGTGGGCTTCCGCGGCGGCCCGCTGTTTGCGCAGTGGCGCGCGATCATCGGCCCGTTCTTCGCCGGGCCGCCGCAGGTGGAGCACTACAACTTGGTCGCCAAATCGGCCGATTGAGCGCTTGCGCTCCCCGCCCGCCCTGGAGGCCCCATGACCCAAGCCACCGCCGTCGCCCACGCCCAGGCGCACTTCGACACCGGCGCCTTCTTTGCCGATCTGGCGCGCCGCGTGGCGCACCCCACCGACAGCCAGAGCGGCCAGCGCAGCGCCGAGTTGCGCGCCTACCTCACCGACGAGATCCGGCCCACGCTCAGCACGCTGGGCTTCACTTGCCAGCTGCACGACAACCCGGTGCCCGGCGCGCCGCCGCTGCTCACCGCCGAGCGCATCGAAGACCCCGCCCTGCCCACGGTGCTGTTCTACGGCCATGGCGACGTGGTGCGCGGCCACGAGGGCCAATGGGCCGAAGGCCGCGACCCGTGGACCCTGGCCGTGGCCGGCGAGCGCTGGTATGGCCGCGGCAGTGCGGACAACAAGAGCCAGCACAGCATCAACATCGCCGCGCTGGCCAGCGTGCTGCAGGCACGCGGCGGCCGCCTGGGCTTCAACGCCAAGTGGCTGGTGGAGATGGGCGAGGAGACCGGCTCGCCCGGCCTGGCCGAGTTCTGCGCCGCGCAGCGCAGCCTGCTCGCCGCCGATGCCCTGATCGCCAGCGACGGCCCGCGCCTGCGCGCCGATCGGCCCACCGTGTTTCTGGGCTCGCGCGGCGTGGCCAACATCGATCTGGTGCTGAACCTGCGCGAGGGCGGCCACCATTCCGGCAACTGGGGTGGCCTGCTGCGCAACCCCGGCACGGTGCTGGCGCACGCCATCGCCAGCCTGATGGACCAGGCGGGCTGCATCCAGGTGCAGGGCTTGCGCCCGCCACCGATCCCCGCCGCCGTGCGCCAGGCATTGGCCGACATCGACGTGGGTGGCGGCCCCAATGACCCGGCCGTGGCCCCGCTCTGGGGCGAGCCCGGCCTCACCCCGGCCGAGCGCGTGTTCGGCTGGAACAGCCTCGAGGTGCTGGCCTACGGCTGCGGCAACCCGGCCGCACCCGTGAACGCCATCCCACCGGCCGCGCGCGCCACGCTGCAACTGCGCTTCGTGGTCGGCACCGACGCCTCGCGCATGCGCGAGCACATCGTGACCCACCTGGCGCTGCATGGCTTTGGCGACATCAGCGTGAGCGAGCCGGTGATCATGGCCGCCACGCGCCTGGACCCCGACAACGCCTGGGTGCGCCTGGCGATGAGTGCGCTGGAGCAGCACACCGGCGTCAAGCCGGCCTTGCTGCCCAACCTGGGAGGCTCATTGCCCAACGATGTGTTTGCCGACATCCTCGGCCTGCCCACGGTGTGGGTGCCACACAGCTACCCGGCCTGCTCGCAGCACGCGCCCAACGAGCACGTGCTGGCACCCCTGATGCGCGAGGGGCTGGCCATGACAGCGGCCTTGCTGTGGCAGGTGGGTGAGCAGGCGGCGGAGTTGCCGCGCAGCCACCCGCGCTGAATCAACCGTAGTTCTGCACCCACTCGATGCCCTGCGCGTGCGCGGCATCGATGGCGGTGTCTTCGCTGAGGTGCTCGCCGCGCTTGACCGCGATGACGCGGGGCCGCGTGGGCCAGACCTGTTTGGACACCACCAGCGAGGGCGCGAACTTGCCTGCGTCCACGGCCTTGGCGCTGCACACCAGCTCGTACTCCTGGTGGCGGAAGATCTTGGTAACGTCCATTGAAGCCCTCGCGCCAAAAGTATCAGTATGCGCTGAGTGCGCCCTGGTACGAACCCTCGGTGTTGACGGGGTTAATCATCGCGCTTCCTGGGCCACCCAGGCGCGGCCTTGGGCATGGGCATACAGGTGCGCGGCGCGCTCGGACTCGAAGCGGTCGGAGAAGCGCATCACGCGGTCGGTGCAAGCGCTGCCGCGGCCGCTGCGGATGGACACGCTGGCGCAGTAGCTGCCGTCATCGAGCGGCTTGGACAGTGAGGAAACCAGGAACTTGCCGATGGCAATGGCGGGGTGGGAAGTGTGTGTGTTCGAAATCAAGGGAATCAATGGGATGAAAAGGGGCGACGGCCGAGCCGCAGCGCCTAACTTGCAAAATGCACGCCCTGGTGCAAGAAATCTCCCCGGGCTCCTGGACGACCGGCGCATGCGGCCGAGTAGGGCCATGCAGCACCGGCTGCACACCGCGAGCGGCGCGCATCCAAGAGGGCAGTAGGGACGAGGGTGGGGCCTGGGATGGGCCCGCAATCAGCGGGCGGCCCACGCGGCGACAGGGTTCGACGAAGCGGTTCTGCTGCCGAGAACCGGGCCTCGGTTCAGTGAACCAAGGCAATGAATGTCGTCATCGCGATGGGCGGAGTCTATCACCTGGCTGGTTTCGATGCTGGCGACGGCGCTTCGTCGCCCCACATCACAGGCGATTGAGCCCGCACCAGCGCGCGATGAATAACGCCAGCACCGCGCTCACCTGCTGCATGCTGGCGATGGACACCCACTCGTCGATGCCGTGGATGTCACCGCCCGCCGGCCCATAGCAGGTGGCGGGGATGTTGCCGTAGAGGTGGAAGAACTTGACATCGGTGGTGCCGGTGAAGGCATGGTGCTCGATCGGCGTGCCGGCGATGTCCTGGTGCGCGCGGCCCAGTTCGGTGATCACCGGCTGCTGCAGGTCCACCACCAGGCCCTCGGCCTGGAAGCCGTTGTAGCGCACCTCGTAGCGCACGCTGTCGTGGTGCGGGTGCGCGCGCCAGGCCTCGTTGAGCACGGCCTCTACCTCCTTGCGCACGGCCGCGGGCTTGAGGCCCGGGTAGAAGCCCAGGCGCAGGTCCACCCGGCATTGCGTGGGCACGGATGAGGCCCACTCGCCGCCCGAGATCTTGCCCAGGTTGAAGTTCACCGGGTGCTCGTGCGCGGCGTACATGGCGTGGCGCGCGGCGGGCTGGTTCCAGCGCGCTTCGAGCTCGCGCAGGCGGGCCACCAGATAATTCGCAAACTCGATGGCCGCCACGCCGGTGTGTGCATAGGCCGCGTGCACGGGCACGCCCAGCACCTCGATGGCCAGCCACATCACGCCCATCTGCGCGCTCATCACCGCCGGCATGGGCTCGGGGATCAGCGCCGCATCGGCGGTGTAGCCCTCCACCAGGCAGGCCAGCGCGCCATTGCCGGTGCATTCCTCCTCCACCACCGATTGCAGCACCACCGTGGCTGCCGGCTCGAAACCCAGGCGGCGCAACGCATCAAATGCGGCCACGTAGGCCACGATGCCGGCCTTCATGTCGGCCGCACCTCGGCCATAGAGGCGATCGCCCTCCACGCGCGGCTCGAAGGGCGGGCGGCTCCACAACGCGGTGGCGCCCACCGGCACCACGTCGATGTGGCCGTTGAGGATCAGCGATTTGCCGCGCACCGGGCCCCTGGGCTCGTGGATGCCCACCACGTTGGGCCGCCCGTCGTACGGCAGGATCGACGGCGACCAGGCCTCGTGCGCCTTGAGCCGCGCCTCGTCGATGGCGAACTCGTGCACGCGCAGGCCGAGGTTGGCAAAGCGCTGCTTCATCACCTGCTGCGCAGAGGCCTCCTGGCCGAGCAGGGACGGGTGCGAGACCAGTTCGGTCAACAGGGCCACCGAGTCGTCGCGCAAGCGGCCCACGGCTTCGACGATGGCTTGTTGAGTTGGCAGCGTGGCGGAGATGTCAGCGGTGGGCAGCATGGGGGATCGATCCTGGTGGTTGGGCCGTGGCGACCGGGGTGCGCCATCCTAACCACGCTCCTAGGGCGGGCTCGGGCGCTTGCGCAGTCGGCGGGCCGGTGCCTTGGGCATCCATTGCGCCAGTGCGCGGCCCAGGTCGGCCGCAATCAAGGGCTTGCCCAGGTGGCCGTTCATGCCCGCGTCGAGGCACAGCGCCGCGTCGTCGGGCAGCACATTGGCGGTGAGCGCCAGGATCACCAGGCCGGCCTTGCCCGGCATCGCGCGGATGCGCCGGGTGGCCTCCAGCCCATCGATGCCCGGCATCTGCATGTCCATCAGCACCAAGTCGAAGTGCTGCGCGGCCACCAGCTCGATGGCACTGGCGCCCTCCTCGGCCAAATCGACCTGCAGCCCCGTGAGGGATCGGATCAGCTCGGCCACCACGATGCGGTTGACGGCATCGTCCTCCACCACCAGGATGCGGCGGCCCTTGCACAGCGCGCGCAGGTCCTGCGCCTTGGCCAGTGCGGGCACCTCGTGCACCGCCCCTTCCACCGCCCGCCCGACGCGTGCCGTGAACCAGAAGGTGCTGCCCGAGCCCGGCACGCTGTGCACGCCACAGTCGCCATCCATCGCGCGGGCCAGGTGCCGGCTGATGGCCAGGCCCAGGCCCGAGCCGCCGTAGCGTCGCCCCGCCCCGTTGTCCACCTGCTGAAACGGCATGAACAGGCGCGACTGCTGCTCGGGTGCAATGCCGATGCCGGAGTCGGCCACCTCGAAGCGCAGCAGCACCATGGCCTTGCTCAAATCGACCAGCGAGACACGCACCTCCACCTGGCCGACCGGCGTGAACTTGACGGCGTTGGCCAGGTAATTCACCAGGATCTGTTCGATGCGGCGGGCATCGCCGTGCAGATGGGCCGGCACATCGGCGGCGATGTTCTGGCGGATCTCGAGGTGCTTGATGTTGGCGCGGTCGGACACGAGCGAGATCGAGCGCTCCACCACCGCCGCCACGCCGAAGTCGACCGGATTCAGCGCCACGCGGCCGGCCTCGATCTTGGCCAGATCGAGGATGTCGTTGACGATGTCCAGCAGGTGGGTGGACGCCTCCTCGATGCGCTTGAGCCGATCCAGTTGCTTGGCGGTGGGTGATTCGAGCTCGAGCAGCTGGGCCATGCCCAGGATGGCGTTGAGCGGCGTGCGGATCTCGTGGCTGATGTTGGCCAGGAAGGCACTGCGCGCCTGGGTGGCCACGTCCATGGTGGACAGCGCCAGCCGGGTGGCGCGCATGTCGCGCAGCGCCACCACCACGGCGCTCTGGCCGCCGTACTGGATCGGCGAGAGCTGGATGTCCACCTCGCCCATCGATCCGTCACCGCGCAGCAGCGGAAACGCCGCGGCCTGGCCCATCGGGCGCGCGCGCGCCTGGCCCATGAAGCCCGAGCGCAGCATCTGGTGGCGCAGGCGAAGGGGCGGCGGCACCAGCTCCTCGACGGACATGCCATCGAGCTGGTCGGCACGGTGGCCCAGCAACTGCTCGGCCGCCAGGTTGGAGCGCAGGATGAGCCCGGTGGCCGACACCACCAGCAGCGCCGAAGGCGAGGCCTCGAAGACGCTGTCCAGCGTGGCCATGGCTTCGTGCAGTGCCGTCACATCGGCCGTGGTGGCAAACACGCCACGCACCTGGCCGTCCACCGCGTGCGGGGCCAGGTCCACCAGGGCATGGCGCCGCCGGCCATCGGGGCCGATGAACTCGCGCTCGAAGCGTTGGGGTTCGCCATGCAGCGCACGGTCGAAGTAGGGCCGGTCGTTGTGCCAGGCGGCCTCGCCCATCACTTCGGCCGCGGCCGTGCCGAACACCTGCTCGGGCGTCTGGCCGAACCAGTCGACGAAGTGCCGATTGGCGAAGCGGTTGCGGAAGTCCTGGTCCCAGTAGCCCACCAGGCCGCTCACGTTGTCCGCCACGACGCGGATGAAGCCATCGCGCTCGCGCAAGGCTTCCTGCAGCAGGGTGATGTCGTGCACGTCGGTGGCGGTGCCAAACCAGCGCAACACGCGGCCCGCGGCATTGCGCTGCGCCAGCGCATGCGCGCGGAACCAGCGCCATTGGCCATCGCTGCGGCGCAGGCGCAGGCGAATGCGCAGGTCGCTGGCGTTATCCACCGCCGAGCGCCAGGCCGCCAGCACCGGCTCGTGGTCATCGACATGCACCTGCTCGAGCCAGCGCTGGCCCAGGTGGCTGGGCGCTGGCATGCCGGTGTAGGCGGCCCATTGCGGGTTGATGTAGTCGAACTCGCCAGACGGCGTGGCCGTCCACATCAGGTGCGGCACACTTTCCACGATGGCCGTCACCTGCGCCTGCACGGCATCGGCGGCCAGTTGCTCGCGCAGCCGGATCTGCGGGGTGATGTCCACATAGGTCAGCACCAGGCCGCTCGCGCGGTTGCTGGTGTCGCGGTAGGGCGTGAGCCGCCGGCGCAGGCAGCGGCCATCGGCCAGGCTCAGCTCGCGATCGATCACCTGCGGCTCGATCAGCGCCGCGCTGATGTCGGCCACCAGGCGCGTGTCCGATTCGCGCGGCATGAAGTCGCGCAGGTCGCGCCCGATGTCGCCCGGGCGCAGCGGGAACAGCTCGCTGGCGGCGGGCGTGAACATGCGCAGCCGCACATCGGTGTCCAGGAACAGGATCGGCAGCTCGGTGGCGCGGATCAGGTTGTTCATGTCGGCCGTGGTGGCGCGCAGCTCCTGGATCTTCAGCTCGTGCTCGGCGTTGACGCTGTAGAGCTCTTCATTGACCGCATGCAGCTCCTCGTTGGTGCTTTGCAGCTCTTCATTGGCTGCCATCAGCTCCTCGTTGCCGGCCTGCAGCTCCTCGTTGGCGGCCTCCAGCTCCTCCACCGTGTGCTGCAAGGCCTCGCGCACGCGGTGCAGCTCGCCTTCGAGCTCCTCCACCTGCAGCGCCATGTGCGAGCTGCTGGGCACCTGCATCTCGATGGCCGGGCCGATGGCATCGGCCACCAGCTCGCTGACGAAGCGCACCATGTAGTAGGCCTGCGGCAGCGAGCGATCGGCCACCGGGTCGACGACCACGCGCAACTTCTCGCCGCGCTCGCGCGTGCTGTCCAGGATGTCGCCGAAGGACACGCTCTCGTGCGTCTGCGCCGCCTTGCGCAAGGCCATGAACACCGCACTTCGCAGCGGCCCGCTGAGCAGGCTGGACAGATCCCCCCGGAAGCGCCCGGCCGCCGGCTGCAGGTAGCGCCCGGCATCGCCGAACAGGTGCAGCACCTCGTTCTGCTGGTTCACCAGCAGGCCCGTGGGCAGGTAGCGCTGCAGCAGCAGCTCGTTGAGCCGGTGCGTGGACTTGTTGTCCAGCGTGGTCACCACCTGGCGCGTGGGCACCAGCGAGGTGAGCGAGGCGCGCATCTCGGCCGGCAGCTGGATGCCGGGTGACTTGCGGTACAGGCGCGCATCGCGATCGATGGGCTCGAAGGCATCGTGCAGCTCGCCGGTGCCCTCGCTCTCGCCCAGGAACAGCAGCCCGCCCGGGCGCAGCGCAAAGTGGAAGGCAGCCAATGCCCGCATCTGCGCCGGCGGCTGAAAGTAGATCAGCACATTGCGGCAGGTGACGATGTCGATGCGCGTGAAGGCGGCATCGCGCAACAGGTTGTGGGCCGAGAAGATGACCACGCGGCGCAGATCGTCGGACACCTTGTACAGGCCCGTGGGCTGCTGCACGAAGTACTTCTCGCGCCAGGGCACGGGCACCGCCGCCAGGCTCTCCGCCGTGTAGACGCCCTGAGAGGCCACGGCCAGTGAGGCGCCATGCAGGTCGGTGGCCAGGATGCGCATGCGGGCGGTGCGCCCGCGCTGCTCGAAGGCTTCGAGCGCCAGCATCGCGATCGTGTAGGGCTCTTCACCGGTGGAGCATCCACAGGTCCAGATGCGCAGCTCGTCCTTCGGGCCCAGTGTGTCGATCTGCGGCTCGATGCCGCGGGTGCGCAGGGTCTCGTAGGCGGCCTCGTCGCGAAAGAAGCGCGTCACGCCGATCAGCAGGTCGCTGAAGAGCTGGTCCAGCTCGCCGCGGCTCTTGGACAGACTCTCGGCATAGGCCTCGGGCGAGATCGCTACCGGCCCGCCGTTGAGCCTGCGCTCGATGCGCCGGATGATGGTGCCGGGCTTGTAGTGGTCGAAGTCGATGTCGTAGGCGGCGTGCAGCAGGCCCAGGATCCGCCCATAGGTGCCGCTGTGCTCGGGCTGCGCCGGTGCGCCCGGCGCATTGAAGTGCCGCCCCTGCACCGGATCGAGCAGCCAGCCGGCGATGGCGCGGGGCATGTCGGCGGGGTCGGCGGTGATGTCGACGCAACCACTTTCGATCGCGCTGCGCGGCATCGAATCGAAGCGCGCCGTGGCCGGCACCTGCGCCAGTACCAGGCCGCCGGTCGCGTGCACGCACTGCGCACCGATGGTGGCATCCGAGCCCGTGCCCGACAGCACCACCGCGACGGCCTTCGGGCCCAGCCGGGCCATCGATTCGAAGAGCAGGTTGATGGGCAGGTTCTGGCCGATCTGCTCGCGGCGCGGATGCACCTGCAACTGCGTGCCTTGCACCGTGAGCGTCAAGCCGGCGGTGAGGACGAACACTGTGTCGGGGCGCAGGGTCTGGTCGCTCTGCACCGCGATCACCGGCATGCGCGTGTGGCGCTCCAGCAGCTCGGGCATCAGGCTCTTGAAGTCGGGCGAGAGGTGCTGCACCACCACGAAGGCCATGCCCGTGTCCGGCGGCATCGCAGCGAACAACCGCTCCAGCGCCTCGAGGCCACCGGCCGATGCGCCGATGCCCACCACATGGTGTGGCACCGATTCGGACGCGGCGGGCGCGGCGTCACCCTCCTGAGGTTCGCCGCTTGGTACTGCAGTCGATTCAGGTGGGCTTTTCATGGCGGGCCGATGCTACGCGGCAGCCAGGTGCCGCACTTGCCTCAAGTCAAAAGCACTGGTGCGTTGCGACCTTGTCCTGGACAAGCAGCCAGCGCGCAGCCTCGACAAGCCGATGTCGATGCGCGCCTGCCCCGAACATCAAGCCTTGGCCAGGTGCTCCGCCGTGAACGGCGTGCGCCGCGCGCGCTTGCCGGTGGCGGCAAACACCGCATTGCCCACGGCCGGCGCCACCAGCGCGGTGGCCGGCTCGCCGATGCCGCCGGGCTTCTCGGTGCTGGGCACGAGCGTGATGTCGATCTGCGGCGCCTCGTGGTTGCGCATCACCCGGTAGCTGTCGAAGTTGAACTGCTGGACGCGGCCCTTGTCGAGCGTGATCTCGCCCCACAGCGCGGCCGACAACCCGAAGATCACGCTCGACTGGATCTGCGCCTCCACCGTGTCCGGGTTCACCATGCGGCCCAGGTCGGCCACCACGGTGACGCGGTGCACCACCGGCGCGCCGTCCTTCATCGACACCTCGGCCACCTGCGCCATGTAGGTGTCATAACCTTCCATCAGAGCGACACCGCGCGAGCGCCCGGCGGGCGCGGGCGTGCCCCAGCCGGCCTTCTCGGCGGCGAGCTTGAGCACATTGGCAAAGCGCGGCTGGGTCTCGAGCAGCGAGAGGCGATAGGCCACCGGGTCGCGGCCGGCGGCGGCGGCCAGCTCGTCGATGAAGGTCTCGTTGGCGAAGGCGTTCATGTTGTGGCTCACCGCGCGCCAGTAGCCCACGCGCACGCCCACGTCCTGCTTGACGAAATCGTGCCGCGCGGCGGCCACCTCGTAAGGCGGCACGGCGGCCTCGGTCATCAGGCCATCGGGTGCCTCGGGCGGCAGGCCGAACACGCGGCCGGTGACCGATTGCGAAGCCAGCCGCCAGGTGAGCGCGGTGGGCTTGCCGTCGGCGCCGATGGCCGCGGCCAGCTGGTGCACGGCCATGGGGCGGTAGAAGTCGTGCTGCATGTCGTCTTCGCGCGTCCAGATCAGCTTGACCGGCTTATTCACCGCCTTGCTGATCTGCGCGGCCTGCAGGATGTAGTCGAAATCAATGCGCCGCCCGAAGCCGCCACCCAGGAAGGTGTTCTCCACCGCCACGTTCTCGGGTTTCAGCGAGAGCATCTTGGCCACCGCACCCTGCACCGCGTCAGGCCATTGCGTGGGGCCGATCAGGCGGATGCGGTCGCCCTGGAAGTGCGCCGTGAAGTTCATCGGCTCCATCGGCGAGTGCGACAGCATCTGCGTCATGTACTCACCGCGGATCACCTTGGCCGCCGAGGCCAGGGCCGCGTCTGCGTCGCCCACCTTCTTCACGCCAATGGGCTTGCCGCTGGCCAGCGCAGCGCGCGTGGCCTCGAACATGGCGGCCGTGTTGAGATTGGCATTGGCGCCTTCGTCCCACTGCACGGACAGCACCTCGCGCGCCTTCACGGCATGCCAGTAGGTGTCGGCCACCACGGCCACGCCGTCGGGGATCTGCACCACGTCCACCACGCCGGGCATGCCCTTGGCCTTGCCCGCGTCGAAGGACTTGACCGTGCCGCCCTGCACCGGGCTCATCTCGAGCGACGCGTAGAGCATGCCCGGCAGCTTGGTGTCCATGCCGAACTTGGCCGTGCCGTTCACCTTCGACGGCGTGTCCAGCCGCGTGGTGCGCTTGCCGACGATGCGGAACTGGCTCGGGTCCTTGAGCGCCACCTTCTCGGGCACGGGCAGCTTCGAAGCCGCCTCGGCCAATTGGCCATAGGTGGCCACCTTGCCGCCGGCACCCAAGACCTTGCCGTTCTCGGCCTTGAGCGTGGCGGCGTCCACCTTCCATTGCGCGGCCGCGGCCGCCACGAGCATCTCGCGCACCTGCGCGCCGGCCACGCGCAGCTTCTCGTAGCCCTCGCGCACCGAGGTCGATCCGCCGGTGAGTTGCAGCCCGAAGATCAGCGCATTGCCATACACCTTGCCCGGGGGCGCGAAGGCCACCTTGACCTTCTGGATGTCGACATTGAGCTCTTCGGCAATCAGCATGGGCATGGACGTGTACACGCCCTGGCCCATCTCGGCGCGCGCCGAGATCAGCGTGATGGTGTTGTCGTCGGCGATGTGCACCCAGGCGTTCGGCGTGTGCACCAGGCCCGCGGCCTGCGCGGGGCCGGCCAGCGGCAGGGCCACGCCCACCATCAGGCCGCCGGTGAAGCCGGCCGAGCTTTGCAGGAAGCCGCGACGTGAAACTTGGGTCTTGACCATGTCGTGCTCCCCCTTCAGGCCTTGCCGCCGCGCACTTCGGCGGCCGCGGTCTTGATGGCCGCGCGCACGCGGACGTAGGTGCCACAACGGCAGATGTTGCCCTTCATGGCCTCGTCGATCTCGGCATCGCTGGGGTTCTTGTTGGCATTGAGCAGCGCGGCTGCACTCATCAGCTGGCCGCTCTGGCAGTAGCCGCACTGCGGCACGTCGTGCTGGATCCAGGCCTTCTGCAGCGGGTGGCTGTTGTTGGCCGACAGGCCCTCCACCGTGGCCACCGAGCGCCCCGCCACGCGCGACAACGGCGTGGAGCACGAGCGGATCGGCTCGCCGTCGAGCAGCACCGTGCAGGCGCCGCACAGCTTGGCGCCGCAGCCGAACTTGGTGCCGGTGAGGCCCACCTCATCGCGGATCACCCACAGCAGCGGGGTGTCGGGTTCGGAATTCACCTGCACGGCCTTGCCGTTGATGCGCAGACTGATGGGCATGGGGGCTCTCCTCGGGGTTCGGGCCGATGGTCGTGGGTGCCGCGGCTCCGCCGCAGCCTAGGCCGGCTGGCGGAAAGCATGGGTGGGGACTTTCCCTTGATCGATATCAGGGGCGCGGCAAGGCGGTCGCCCACCACGCCGCCGGATAAACCTCGGCAGCGGCTCAAGATTTCAGTGAGTCGCCCAAGCATTGGGCCGCCTAAGCTTGCGCCATCGCACATTCGCCTCGGAGCCTCACATGCCCATCGCCACCGCCTCCCGCCTGCCGTCCCCGGGCCGCGACGAGATCGCGCTGCTGCACCGCCTGCTCGACGGCCTGCGCAGCGCAGGCGGGCTGGATTGGGCCGCCGTGATCGCCCAGGCGCGGCCGTGGGTGCAGGCCGTGCGCGACAAGCCCGCGCCCTTCTGGGCCATGGATTCGCTGCTGCGCGAGTACCCCATCTCCACCGCCGAGGGCCTGGCCTTGATGCGCCTGGCCGAGGCCCTGCTGCGCGTGCCTGACACCGAGACGGCCATCGCCCTCACCGCCGACCAGCTGGGCCGCGCCGACTTCAGCGCCGCTGCCGACGAGGCCTCGCCGCACAAGGTGCTGGCCGGCCTCTCGGCCAGCGCCATCTCGCTGGCCAAGAAGTTCCTGCCCGAGGCCGGCGGCCCGCAGGCCGGCCTGATGGAGCGCCTGGGCGCGCAGACGGTGGTGGCCGCCACGGTGCGCGCCATCCAGCTGCTGGGCAAGCAGTTCGTGCTGGGGCGCGACATCGGCGAGGCGCTGGCCGAGGCCCGCTCGCAGCGCAAGGCCTCGTCGGCCCTGCGTTTCTCCTTCGACATGCTCGGCGAAGGCGCGCGCACCGAGGCCGATGCGCTGCGCTACCAGGCCTCGTACGAGAACGCCATCCACGCCATCGCGCGCGCCACGCAGGGCGCCGGGCCGGCCGAGCGCGATGGCATCTCGATCAAGCTCTCGGCCCTGCACCCGCGGTATGAAGAGGCGCAGATCGACCGCGTGGTGGCCGAGCTGCTGCCGCGCGTGCGCCACCTGATGGACCTGGCCGCACAGGCCGACATCAACCTCACCATCGACGCCGAGGAGTGCGATCGCCTCGAGCTCTCGCTCGACGTCTTCGACCGCCTGGCCGCGCACGTGCAGGCCACGGCGCCGCAGTGGGCCGGCTTCGGCCTGGCCATCCAGAGCTACCAGCTGCGCGCGCTCGACATGATCCACGCCGTGGCCGGCATCGCCCGCACGCGCGGCCTGCGCTTCATGGTGCGCCTGGTGAAGGGCGCGTATTGGGACGGCGAGATCAAGCGCGCGCAGGAGCTGGGTCTGGACGCCTACCCGGTGTTCACCCACAAGCACCACACCGACATCAGCTACCTGGCCTGCGCGCAGGCGCTGGTCCAGTACCACGCGCTGATCTACACGCAGTTCGCCTCGCACAACGCGGGCACCATCGCCGCCATCCTGCAGATGGCCGCGCGCCAGGGCGCAAAGTTCGAGATGCAGCGCCTGCACGGCATGAGCGAGGCCATCTACCGCGAGGTGTGCGGCAGTGACGTGCCAGTGCCGCTGCGCATCTATGCGCCCGTGGGCGAACACCGCGATCTGCTGGCCTACCTGGTGCGCCGCCTGCTGGAGAACGGCGCCAACTCCAGCTTCGTGCACCAGCTGGCCGATGCGCACGTGCTGCCCGAGGAGCTGCTGCGCTCGCCCCTGGTGCCCGCCAACCACAGCGGCCAGCCGCTGCCGGCGGCGATGTTCGGCTTTGCCCGCGCCAACTCGCGCGGCGTGGACCTCACCGTGCCCGAGCAGCGCGCGCCGCTGCTGGCCGCCGTGCAAGCGGCCGCCGTGCCCCACGTGGCCGAGGCCAGCATCGCAGCAGCCCAGCAGGCGATGGCCGCACTGCAGGCCGGCTTCGAGGGCTGGCATGCGCGCCCCGTGGACGAGCGCGCCACCATCATCAAGCGCGCCGGCGATCTGCTCGACCAGCGACTGCCGCAATTCAGCGCCCTGCTGGTGCGCGAGGCCGGCAAGACGCTCGGCGACTGCGTGGCCGAGGTGCGTGAGGCTGTTGACTTCTGTCGTTATTACGCGCAGCAAGCCGTCGAGCGCCTGAACCCCATCACCCTGCCTGGCCCCACCGGCGAGAGCAACCAGCTGCGCCTGCACGGCCGCGGCGTTTTTGTGTGCATCTCGCCGTGGAACTTCCCGCTGGCCATCTTTGCCGGCCAGGTGGTGGCCGCCCTCGTGGCGGGCAATGCCGTGGCCGCCAAGCCCGCCGAGCAGACGCCCGGCGTGGCGCAAGCCTTTGTGGACCTGCTGCACGAGGCCGGCCTGCCGCGCGACGCGCTGGCCCTGCTGCACGGCCCGGGCGAGACCATCGGCGCAGCGCTGGTGGGCCATCCGCTCACCGCCGGCGTTTGCTTCACCGGCAGCACGCAGGTGGCCAAGATCATCCAGCGCACGCTGGCCGCGGGTGACGGCGCCCTCGTGCCGCTGATCGCCGAGACCGGCGGGCTCAACGCCATGATCGTCGACAGCACCGCTCTGCCCGAGCAGGTGATCGACGCCGTGGTCCAGAGCGCCTTCCGCTCGGCCGGCCAGCGCTGCTCGGCCCTGCGCCTGCTCTGCGTGCACGAGCGCGTGGCCGATGGCGTGATCGAAATGCTGCGCGGCGCCATGCAATTGCTGGTGGTGGGCGACGCCGCCGACCTGCGCACCGACGTGGGCCCGGTGATCGACGCCGAGGCGCACACCGGCCTCGCCCGACACATCGAGCGCCTGACCCGCGAAGCCAAACCCATCGCGCGCAGCCCGATGGAAGACCGCTACCTTGCCACGCACATCGCACCCGTGGCCTTCGAGCTGAACGCGGTGGAAGAGCTGCGCGCGGAAGTCTTCGGCCCCGTGCTGCACGTGGTGCGCTGGGGCGGTGATGTGGATGCGCTCGTGGCACGCATCAATGCGCTGCGCTACGGCCTCACGCTGGGCGTGCAGACACGCATCGACAGCCGCGCCGAGCGCATCGCGCGGCTTGCGAAGGTGGGCAATGTCTACATCAACCGCAACATGATCGGCGCGGTGGTGGGCGTGCAGCCCTTTGGCGGCGAGGGCCTGAGCGGCACGGGCCCCAAGGCGGGCGGCCCGCACTACCTGTATCGCTTCTGCGCCGAGCAGACGCTGACCATCAACACGGCCGCCGCGGGCGGCAATGCGGCGCTGCTGGCCGGGGCCTGAGCGGCGTTGCGGCACAGACGTTTTTCAAGCCCAGCCTGCGACATCACAAAAGTCAGCTGAAAGCCGCCCCGCGCTGCCACATCATGCGGCCCAGCCGATTGGGGCTGCAGCGCAGCGGGAGCGACATGGCGATACCGACATCGGAGCTGAAGAAGTGGGGCCTGGTCTGGTGGCAGACCAACTTCACGCACGTGGTGCCCTCGAAGGGCGGTGCGGTGGGCGTGATGTTCGTGTGGTGCACCAACCCGCTGTACCAGGGCGTGGACATCGACGATCCGCGCACCGCTGATTTCGTCATCAAGCCCTCGGCCGGCTCGGCCGCGCCCACCATGGTGGCGCAGGACCTGATGCAGCGCACCATCGGCGCCACCAGCGTGAACACCCTGCCCATCGCGCGCACCGATTCGCGCTTCAACGCCATCCTGATGGGCATGTCGCGCTACAAGGACCGCGTGGACCAGGCGGTGAACTCGCCGCGCACGCCCCTGGTCACCCAGCAGATGCGCGATCTGCGCGACCGCTGGGCCAGCGTGTGGCCGCACTACCAGCAGGCCCGGGCGCTGATGGTGCAGGAGCTGGCGGTGGGCATGAACGAGTTTGCCGACGTGTACCGCGACTACAGCCACATGGGCCTGGAGCGCGCGCTGTTCAACGACCAGCTGATGCGCAACATCGGCAAGCTGTTTGCCGTGGACGCCG
>Ga0268298_10001108_pt1 | contig 32737 bp, 27 predicted proteins | sample WWTPWeurt_MetaG_FD_194462 | JGI IMG/M metagenome (GOLD analysis project Ga0268298, IMG submission 194462) | Activated sludge microbial communities from WWTP in Nijmegen, Gelderland, Netherland - WWTP Weurt | ecosystem: Engineered > WWTP > Aerobic digester > Activated sludge | place...
ATGAAGGCGCAGGTGCCGCCGAGCTTCTGCATCTCGGCGACCACTTGCAGCGTGAGCGTGGTCTTGCCGGACGACTCGGGGCCATAGATCTCGACCACCCGGCCGCGCGGCAGGCCGCCAACGCCCAGCGCGATGTCCAGGCCCAGCGAGCCAGTGGACACCACCTCGATGGCCTCGACCACCTCGCCATCACCGAGCCTCATGATCGAGCCCTTGCCGAACTGCTTCTCGATCTGGGCCAGCGCGGCCTGCAGGGCCTTGGCCTTTTCGGTGTTGAGTGCTTTGACGGGTGCGTCCATTCCGGTTCTCCTGAAGATGGCGGGATCATAGGGCAGGCGCTGGATGTTTGTACAGTGTTTCGAGATCCCCCTTCGTGGGGAGCCCAACCGCGACCGCCGCCTTCCCTGCGCCACCCGGTTCCGGCTGTCGGCGTGGCGGTGCGCGCGGGTGCCGGTGGGGCCCCTAGAATGAAGCAGGCCTGTCGATCGGTTCGTCCGACGTTCGGGCCCGCCGAGGAGACACCATGCGGATACTGATCGCCGAAGACGACCAGGTGCTGGCCGACGGCCTGTTGCGCTCGCTGCGCGCGTCGGGCTATGCCGTGGACCAGGTCGGCAGCGGCACCGAGGCCGATGCGGCACTGGCTTCGCACGAGTTCGACCTGCTGATCCTCGACCTGGGCCTGCCCAAGATGCACGGATTCGATGTGCTGCGCAAGCTGCGCGCGCGGGGCTCGGCGGTGCCGGTGCTGATCCTCACGGCGGCCGACAGCGTCGAGCAGCGCGTCAAAGGCCTGGACCTCGGCGCCGACGACTACATGGCCAAGCCGTTCTCGTTGCAGGAGCTCGAGGCGCGGGTGCGCGCCCTGACCCGGCGCGGCCTGGGCACCGCGTCCAACGTGATCAAGCACGGCCCGCTCACCTTCGACGCCACGGGCCGTGTGGCCTACATCAGTGACCAGATGATCGAGCTCTCGGCGCGCGAGCTGAGCCTGCTCGAGGTGCTGCTGCAGCGGGCCGGCCGGCTGGTCAGCAAGGACCAGCTGGTGGAACGCTTGTGCGAGTGGGGCGAAGAGGTAAGCAACAACGCCATCGAGGTCTACATTCATCGATTGCGCAAGAAGATCGAGCAAGGGCCGATCCGCATCGCCACCGTGCGTGGGCTGGGCTACTGCCTCGAGAAGATCCCGAGTTGAGGCGGTGCGGGGCGAGGATGGCGCCCGCGCCGCAAAGCCAGGGCGGCAAGCAACGCCTGAATTGAGCGAGCGCCCCCATGCCGCCTGCTGAGTCCGCCCGCGAGCAGCGCTCACTGTTCGGCGAGATCCTCGACTGGATGCTCGCGCCGCTGCTGCTGCTGTGGCCGATGAGCGTGGCGCTGACCTGGCTGGTGGCGCAGAACATCGCCAATCGCCCCTACGATCGCGACCTCGCGGAAATGGCCCGCACCATTGCGCGGCAGGTGATCGTCGAACCCCACCCGACCGGCAAGTCCACCAGCGTGCGCCTGCGCCTGCCCGAGGCGGCCACCGAGATGCTGCGCTCTGACGACACCGACCGGGTGTTCTTCCAGGTGCTGGGCGCGCGCGGCGAGTTCGTCGCAGGCGATCGCGAGATCCCGGTGCCGGAGGAGGCCCCCACCCAGCCCCAGGAGCTGCACTTCCGAGACGACAGCGTGGTCTCCGAGAGCGTTCGCGTGGCCTACCTCTGGCTGCCCGGTGCGGGTCGCGCCGGAGAACTTCAGCCGCTGGTGCAGGTGGCCGAGACGCTGGACAAGCGCTCGCGCCTGGCCACCGAGATCATCAAGGGTGTGATCGTGCCTCAGTTCGTGGTGCTGCCGCTGGCGGTGCTGCTGGTGTGGCTGGCGCTGGCCCGCGGCATCCGCCCGCTCAACGTGCTGCAGCACCGCATCCGGCAGCGCGAGAGCCAGGACCTGAGCCCGATCCAGGAGCGCGACGTGCCCGAAGAGGTGGCGCCGCTGGTCAGCGCGATCAACGACCTGCTGTCACGGCTGGACCGCTCGATGAGCACGCAGAAGCAGTTCCTGGCCGATGCGGCCCATCAGCTCAAGACGCCCCTGGCCGGGTTGCGGATGCAGGCCGAGCTGGCCCAGCGCGAGATCGATGCCGGTCAGCAGGATCCGAAGCAGCTGAAGAGCTCGCTGCAGCACATCGCGCACAGCAGCCAGCGGGCGGCGCACATGGTCAACCAGTTGCTGTCGATGGCGCGAGCCGAGGACAAGGAGAGTGGCCGGCGGCAACTCCAGGAAGTGAATCTGGCCCGCCTGGCGCGCGAGACCGTGCGCGACTTCGTGCCCAAGGCGATGGAGAACCGCATCGACCTGGGCTACGAGGGGCCGGACGAGGGACAGGGGCTTCACGGCCGGTTGATGGGGCAGCCGCTTCTTCTTCGCGAGCTGGTTCGCAACCTCACCGACAACGCCCTTCAGTACACCCCCGCCGGAGGCACCGTGACGGTTCGACTGATGGACGATCCGTTCGGCCAGGTGGTGGTGTTGCAGGTCGAGGACACCGGGCCGGGCATCCCCGAGGCCGAGCGCGACCTGGTCTTCAGGCCCTTCTACCGGGCGCTGGGTACCAACGTGGACGGTAGTGGCCTGGGCCTGGCCATCGTGCGCGAGATCGTGCAGCAGCACGAGGCCGAGATCACCATCAGCGACGCAAGGCCCCGATCGAGCCTCAACGCCGGCCAGGGCATCGGGCCGGGCGCGCTGTTCACCGTGCGCTTCCCGCTGGAGCCGGATCCCGCACCCGAAGCTCCGTCATCCGAAGCGTTGCCGCCATAGGGCCTGTTGAAGTGGCGCAGCTGGCCGTGACCGCAGGTTCACCGCTGCATCAGCCCACGACTTCTGGCGATGGACATCAGCATGCCCAGCGACAGGCCCAGCGTGACCATGGCCGTGCCGCCATAGCTGACGAACGGCAGCGGAATGCCCACCACCGGCAGGATGCCCGACACCATGCCCATGTTCACGAAGGCGTAGGTGAAGAAGCCGAGCGTCAGCGCGCCGGCCAGCAGGCGGGTGAACACCGTGGGGGCCTGCGCGGCGATCCACAGCCCGCGCAGGATGAGGGCCGCCAGGGCCAGCAGCAGCGTGGCGGCACCCGCCAGCCCGAACTCTTCGCCGAAGGCAGCGAAGATGAAGTCGGTGGTGCGCTCGGGGATGAACTCCAGGTGCGTCTGCGTGCCGCTCATGAAGCCCTTGCCCCACAGGCCTCCCGAGCCGATGGCGATCATGCCCTGCAGGATGTGGAAGCCCTTGCCCAGGGGGTCGGTGGTCGGATCGAGCAGGGTGCACACACGTTGCTTCTGGTAGTCGCGCAGCAGCGGCCACACGCGTTCGGGCTCGCACAAGGTGTCGCCCATGACGACGATGGCCACGATGCTGGCCACCGCCAGCAGCATCACCGGCGCGATCAGGCGCCACGACAGGCCGGCAAAGAAGATGATGTACAGCCCGCTGGAGAGGATCAGGATGGCGGTGCCCAGGTCGGGCTGCTTGGCCACCAGCCCCACCGGCAGCAGCAGCAGGCCGCCGGCGACGAAGAAGTCGAGCACCCGCAACTGCCCCTCCCGGCGCTGGAACCACCAGGCCAGCAACAGCGGCATGGCCAGCTTCAGGATTTCGCTGGGCTGGATCACGATGCCCAGGTTGAGCCATCGCGTGGCGCCCTTGCGGGTGAGCCCGAACATCGCCGTGGCCAGCAGCAGCAGCACACCCACGGTGTACAGCGGCACGGCCATGGCCGCCAGACGCTGTGGCGGCACCTGGCCCACCAGCAGCATCAGCAGCAGTGCCAGCGCCATGTTGCGGGCATGGTCGACAAATCGGGTGCCATGGTCGAAGCCGGCCGAATACATGGTCACCAGGCCCAGGGCCATCAGCACCAGCACGCACGCCACCAGCATGCCGTCGTAGCCGGCCACCCAGGGCCGCACGCGATGCCACCACGGCGGTTGATCAAAGACGCTGTTCATGGCGCGGCCACCGCCTGCGATGCCGCCAGCCCGGGTATGGCCACCTCGGAGGCCTTTCGGGGGACGCCGGCGGGCACCGTGGACCGTGCCTCCTGCGTGGCCGCGATGTCCTCGTCGGATGGCCACAGGCCCAGCAGCTGGTAGTCGAACACCCGCCGGGCGATGGGCGCCGCGGCCACGCCACCGAAGCCGGCGTTCTCGACCACCATGGCCAGCGCGATGGTGGGTGCTTCGGCCGGCGCGAACGCGACGAACAGGGCGTGGTCGCGCAGGTGTTCGGCCATCTTGGCGGCGTTGTACTTCTCGTTTTGCTTGATGCCCACCACCTGGGCCGTACCGGTCTTGCCGCCGGAGGTGTAGGCCGCGCCGCGGAACGCCGACGACGAAGTGCCCTCGAGATTGACGCCGACCATCGCCTTGCGGATCACCTCGAGGTGCTCGGGCTTCATCGGCAGCGGGGCAGGCAGGGGCGGCTGCACGGCACGCCGCGTCCCGCCCACCACATCCAGCACCTCCCGCACCAGGTGCGGTGCCTGTCGCCGCCCGCCGGTGGCCAGCACGCTCATGGCATTGGCCATCTGCAGCACGGTGAAGTTGTTGTAGCCCTGGCCGATGCCCAGCGAGATGGTCTCTCCGGCATACCAGCGCTGTTGCTCGGGCTTGCGGTAGGCGCGGCGCTTCCACTCGGTCGAGGGCAGCACGCCGCGCACCTCTCCCTCCAGGTCGATGCCGGTGAGCTGTCCGAACCCGAATGGGGACAGGTACTGCGCCATCAGGTCGACGCCCATCTCGTTGGCCAGCGTGTAGTAGTAGGTGTCGCAGCTGTGGACGATGGAGCGGTACATGTCGACCATGCCATGGCCCCCCTCCTTGTCGTCGCGGAACTTGTGGTTGCCGAACCAGAAGTAGCCCGGATCGGCAATGGTCACGTTCGGTCCGCGCTTGCCGCTGGCCAACGCGGCCCAGGCCATGAAGGGCTTGTAGGTGGAGCCGGGCGGGTAGGTGCCGCGCAGGGCCCGGTTGAGCAGTGGCTTGTCGATCGATTCGTTGAGTTCGCGCCAACTGTCGCCATCAATGCCGTCGACGAACAGGTTGGGGTCGAAGGTGGGCTTGCTGACGAAGGCCAGCACCTCGCCGTTGCGCGGGTCGATGGCCACCAGGGCACCTCGCCGATCACCGAACAACTGCTCGACCAACGCCTGCAACCGGATGTCGACCGACAGCACCAGCGTGTTGCCCGGCGTGGCGGGATGGCTGCCCAGTCGCCGCACGGCGCGGCCGCCGGCACTGGTCTCGACCTCCTCGAAGCCGGTGGTGCCGTGCAGCTCGCGCTCGTAGCGTTGCTCGAGGCCCAGCTTGCCGATGGACTCGGTGCCGCGGTAGTTGGCCTGCAGATCCTCGTCCCAGTTCTCCATCGCGGCCTTCTCGGCCTGGTTGATGCGGCCGATGTAGCCGATCAGGTGGCTGCCGATCTCGCCCAGCGGGTAGTGGCGAAACAGCCGTGCGCGAACCTCGACGCCCGGGAAGCGGAAGCGCTGGGCAGTGAAGCGCGCCACTTCCTCGTCGGTGAGCTTGGTGCGGATCGGCACCGACTCGAAGCGCTTGCTCTCCTCGACCAGTCGCTTGAACCGGCGGCGATCACGCGCCTGGATGTCGACCACCTGGGCCAGGGCATCGATCACCGAGTCGAGCTCGCCCTGGACGCGCGCCGGCGTGATCTCGAGCGTGTAGGCCGAATAGTTGGTGGCCAGCACGATGCCGTTGCGGTCCAGGATCAGGCCGCGGTTGGGCACCACCGGCACCACGGCGATGCGGTTGTCCTCGGCCTGCTGGGCCAGGTCTTCATGGCGCACCACCTGCAGCCACACCAGGCGGGCGGCCAGCAGGCCGAAGCACAACAGCACGAACAGCGCGGCCGCGATCAGCCGGCCACGAAACCGCCCCAGCTCCAGCTCGATGTTCTTCAGCTCGGCCATCTGCGTGCTCCGACGCCCCGGGTCACAGGGGCCGGTTCTCGTCCGGGTCGGGCGCGCGCCGCTGCGGTGCCAGCAGCAGCCACACCACCAGCGGCCACAGCGCAGCCTCGACCAGTGGCGCCGCCAGCAGGCCCCATCCCGGAAACATGCCGCCCACCGCCATGCGGGCGGCCAGCGACACCAGGTGGCCCGCGGCCAGCAGCGGCACGATCTGCACCGCCTGCTCGATGACCGGGAACCACAGCAACCGGCGATGCAAGGCAACGGCGAAGAAGCTCATCAGCGTGTAGGCCAGCGCATGCTGGCCCAGCACCGCGCCCTGGTGCACATCGACCAGCAGGCCCAGTGCAAAACCCAGGCCGACGCCCACCTTCAGTGGCTGGTAGACGTTCCAGAAGACCAGCACCAGCGCCGCGACATCGGGCGCCGCTGCCTGCCGGCCCAGCGGCAGCATCTGCAAGGCCAGCGCCAGCACCAGCGAGACGCCGATGAACAGGGGGTTGACCGGCAGCAGCAGCTGGTCGGAGCCGCGGGGCATGATCATCGCGTGCTCACTTCCTGCCGCCCTTGCCCTTGGCCGGCTTGTCCGGCGCCGGGTCCGGCTCGGGACGGGGCGGCAGCTGGTGGCCGATCGGCTCGAGCACCAGCAGGTGGCGCACCCCGTCCGGCTGGGCACTGGGGGTGACGAGGATGCGGGCAAAGCCTGCATCCGCGCGTCGATCGACCCGCGATACCTTGCCCACGGCCAGGCCCGGGGGATAGACGCCGTCCACGCCGCTGGTGTGCAGCACGTCGCCCACCAGGACATCGGCATTGCCGGCCATGAAGCGCAGCTCCATGCCGCCTTCCGTTCCTCCGAAGGCGGCGCTGCGCTGTTGCGTGCGGGGATTGAGCACCGGCACCGCGGCATCCCGGTCTGTCAGCAGCATCACGATGGAGGTCAGCGGGTAGGTGCGCGTGACCTGGCCCAGCACGCCGGATTCATTGATCACCGGAGCCCCCACGACCACCCCGTGCGTGGCCCCGCGATCGATGAACAGCTTGCGCGAATACGGATCGGCGGCCTCGTACAGCACCTGGGCACTGATCGACTTCACCTGCAACGCCGGGCGCAGATCGAGCAGTGCGCGCAACCGGGCGTTCTCTTCGGTCAGGCGCTCCACCTGCAAGGCCCGTTCGGACTGCCGGGCCAGCGCTTCGCGCGCCTGGTCGGCAGAGGCCACGGCAGCGCGCAGTCCGCCCACGTAATCCTGCACCGAGGCCAGCACCTCCACCGGAACGAGCAGCGCACGCTGGGCCGGCAGCAACGCGGTGGCCAGGGCCACGCGCAGCGGCTGCGTGAGCTGGAACCGGGTGTCGGCGGCCATCAGGAACAGCGCCAGCGCCGCGAACAGCGCCAGCTTGGTCAGCGCCGAAGGCCCTTGGCGGAAGAACGGTGGAGGGGTGCGATCCAGGGTGCCAAGAGGCATGGCGTAGGGCCACCGGGTCAGGCCGGGCACAGGCCCGGCCGGCAAGGCGTTACTCGGAAGTGAAGATCGAGCCCAGGCGCTCCATGCGCTCGAGCGCCATGCCGCAGCCGCGCACCACGCAGGTCAGCGGATCCTCGGCCACCAGCACCGGCAGGCCGGTCTCTTCGGCCAGCAGGCGATCGAGGTCGCGCAGCAGCGCACCGCCGCCGGTGAGCATCATGCCGCGTTCGGCGATGTCGGCGCCCAGCTCGGGGGGCGTCTGCTCGAGCGCGTTCTTCACCGCCGAGACGATCTGGTTGAGCGGATCGGTCAGCGCCTCGAGGATCTCGTTGCTGCTGATGGTGAAGCTGCGCGGCACGCCTTCGGAGAGGTTGCGGCCCTTGACCTCCATCTCCTTGACCTCGGAGCCGGGAAAGGCCGAACCGATGCTCTTCTTGATCGACTCGGCGGTGGGCTCGCCGATCAGCATGCCGTAGTTGCGGCGGATGTAGTTGATGATGGCCTCGTCGAACTTGTCGCCGCCCACCCGCACGCTGCCCTTGTAGACCATGCCGCCCAGCGAGATCACGCCGACCTCGGTGGTGCCGCCGCCGATGTCGACCACCATCGAGCCCGAGGCCTCGGACACCGGCAGGCCGGCACCGATGGCCGCGGCCATGGGCTCCTCGATCAGGTAGACCTCGGAGGCACCGGCGCCCAGCGCCGATTCGCGGATGGCGCGCCGCTCGACCTGGGTGGAGCCGCAGGGCACGCAGATGATGATGCGCGGGCTGGGCTTGAGCAGCGACGCCGGGTGCACCATCTTGATGAACTGCTTGAGCATCTGCTCGGTGACGGTGAAGTCGGCGATCACGCCGTCCTTCATCGGGCGGATGGCCTCGATGTTGCCGGGCACCTTGCCCAGCATGGCCTTGGCCTCGGAGCCCACCGCCTGGATGGTCTTCTTGCCGTTGGGGCCGCCTTCGTGGCGGATCGAGACGACCGACGGCTCATCGAGCACGATGCCCTTGCCACGCACATAGATCAGCGTGTTGGCGGTGCCGAGGTCGATGGCCAGATCGGTGGAAAAGTAGCGGCGCAGGGATCCGAACATGGAGCTTGAATCTGGTGGTGCCGTCGCATCGCCTCGAGGCGTGCGCCGGACTTGAAAGGGGAGGCCACCGGCAATCGCCACCGGTGTGCCGCAATCGGGGGCCGCGTCGGCCGCCGGGAATGCATCGGCCACCCTCCGAAAGGCTCTTGGCGTGCCCGCCGACGAAGCCTGCCGAGGAAGCCAACATTTGGACGATGGATAACCGGCGATAATAACCCAACACCCCGTCTTTCCCCTCGCGGCAGAGCCCTTTTTGCCGCGGCGAAACCCCCATGTCCCTGACCCCTGCGGAGGTGAGCCGGATCGCGCATCTGGCCCGCCTCGAACTCTCCTCTGACGAAGAAGCGCTGATGCTCACGCAGCTCAACGGCTTCTTCTCCATCGTCGAGCAGATGCGCGCCGTCGACACCTCCGGCGTCGAACCCCTGTACACACCACTTTCGGCGGTGCAACAGGTGCAGCTGCGGCTGCGCGACGACGGCGTCTTCGAACCGGATCGCCGCGAGGCCAACCAGCGCAGCGCGCCGGCGGTCGAGGATGGCCTGTTCCTCGTGCCCAAGGTGATCGAATGAGCGCCGCGCTGCACGACCTCGGCGTGGCCGAGCTGTCCCGCGCCTTGGGTGCGCGCGAGGTGTCCAGCGTCGAGCTGGTGGATTACCTGCTGGGCCGCATCGACCGGCATGGCGCTCTGGGTGCCTTCCTGCAGCTCGACGCCGAAGGCGCGCGTGCCGCCGCCGCGCAGGCCGACGCGCAGCGCACCAGCGGAGACGCCCGCCCGCTGCTGGGCGTGCCCATCGCCCACAAGGACATCTTCGTGACCCGTGCCGTGCCCACGACGGCCGGATCGAAGATCCTGGCGGGCTACCGCAGCCCGTTCGACGCCACCGTCGTGGCAAGGCTGGGCGAAGGCCTGGTGACGCCAGGCGGCCAGACGCAGGCCGGCGCCGGCATGGTCAGCCTGGGCAAGCTCAACTGCGACGAGTTCGCGATGGGCTCGGCCAACGAGAACTCGGCCTACGGTCCGGCACACAACCCGTGGGATGCAGCCCGCGTGCCCGGCGGATCGTCGGGCGGCTCGGCCACCGCGGTGGCGGCCCGCCTGCTGCCCGCGGCCACCGGCACCGACACCGGTGGCTCGATCCGCCAGCCGGCCAGCTTCTGCGGCATCACCGGCATCAAGCCCACCTACGGCACCTGCTCGCGCTACGGCATGATCGCCTTCGCCTCCAGCCTCGACCAGGCCGGCCCGCTGGCCCGCTCGGCCGAGGATTGCGCGCTGCTGCTGTCGGCGATGAGCGGCTTCGACGAGCGCGACGCCACCAGCGCGCAGCGGCCGCCGCAGGAGTTCCACGCGCAGATGCTGACCGCCCGCGCCGGCGCCTCGGCCGGCCGGCCGCTCGAGGGCCTGCGCATCGGGCTGCCGCGCGAGTTCTTTCCGGCCGGGCTGTCGCACGATGTCGAGGTTGCGGTGCGCGCTTCGCTGGCCGAGTTGCAGCGCCTGGGCGCCACGCTGGTCGACGTGAGCCTGCCCCGCACCGAGCTGTCGATTCCCGTCTACTACATCATCGCGCCGGCCGAGGCCAGCTCCAACCTTTCACGTTACGACGGCGTCAAGTTCGGCCACCGCGCGGCGAAGTACGCCGACCTGCTCGATATGTACAAGAAGACGCGCGCCGAGGGCTTCGGGGCAGAGGTCAAGCGCCGCATCATGATCGGCACCTACGTGCTCAGCCACGGCTACTACGACGCCTACTACCTGCAGGCGCAGAAACTGCGGCGCATGATCGCCGACGACTTCCAGCGCTGCTTCGCCGAGTGCGACGTGATCGCCGGTCCGGTGGCGCCCAGCGTGGCCTGGAAGATCGGCGAGCAGGGCGACGACCCGGTCAAGGCCTACCTGGCCGACATCTTCACGCTGCCCGCCAGCCTGGCCGGCCTGCCCGGCATGAGCCTGCCCGCCGGCTTCGGCGAGCACGGCATGCCAGTGGGCCTGCAGCTGATCGGCAACTACTTCGACGAAGGCCGCCTGCTGCACGCCGCGCACGCCTTCCAGCAGGCCACCGACTGGCACCGCCGCGCGCCGGCGCTGGCCTGACCCACGCGCGAAGACACATTCCCCATGAGCAGCTCCCCACTCGTGCGCGGCTACGAGGTCGTCATCGGCCTCGAGACGCATGCCCAGCTCTCGACGCAGAGCAAGATCTTCTCCGGCGCCTCCACCGCCTTCGGCGCAGAGCCCAACACCCAGGCCTGCGCGGTGGACCTGGCGCTGCCCGGCACGCTGCCGGTGATGAACCGCGAGGCGGTGGATCGCGCCATCCGCTTCGGCCTGGCCATCGGCGCCAAGGTGGCGCCGTTGTCGATCTTCGCGCGCAAGAACTACTTCTACCCCGACCTGCCCAAGGGCTACCAGATCAGCCAGTACGAGATCCCGGTGGTGCAGGGCGGCAAGGTCTCGTTCATGCTGGGCGAGGTGCGCAAGACGGTGAACCTGACCCGCGCCCACCTCGAAGAGGACGCCGGCAAGAGCCTGCACGAGGATTACCACGGCCAGTCGGGCATCGACCTGAACCGCGCCGGCACGCCGCTGCTCGAGATCGTCACCGAGCCCGACATGCGCTCGGCGGCCGAGGCGGTGGAGTACGCCCGCGCGCTGCATGCGCTGGTGATGTGGCTGGGCATCTGCGACGGCAACATGCAGGAAGGCAGCTTCCGCTGCGACGCCAACGTCTCGGTGCGCAGGCCCGGCGCGCCCTTCGGCACCCGGCGCGAGATCAAGAACCTGAACTCGTTCCGCTTCATGCAGCAGGCGATCGACTTCGAGGTGAATTGGCAGATCGACCAGATCGAGGACGGCCTGGCCATCGAGCAGGCCACGGTGCTGTTCAACCCCGACAGCGGCGAGACACGTGCCATGCGTTCCAAGGAGGACGCGCACGATTACCGTTACTTCCCCGATCCCGACCTGCCGCCGCTGGTGATCGCGGCGGAGTGGGTGGAGGCGGTGCGCGCCACCATGCCCGAGCTGCCCGAGGCCATGGCCGCGCGCTTCGTCGCGCAGGACGGGCTGCCGGCCTATGACGCGTCGATGATGACGCAGAGCCTGGCCGTGGCCCGCTACTACGAGGCGGCCAAGGGCGCCGGTGCGCCGTCCAAGCTGGTGGCCAACTGGGTGATGGGCGAGATCTCGCGCCGGCTCAATGCCGAGGGCAAGGCCATCGACGCCAGCCCGGTGGCGGCCGCCACGCTGGCCGCGCTGATCCGCCGCATCGGCGACGGCACCATCTCGAACAACGCGGCGCGTCAGGTGTTCGACGCGCTGTGGGCCGGCGAGGCTGCCGATGTGGACGCCCTGATCGAGGCCAAGGGCCTCAAGCAGATGAACGACACCGGCGCGCTGGACGCGATCATCGACGAGGTGATCGCCGCCAACGCGAAGTCGGTCGACGAGTACCGCGCCGGCAAGGACAAGGCGTTCAACGCCTTGGTGGGCCAGGTGATGAAGGCCAGCAAGGGCAAGGCCAATCCGGCGCAGGTGAACGAGCGCCTGAAGGCGCGCCTGGCCGGCGGCTGACGCCGCTGCTCACCTCCTCCGCTGCGCCGGCTCGTCAGGGCTTGGGCGCCGAGGACATCGGCCCCATCGAGCCCGGCGACGCGCCCGCCCACAGCCGCTTGAGCCGCTCCAGCTCGGCGTCGTAGAGCTTGTTGATGCGGTCCAGCTCGACCAGCTGGTTCTGCGCCGAGGTCTTCTGCGCCTCGAGCCCGGCGTCGTTGGCGTCGATGGCCTGGCGCAGCTTCACCGGCAGCGGCTTGCCCTTGTAGAACTCGGCCTCGTTGTCCAGCGGCTTACGCTCGACGGTGAGTTCGGCCACCCGCAATTCGGTGGCCTTGATGGCACTGCGCACGGTGTCCAGCGCCGCCTCGCGGGCCTTCTTGTGCGCCGCCTCGTTGGGGTAACGGGCGATGAGGTTGCGGTCGCGGCGGACGGCATCGGCCTGCGCCGCGGCGGCCAGCGCGGCGCGGCGCTCGGCGGCCTCCTTCTCGGCACGCTCCTCGGCCGTCGGCGGCGGGGGCTTGACGGCGCGCAGCGAACCATCGCTGTTGAGCACCCGCTGCTCGCGCGTCAGGCAGTCCGGGATCGGCCGGTCGGAGGTGTGCTTGCGGCCCTTCTCGTCCACGCAGGTGTAGATGCCGCTTGGCCCGGTCGCAGGCGCCTGGCCACGAGCCGGCAGCGCCGCGATCCCGGCCAGCACGGCCAGCGCCAGGGCAGCCCGGCGGGTGCGACGCTGATCCGTGCAGATCCGGGTCATCTCGCTCAGACCCCGTAACGATCGCGATACGCGGCCACCCGCGCGCGGTGCTCGCCCAGCGACCCCTCGCCCTGGCTCGACAGGTAGTGCAGCAGGTCGGTGAGCGTGGCGATGGCCACCACCTCGAGCTGCAGCTGCTCGCGCACGTACTGCACCGCCGACCAGGGCTGGTCCTGCCCGCCTTCGGCGGCCTTCTCCTGGCGATCCAGCGCGATGGCCACGCCGCATGGCGTGGCGCCCGCCGCCTGGATCATGGCAATGGATTCGCGCACCGAGGTTCCTGCGGAGATGACGTCATCGATGATGAGAACGCGCCCGGCCACCGGTGCGCCGACCAGCGTGCCGCCCTCGCCGTGGTCCTTGGCTTCCTTGCGGTTGTAGGCGAAGGGCACGTTGCGGCCCAGCCGCGCCAGCTCGATGGCCACTGCCGCAGCCAGCGTGATGCCCTTGTAGGCCGGGCCGAAGAGCATGTCGAAGTGCAGGCCCGAGTCGAGCAGGCGGCGTGCATAGAATGCCGCGAGACGGCCCAGCTTGGCGCCGTCGTCGAACAGGCCGGCATTGAAGAAGTAGGGCGACATCCGCCCGGCCTTGGTCTTGAACTCACCGAAGCGCAGCACGCCGGATTCGACCGCAAAGCGGACGAATTCCTGGGCCAGTTCGTCGCTGCGCTCGCGGTCGTCACTCATGGGGTCACCGTGGCTTTCAGGCTCGTCACACTCAATCTGAACGGCATTCGCTCGGCCGCCAACAAGGGCTTCGTCGAGTGGGCCGCAACGGTCGGCGCCGATTGTATGGGGGTGCAGGAGCTCAAGGCCCAGGCCGAGCACATTGAGGGGCAGTTCGACGTCATCGACGGCATGCGCGGCCACTTCCACCTGGCCGAGAAGAAAGGTTACTCCGGCGTGGGCCTGTACAGCCGCAAGAAGCCCAGCGAGGTGATCGTCGGCCTGGATGACCCCGACTTCGATGCCGAGGGCCGCTATGTCGAGGCGCGATTCGACACCCCCAAGCGCAAGCTCAGCATCATCAGCTGCTACTTTCCCAGCGGCTCGTCGGGCGAAGACCGCCAGCAGGCCAAGTTCGTGTTCCTCGACACCATCTACCCGCACCTGGTGCGGCTGAAGGCAGAGCGCGAGTTCATCCTGGTGGGCGACATCAACATCGCCCACCAGGAGATCGACCTGAAGAACTGGAAGGGCAACCAGAAGAACTCCGGCTTCCTGCCCGAGGAGCGGGCCTGGATGACGAAGCTGCTCGATGAGGCCGGCCTGGTGGACGTGTTCCGCACCTTGAATCCAAACCCCGAGCAATACACCTGGTGGAGCAACCGGGGCCAGGCCTGGGCCAAGAACGTGGGCTGGCGCCTGGACTATCACCTGGCCACGCCCGGCGTGGCCGCCAAGGCCAAGGCCGAGTCGATCTACCTGGCGCAGCGTTTCTCGGACCATGCGCCGCTGACGATCGACTACGACTTCACGTTGTAACGCGTCGCGCCAGGCGTCGCCGTCGACCCGCCGCGCCTTCGGGGCCCGCTCCTATACTGCGCTCCCGCCCGTCTCGGCCGCCCCGGCCGGCCCTCGCGCCGGCCTCCTCGCGAAGGACCCCTGCTCCATGCAACCCGTGCTGCGCAGCCTGCTCGAGACCGACCTGTACAAGTTCACGATGTGGCAGGCGATGCTGCATCGGTTTCCGCAGACGCATGCGCAGTACGTGTTCATCTGCCGCAATGCGCGCGACTACCCGCTCACCCACCTGATCCCCGAGATCAACGAGCAGCTCGATCACCTGTGCACCCTGCGTTTCACGGCCGACGAGCTGAAGTACCTGTCGGGCCTTCGCTTCATCAAGAGCGACTTCATCGACTTCCTGCGCATCTTCCAGTTCCAGCGCGACTTCATCGAGGTGCGCAACAACGCCGGCACGCTCGAGATCGTGGCCCGCGGCCCGCAGGTGCATGTGATGGCCTTCGAGATCCATGTGCTGGCCATCGTCAACGAGCTGTACTTCCGGCATGTCGACCAGGAGTCGGCCATCGCCGAAGGGCGGCGCCGGCTGGCCGAGAAGATCGAGCTGCTGCGCGCCTTCGGCCGCGAGCCGCGGCGGCGCAACCCGTTCGAGTTCTTCGACTTCGGCGTGCGGCGGCGCTTCTCCGGCGCCTGGCAGCGCGAGGTGGTGGGCACGCTGGCGCGCGAGGTGCCCGAGTACTTCAAGGGCACCTCCAACGTGCTGCTGGCGCGCGACCTGAACCTGGTGCCCATCGGCACCATGGCGCACGAATTCCTGCAGACCTACCAGGCGCTGGGGGTGCGGCTGCGCGACTTCCAGAAGGCCGCGCTCGAAGGCTGGGTGCAGGAGTACCGCGGCGACCTGGGCATCGCGCTGACCGACGTGGTCGGCATGGATGCCTTCCTGACCGACTTCGACCTGTATTTCGCCAAGCTCTTCGACGGCCTGCGCCATGACTCGGGCGACCCGATCGTGTGGGGCGAGAAGGCACTGGCCCACTATGCCAGGCTGCGCATCGACGCCAACACCAAGCGCCTGGTGTTCAGCGACAGCCTGACGCTGCCGCGGGCCTTCGAGCTGTACCGCCACTTCGCCGACCGCACCCAGCTGGGCTTCGGCATCGGCACCTACCTCACCAACGACATGGGCCTGCACACGCTGCACATCGTGATGAAGCTCACCCACTGCAACGGGCAGCCGGTGGCCAAGCTCTCCGACAGCCCGGGCAAGATCCTGTGCGACGACCAGACCTTCCTGGCCTACCTGCGCCAGGTGTTCAACGTGGCGGAGGTGAAGTGACCACAGCCGCGATGCCTGGCGCGCCGGCCGCGGGATCCGCGGGCCGCGCCACCCGGGCCGCTGCGCTGGGTGCCAGCGGGCTGCGGGCCTCGCCGCTGTGGTTGGGCGCAATGACTTTCGGCGACACCACCGACGCGGCCGAGGCCGCGCGCATCGTGGCCGCCGCGCGCGATGCCGGCCTGAACGCCATCGACACCGCCGACGCGTATGCCAATGGCGAGTCGGAGCGCATCGTCGGCCGCCTGATCGCCGGCGACCGCTCGCGCTGGGTGCTGGCCACCAAGGTGGCCAACCCCATGGGCGTGCTGCGCGGCGGCCCCGGCGCGCCGCCGGCCCCGGCCGAGCCCAACGACCGCGGCCTGTCGCGCCGCTGGTTGACACATGCGGTCGACCACAGTTTGAACCGGCTGGGCACCGACTGGATCGACCTGTGGTACCTGCATCGCGACGACGAGGTCACGCCGGTGGAAGAGACGGTCGAGACGCTGGGCCGCCTGATCGCCGCCGGCAAGATCTTGTACTGGGGCGTCTCGAACTTTCGCGCCTGGCGCGTGGCCCGCATCGTCGAGACGGCCCGGCGCATGGGCGTGCCGCCCCCCATCGCCTGCCAGCCCCCCTACAACGCGATGACCCGCGGCATCGAGACCGAGCTGCTGCCGGCCTGTGCCCACTACGGCCTGGGCGTGGTGGCCTACAGCCCGCTGGCGCGGGGCGTGCTGACCGGCAAGTACACGCCCGGCGCCGAGCCCGAGCCCGGCACCCGCGCGGCCCGCAAGGACACCCGGCTGATGCAGACCGAGTGGCGACGCGAGTCGCTCGATCTGGCGCAGCGCTTCAAGGCCTACGCCGCGCAGCGCGGCCTTTCGCCCGGCCAGCTCGCCGCCGCCTGGGTGCTGAACAACCGCCTGGTCGCGGGCCTGATCGGCGGGCCGCGCACGCTGGCGCAGTGGCAGGACTACATCGCCGCACTCGACGTGGCCCTGAGCCCCGAGGACGAAGCCTTCGTCAGCGGCCTGGTGCCGGCCGGCCACAGCTCCACCTACGGCTTCACCGACCCGATCTACCCGGTCACCGGGCGGCCACCCAAGGGCTGACCACCGCGCCCGCGACGGGCCACGGCGCCCCTGGCGGCGGGAGAGCCTTCGGGCTCACGATGCGCAGGCCTTGAACATTTCGTCAGTCGTCGATCGCGATGTGTTCATGATGCTGCGCAGCTTGCGTCACTTCTTGCCCTTCCGCCTGACAGCGACCCTTCAGACACTGCCTCCTGTCGACCCCCCCGACACACCGATCAGGAGACCTCCCCATGTCTGCCCGCCACGACGGCCGCACCCTCTACCTCGGCGCCCCAGAGGTGGCCCGCATCGTCGCCCGCAAGGGCCTGGCCCCGTTGCTCGGCGAGGTGGAAGATCGCCTGCGCCAGGACTACCTGCGTTGGCACGAGTTCGACAAGACCGCACGGGTGGCGCACCACTCGGCCGACGGCGTGATCGAGCTGATGCCGGTCTCGGATGCCGCCCTCTACGCCTTCAAGTACGTCAACGGCCACCCGAAGAACACCCGCCAGGGGCTGCCCACGGTGATGGCCTTCGGCGTGCTGGCCGACGTGGCCACCGGTGCGCCGCGCCTGCTGTCGGAGCTGACGCTGGCCACCGCGATCCGCACCGCGGCCATGTCGGCGCTGGCGGCGCTCACGCTGGCGCGGGCAGACAGCGCGACGATGGCGCTGATCGGCAACGGCGCGCAGGCCGAGTTCCAGGCCATCGCCTTCGTCGAGCGGCTGGGCATCGACACGCTGCGGCTGCACGACACCGACCCGATGGCGACCGCCAAGCTGATCGACAACCTGCGCCACCACTTCGGCCCGCGCCGCGTGCGTCTGGTGGCCTGCCGCAGCACCGCCGAGGCCGTGCACGGTGCCGACATCGTGACCACCGTGACCGCCGACAAGACGCGCGCCACCATCCTCACGCCCGACCTGATCGAGCCGGGCATGCACCTCAACGCGGTGGGCGGCGACTGCCCCGGCAAGACCGAGCTGCATGCCGACGTGCTGCGCGGCGCCTCGGTGTTCGTCGAATATGAGCCGCAGACGCGCATCGAGGGCGACCTGCAACAGATGCCGCCCGACTTCGCGGTCACCGAACTGTGGCAGGTGCTGGCTGCGCAGCGGCCCGGCCGACGCCATCGCCAGGAGGTGACGGTGTTCGACTCGGTCGGCTTCGCGCTGGAGGACTACGCGGTGCTGTGCGTGCTGGAGGCTGCGGCCCTCGAGCTGGGCATCGGCGACCGGGCCCTGCTGGTGCCGCAGATGGCCGACCCGAAGAACCTGTTCGGCGTGCTGAGGGCCGAGGCCTGCGTCCAGGCGCCGGGCGCGGCCCTGGGGCGCGGCCCATCCACTCGGGAGGCGGTGGCGCTTTCGACGGGCCCTCGCGCCGACCAAGCCCTCGTGCAGGCCTGAGCAACGACGGCGCCGGCCGTGCCGATGCCGGCCGGGTTCAGACCTCCGCCCGGCCAAGGCCCTGCCCCGCCTGGCGGCACGCCGGGTCTGTCAACATCGCACCCGGGCGTCGCCGGCCATGGCGGCCGCCCGGCCCGCAAGTCACGGAGCGCCCCATGTCCGACCATCCCGCCGACGCCGCACCGCCTGCACCGTTCGCCGCCTTCACGCCAGCACTCAATCGCGCGGCCTCGCGCGCGGCGATCACGGCCGCCACCCGCACGCCCGAGCCCGAGCTGATGCCTGGCCTGGTCGAACTCGCACGCCAGTCCCCGGCCGACGCCGAGGCCACGCAGGCCCTGGCGATGCGCATCGCTGCCAACGTTCGAAATCGCGCCAGGGACAGCGGTCGCGCCGGGCTGGTGCAGAGCCTGCTGCAGGAGTTCGCCCTCAGCTCGCAGGAGGGCGTGGCGCTGATGTGCCTGGCCGAGGCCCTGCTGCGCGTGCCCGACGCGGCCACGCGCGATGCGCTGATCCGCGACAAGATCAGCGCAGGCAACTGGCAATCGCACCTGGGGCAGAGCCCCTCGCTGTTCGTCAACGCCGCCACCTGGGGCCTGCTGCTCACCGGCAAGCTGGTGGCCACGCACAGCGACCTGGGCCTGGGTTCGGCGCTCAAGCGCATCGTCGGCCGCGGCGGCGAGCCGCTGATCCGCAAGGGCGTGGACATGGCCATGCGCATGATGGGCGAGCAGTTCGTCACCGGCGAGACCATCGCCCAGGCGCTCGAGAACGCCCGCCCGCGCGAGGCCGAGGGCTTCCGCTACTCGTACGACATGCTGGGCGAGGCGGCGCTGACCGCCGACGATGCCGCGCGCTACCTGGCGGCCTACGAGCAGGCCATCGCCGCCATCGGCGCGGCCTCGGCTGGCCGCGGCATCTACGAGGGGCCGGGCATCTCGATCAAGCTCTCGGCGCTGCACCCGCGCTACAGCCGCGCCCAGGCGCACCGCGTGATCGACGAGCTCTACCCGCGGGTGTTGCACCTGGTGCAGCGAGCCCAGGCGGTGGACATCGGCATCAACATCGATGCCGAGGAATCCGACCGGCTCGACCTCTCGCTCGAGCTGCTCGAGCGGCTGCTGGCCGAGCCGGGCCTGGCCGGCTGGATGGGCGTGGGCTTCGTCGTGCAGGCCTATCTCAAACGTTGCCCGCAGGTGATCGACCACCTGATCGCGCTGACCCGCAGCCACCGGCGGCGGCTGATGGTGCGGCTAGTCAAGGGCGCCTACTGGGACGCCGAGATCAAGCGTGCCCAACTGGACGGCCAGGCCGGCTACCCGGTCTACACCCGCAAGGCCCACACCGACGTGGCCTACCTGGCCTGCGCACGCAAGCTGCTGGCCGCGCCCGAGGCGGTGTACCCGCAATTCGCCACGCACAACGCGCACACGCTGGCGGCCATCACCCGCATCGCCGGGCAGAACTACTACGCCGGGCAGTACGAGTTCCAGTGCCTGCACGGCATGGGCGAGCCGCTGTACGAGCAGGTGGTGGGCAGCGTGGCCGATGGCAAGCTGGGCCGCCCCTGCCGGATCTATGCGCCGGTGGGCACGCACGAGACGCTGCTGGCCTACCTGGTGCGGCGGCTGCTGGAGAACGGCTCCAACTCGTCGTTCGTCAACCGCATCGCCAACGAGGAGGTGCCGCTGGCCGAGCTGGTCGAAGATCCGATCGCCCACATCGAGCGCCTGGCCGCGCAGGAGGGGCGGCTCGGCCTGGGGCACCCGGCGATTCCGCTGCCGGTCGACCTGTATGGTCGTGCCCGGCGCAATTCGATGGGCATGGACCTCACCGACGAAGCGCGCCTGGCCGAGTTGTCCGACACGTTGTTTCGCGGCGCTGCGCAGCCGTGCCAGGCGGGGCCGATGCTGGCCGCCGACGCTTCAGGGGCCGGCCCCGGCAAGCCACTGCCCGTGCTCAACCCGGCCGACCAGCGCGATGTCGTCGGCCAGGTGGCCGAGGCCGATGCCGCTCAGGTGGAGGCAGCCGTGGCCGTCGCCCAGGCCGCCGCGCCCGGCTGGGCAGCCACGCCGCCGGCCGAGCGCGCGGCGCTGCTGGAACGCGCCGCCGAGGCGCTCGAGGCGCGGATGGATGCGCTGATCGGCCTGCTGGTGCGCGAGGCCGGCAAGACGGCCGCCAATGCGGTGGCCGAGGTGCGCGAGGCCGTTGATTTTCTGCGTTATGACGCGACCCAGGTGCGCGAGGCGTTCGACAACGCCACCCACCGTCCGCTGGGGCCGGTGGTGTGCATCAGCCCGTGGAACTTCCCGCTGGCCATCTTCACCGGCCAGGTGGCCGCGGCGCTGGCGGCCGGCAACACCGTGCTGGCCAAGCCGGCCGAGCAGACGCCGCTGGTCGCCGCGCAGGCGGTGCAGGCGCTGTGGTCGGCCGGCGTGCCGCGCGCGGTGCTGCAGCTGCTGCCCGGCCGGGGCGAGACGGTGGGCGCGGCGCTGGTGGCCGATGAGCGCGTGCAAGGCGTGCTCTTCACCGGCTCGACCGAGGTGGCCCGGCTGCTGCAGCGCGGCCTGGCCGGGCGGCTGGGCGCGCACGGCAAGCCGGTGCCGCTCATCGCCGAGACCGGCGGCCAGAACGCGCTGATCGTCGATTCGTCGGCGCTGGTCGAGCAGGTGGTGCTGGACGTGCTGAACTCGGCCTTCGATTCCGCCGGCCAACGCTGCTCGGCGCTGCGCGTGCTGTGCGTGCAGCGCGAGGCAGCCGACCGCGTGATCGCGATGCTCGAAGGCGCGATGCGCGAGCTGCGGCTGGGCGCGCCCGATGCGCTGGCCACCGACGTCGGGCCGGTCATCGATGCCGAGGCCCGCCAGGCCATCCAGCGGCACGTCGATGCGATGCGCCTGAAGGGCCGGCGCGTGGTGCAGGCCAGCCTGGACGTGGCGCCGCTGCGCGAGGCCACGCGGCACGGCACCTTCGTGCCGCCGACGCTGATCGAGATCGAGTCGATGGACGAGCTCACGCGCGAGGTCTTCGGCCCGGTGCTGCACGTGCTGCGCTACGACCGCGACGCGCTGCCGGCGCTGATGGACGCGATCAACGCCACCGGCTACGGCCTGACGATGGGCCTGCACACCCGCATCGACGAGACCATCGCCCAGGTGGTGGCCCAGGCCCGGGCCGGCAACCTGTACGTCAACCGCAACATGGTCGGCGCGGTGGTGGGCGTGCAGCCCTTCGGCGGCGAAGGCCTGTCGGGCACCGGCCCCAAGGCCGGCGGGCCGCTGTACCTGCTGCGGCTGCTGGCTGCGCGCCCGGCCGATGCCGCGCGCCGGGCTGTGCAGGCCAGCGGCGGCACGCGCGGCGCGCCACCGGTGCGCGGCCTGCGGCTGGGCCACGGCGCCCACGCCCGGGTCGCGCCATCGGCCGATGCGGCGATGGACCCGGCGCTGCGCGAACTGCAGGCCTGGGCCGAGGCCGAGCACCACGCCGAGCACCTGCCCGGCCTGGCTGGCCTGTGCGGCCGCTTCGCCGAGCATTCGCCGGTGGGGCCGGCGCGCGTGCTCACCGGGCCCACCGGCGAGGCCAACCTGTATGCGGTGCTGCCGCGCGAGGCGGTGCTGTGCCTGGCCGACGAGGCCGGCGCGCACGATGCCGACCGGCTGGCGCAGCTGGCCGCGGTGCTGGCGGTGGGCAGCCACGCGCTGATGCCCTCCGCCGCCGCGCCGCTGTGCAAGCTGCTGCCCGATGAAGTACGCGACCGGGTCTCGTTGGTCGACGACTGGGCGCACCCGGCGGTGCGCTTCGACGCGGTGCTGTTCCACGGCAGCGCCGACAAGCTGCGGCGCCTGAACCAGGCCCTGGCTGGCCGCCCCGGCCCGGTGATCCTGGCCGAGGGCCATGCACCGGGCGACCACGCCATCGCGCTGGAGCGGCTGGTGCACGAGCGCTCGCTGTCGATCAACACCGCGGCGGCCGGCGGCAATGCGACGTTGATGACGATCGGCTGATGCCGACCCGGCGCTGACCATCCGGTGGTGCCGAGCGGCTGAGATCGCGTGAAGAGGCCGGCGAGCCGAGGGCGGCCGCGCCCGTGCCGGCGCGGGGTGCACCGAACTGGACGGATTGATCTGGATCGACCCGCCGGCCCGCTCAAAGCGATCACAATGCGCCATTGATTCGTTCAGTTTGAACGAACAGGCGCCGCATGAAGATCGAAAAGCGAATCCTGACCTCGATGAACCGCTGCTATGCCGCGGCCCACGTCGAGGTGGGCGGGCAGACCCGCATCCTGCTGGCCACCGAAGGCGAAGGGCCGTGCATGGCCTGGGCCGGGCCGGGCTACGACCAGCCCCAGGTGGTGTGGGACGGCCCCGGCGGCACCATGTCGATGGTGCCGATCCCCGGCACCGACGGCGAGTTCCTGGCGGTGCAGAAGTTTCTGCGCATGTTCCAGTGGGAAGAGGCCAAGATCGTGCACGTGCGGCCGCTGCCCGAGGGCGGCTATGCGGTGCACGATGTGCTGCACCTGCCCTACATCCACCGCTTCGACCTGCTGCCGGTGGGCGACCGGCTGTACTTTATCGGCTGCACGCTGGCCACCGCCAAGGATTCGAAGGAAGACTGGAGCCGCCCTGGCCAGGTCTGGGTGGGTGAGTACACCGGCCCGGGGCCGCTGCAGGTGTCGCTGCTGAAGGACGGCCTGTTCCAGAACCACGGCTACAGCCGGCTGGAGCGCGACGGCCGCGCTTGCAGCCTGGTCACCTGCGCGCAGGGCGCATTCGAGATCACGCCGCCGCCGCGGCCGGGCGAGGACTGGCAGGTGCGCCAGTTCATGGACTGGCCGATCAGCGACATCGCGGCCATCGACATCGATGGCGACGGCGAGCTGGAGTTCGCCACCATCGAGCCTTTCCACGGCTCGCACTTCCGCGTCTGGCGACGCTCGGGCAGTGGCTTCGAGAAGGTGTTCGAGCACCCCGAGGTGTCGGAGTTCTATCACGTGGTGGTGGCGGCCACGCTGCGCGGCGAGCCGGTGTTCATCGGCGGCTGCCGCCGCGGCCGCCAGCAGCTGTTCATGCTGCGCGCCGAGCCGGGCACGCCGCTGGCGCTGCGCGCCGAGCTGATCGACGAGGACGTGGGGCCGAGCAACGTGCACGTGCTGCACGAGCCCGGGCGCGACCTGATCGTCTCGGCCAACCGCGAGAAGGCGCAGGCGGCGCTCTACGTGGTGACTTGAGTCGTTGCCCACCCCACACCCTGGGAGAGACCCGCCATGCCCCCGTTGATCGGCATCTACGAGAAAGCCCTGCCCAAGGACTTCGACTGGCCGCGCCGCTTTGCCGCGGCGCGCGAGGCCGGCTACGACTTCGTCGAGATCTCGATCGACGAGACGCCCGAGCGGCTGGCACGGCTCGAGATGCCGCTGGCCGAGCGGCTGGCGCTGCACCGCGCCGCGCGCGAGGCCGGCGTGGCGCTGCCCTCGATGTGCCTGTCGGGCCACCGCAAGATGCCCTTCGGCAGCGCCGACCCCGCGCTGCGCGCAGCGGCCGCCGACCTGATGCGCCGGGCCATCGACTTCGCGCTGGACACCGGCATCCGCGTGATCCAGCTCGCCGGCTACGACGTCTACTACGAGGCCGCGGTGCGCGAGACGCGCGGCCGCTTCCTCGACGGGCTGCGCGCCGCGCTGGAGCTGGCGGCGCGCCACCAGGTGATGCTGGCGGTGGAGATCATGGACACGCCGTTCATGAACTCGATCACCAAGTACCTGGCGCTGCAGCGCGAGCTGAATTCGCCCTGGTTCCGCGTCTACCCCGACCTGGGCAACCTGAGCGCCTGGGGCAACGACGTGGCCGCCGAGCTGGCCGCCGGCGCCGGGCACATCGTCGGCGTGCATGTGAAGGAGACCCGGCCGGTGGGCCCGGGCTTTGCCGGCCAGTTCCGCGACGTGCCCTTCGGCGAAGGCGGCGTCGATTTCGTCCACTGCTTCCAGTCGCTGCGACGCATCGGCTACACCGGCCCCTGGCTGGTCGAGATGTGGACCGAGAAGGCCGCCGACCCGCTGGCCGAGATCCGGCGTGCGCGCCAATGGGTGGGCGAGCGCATGCGCGAAGGAGGCATCGAATGAGCATCAGCTACCAGGCACTCAAGCAGCGCGTGCTCGAGGCCAACCTCGACCTGCCGCGCCTCGGATTGGTCTCGTTCACCTGGGGCAACGTCAGCGCCCGCGATGCCGCCAGCGGCGCCATCGCGATCAAGCCCAGCGGCCTGGCCTACGAGTGCATGGGCGTGGACGACATGGTGGTGGTGGCCCCGGACGGCCGCGTGCTCGAGGGCTCGCGCAAGCCTTCGTCCGACCTGGCCACCCACCTCGAACTGTACCGATGCTTCCCGGCGCTGGGCGGCATCGTGCACACCCACTCCACCTGGGCCACGGCCTGGGCCCAGGCCTGTCGCTCGATCCCGGCGCTGGGCACCACCCATGCCGACTACTTCCACGGCCCGGTACCCTGCACCGATGCGCTGAGCCTGACGCAGATCCGCGGCGCCTACGAACACGAAACCGGCGTGGCCATCGTGGAGTGCCTGCGCTCGCGCGGCATCGATCCCGCCAGCATGCCAGCCGCGTTGGTGGCCCACCATGGCCCCTTCACCTGGGGCCCCGACGCCGAGGCCGCGGTGCACAACGCCGCGGTGCTGGAGCTGACCGCGCAGATGGCCGCGCTGACGCTGCAGTTGCAGCCTGGCCTGATGCCGATGCCCCAGCCGCTGCTGGACCGGCACTTCCTGCGCAAGCATGGGCCGGGGGCGTATTACGGGCAGGGGTGAGTGCGATCAGCGCGGCGCTTGCCGGGCGAGCGCCGGGCAAAGTGGCCCGAGTGGCCCGAGTGGCCCGGGTGGCCCGATTGGGGCCTGCTGGGGCCGAGCGGGGCCGGGAGGTGTCCCCCAGGGCCCGCACCAGGGTGCCCCTTCAACGCCGCGGCCACAGCAGGTAGGCCAGCAGCCCGAGCGATCCGATGAACAGGGTCAGCGCGGCCCAGGGCCACCAGGCCCGGCCTTGGGCGCGGCAGTCGCGCACGACCATCCCGATGCCGAAGGCGCAGGCGATGACGAGATCGATGGTGATCTGGGTGCTGCCCGGATTGGCGAAGCCGCCCTGCCAGATGCCCAGGTAGCCCACCTGCAGCAGCACCCAGGCCGAGAACGCGCCGAACACCAGCGCGACGAGCCAGATCAGGGGTTTGAGCGTTGGCATGGAAGGTCTCCAGTCGATGAGGATGGCGAACTGTGCGGCGCGTGGCGCGTACCGGCAATGACCTGCGAGGTCATCGCCACGCCCCGCGGGGTTGGCCTATCCTGACGTCATGCATCCGCTCACCGCCCTGCGCCGGCACCGGCGCGTCAGCCAACTCGAGCTCGGGCTGCGCGCCGGGGTGTCGCAGCGCCACCTGAGCTGCATCGAGACCGGGCGTGCCCAGCCCACGCGCGGCACCCTGCTGGCCTTGCTCGATGCGCTGGACGCGCCGCTGCCCGACCGCAATGCCGCCTTGCTGGCGGCCGGGCTGGCACCGGCCTACAGCCAGCATGCGCTCGACGCGCCGCAACTGGAGCCGGCCCTGGCCGCCGTGACCCAGATGCTGCATGTGCCGGGCAGCCCGCCCGCGCTGGTGATGGACGCCGAATGGAACCTGCTGATGGCCAATGCCGGCGTGCAGCGCCTGCTCGATCTGCTGGGCCTGCCGATGCCGGGCGGCCAGCCCAACATGCTGGACTGGCTGCTGGATCCGCGTGGCGTGCGCGGCTGCATGCTCAATGAGGCCGAGGTGTGCAGCGAAGTGCTGCACCGCGCCCGGCGTGAAGCGCAGCACGTGCCCGCCCTGGACGCGCGACTGCAGCGCCTGGCGCAGGCATTGCCGGCGTGGCCGATGCCGGTGGCCCAGACGCCGCTGCTGCTGACGCGCCTGCGTTCGAGCGCCGGCGAGCTGCGCCTGTTCTCGATGTTCAGCACCTTCGGCGCACCGCTGGACGTGACCCTGGCGTCCTTGCGCATCGAGCATCTGTTTGCCGCCGACGAGGCGACCCGCGCCGCGTTGCGGACCGGCTGACCGCCGCCGAGGGCGATCGGCCACACGGCCTCGCGCCCACGCGCGGGACACAACGCGGCAGGCTCACCCGGAGGGCAGGCCGCGATCCGCGCCCCGGCCTGCGGACGGCCGGCTCAGCCCTGCGCCTGCCGCGCCATGGACAGCGCGCCGGGATCGGCCGCCGCGGCTGCCGCCTGCGCCCGCGCGCTGGGGTGGTCCGCCGCCGGCCGGGCGGGCTTGAGCCGCAAGGCCCGCGCCTCGATCAGGTGCCACGACAGCGCCGCCAGCGCCAGCGCCTGGGCCGCGACCACGGCGAAGCGCAGCAGCATCGGCGTGGCTGGGTCGATCCACAGCGCCGTCACCTGGTGCACCGGCCAGCCCCACAGGAACACACCGAGCGAGAGGTCGCCAAAGCGCGCTGCCGAACGGCACACCGGCCACGACTGCTCGCCGATCCACACCGCCGCAGAGGGCAGGATCAGCAGCAGGCCTGCCGTGCGCTGACCCAAGCCAGCCCACAGCACCACGCCCGCCAGCACCTGCAAGGCCACGGCGGCAGGCCGCCGCAACGCCGGCCACTCGCGCAGCAGCACGCCCATGCAGAAGAAGCCGGACAGGAACAGCGACCAGCTCTGCAGCAGCCCGCCCAGCGAGCCCGGCCCCTCGAGCGTGCCGAATGCCGCCGCGGCCAGTGCCACCACGGCGGCCACCGGCGCCAGCAGCCGGCCATGCGCGACGGCAACCAGTGCCAGCGCCAGGTACAGGTCGACCTCGGTGGCGAGCATCCACAGCGACTGGTTCATGCGAGCCATGGCGAACGGGAAGAAGCCCCAGTCGAAGCCCGAGAACCACAGGTTGCTGAGGTAGAACAGCGACGCCAGGCGCGACAGCTCAGGCATGTCGGGCGCCGGCCAGACGAAGCTCAGCGCGGCGCAGATGACGACGGCCACCGCGTGGGCCGGCCACAGCCGCAGCAGGCGCCGCAGCAGAAAGCGGCCGGGGTGCGGATCCGATCGCCAGCTGCCGGTCACGAGGTAGCCGCTGATGGCCAGGAACACCAGCAGCCGCAGGCCTGCGGTGCCGGTGGCGTCCGGCCCCTCATGGCCATAGACCACCAGCAGCGCACACAGCAGGCGCAGCGCATCGAAGTTGTTGGCCCAACGCGCCGCGCCGACGCGCGCTCCGTCGTTCGACGCCACGGCGGGCCGCCCTTCGGTTGAGGCCACCGCGAGCCGGACGTTGGGGGCGGGAGCAGCACGACAGGCCTCCCGCCCGGCGGCAACGGTGAGGGGCGGTGCATCGACATCCATGGCTCGCCCGGAACTGTAGGCGATGCCTCTCACCGTGCAATGGTCGACATGAGCGGATGTTGTCGGCGCCCATCACCTCTCCAACCGTTGCCAATCGGCGCGAGCCGTGCTAGTGCCTTTTCACACGACGGAGCCGCCCGCGCCGGGGCGTTGCACCGTGCGGCGTGGCGGCGCGGTCAGATCAGGTGCGGGCCGAGCGCGCGGGCCCAGAGCTCGTAGCCGGTGGCGTTCAGGTGCAGCGCGTCGGGCTCGAAGAGATCGGCACGCGGCTGCCCCTGGCCATCGATCATCTTGCTGAACACGTCGACGAAGACCAGCCTCGGGTCGGTGGCGGCGTGCTCGGCGATCAGCGCATTGGCCTGCCGCATCTGGGGCAGGAGCCCGGCGCGCGATGGGCTGGGCTTGATGGAGATGAAGACGACGCGGGTGGACGGCAGGGCCGCGTGCACCTGCTCGACGAAGCGCCGGTAGCTGTCGGACACCTGGTGCGGCGTGGCACCCGCGGCGAGGTCGTTCTCGCCGGCGTACAGCACCACCTGGCGCGGCCGGTAGGGCAGCACCAGGCGATCCACATGCCGGGCGCAATCGGCCAGGTGCGAGCCGCCAAAGCCCCGTGCCAGCGCCTGCGCGCGCGGGAACTGCCGCTCCAGCCCCGACCAGAGCACGATCGACGAACTGCCGGTGAAGACGGTGCCGCCGGGCTGCGGCGGTGTGGCCAGGTCCTGCGCCGCGAAGGCAGCGAAGCTGGGCTCCCAGCGGCTGCCCGTCTGCAGGCTGGGTGGGGCGGACTGGACCGTGGCGGCCACGGCCACGTCGACGAGCGCCGCCAGCAGGCCGTCATCGCCACCGTCACCGGGCAGCGCGACGCCGAACGCCAGCCAGCACGACAGCGCCATGGCGTGGCGGCCGTTGAACCGGCCCGTCGCGGGTGCGTGAGAGATTTGTTTGCGCAGGACGTCCATGGGCCGGCATGGCGCGCGGCACAGCTGCTACGCGCGCGGTCATGCTGCCCTCTGAGATCGACGCTTGGACCCCCCAAGCTGAAGGGCCGGGCCGCATCGGACCGTGAGAACTGCTCAACCCGGCGGGTTTCGGCACACCCGGGGCGAGCCAGCCGCGGCTGCCGGGCCGAGCTTGGGCCGAGCAGCGCCGCCCTCCACCCGCACGGCGAGCCGCACAGGCTCGCGAGCGGCCCGAGAGCGGCCCGCGCAGCCGCTCGCCTCGCGCCAGGTCAGCCCTCGCTGACCCGGTGCACCGCCACGCCCAGCGCACGCAGCTCGGCGCAGAAGGGCTCGGGCGTGGCGCTGTCGGTGACCAGCATGTCCACCCGGCTGAGCGGGCAGGTGAGGAAGCTGGAGACGCGGTTCATCTTGCTGTGGTCGGCCACCACCACCACGCGGCCGCTGCTGTTCTCGATCATCGCGCGGTTGACGCTGGTCTCGATCTGGACATCGGTGGTGCAGCCGCGCTTGAGGCTCAGGCCGTTGATGCCCAGCACGGTGACGCTGGAGTACATGCTCTGCAGCGCGGCGATGGCCATGCCGCCGACCAGCGAGCGAGACTGCGGCCGGTAGTCGCCACCCAGCAGGATCAGCTCGATCTCGGGGCTGGGCTCGAGCAGCAGGCAGGCGGCGTTGTTGGTCACCACCCGCACCTTCTTGCCGCGCAGGTGGCGCATCACCTCCAGCGTGGTCGAGCCGGCGTTGAGGAACACCGTCTCGTTGGGTTCGATGCGCTCGGCCACGAAACGGCCGATCAGCGCCTTCTCGCGCTTGGCGGTGTGGTCCTTGGTCTCGAAGATCTCCTCGAAGCCCAGGTCGGACACCGACAGCGCCCCGCCGCGGGTGCGCTCGACCAGCTTGTCGGCGGCCAGCGCATCCAGGTCGCGCCGGATGGTGATCTTGGAGACGCCGAACTCGGCCGCCAGCTCGTCGGCGGACACCGACTTCAGGCGATAGACCATCTCCAGGATCTTCTTGTGCCGGTAGTTCGACACCGAGGCGATGGTGCGGCGTGCGGGTTCCTTCATCGCGGCCTTGGGCGGGTGGGTTGCAGCGGACGGGGTCATGACGGCTCGCGCTCAGAGTGCTCAGGAGGCTCGGGTGCCCGGCGCGGCCAACGCCCGATGGATGTTAAGCGCCCGCGCCCGCAGCGCGGAGGCCGCCTGCGCGCCGGCCGGGTCCGGCTGGAAGCACCGAGGCGTGTCGGCGGCGCCCTCGCCGGCCCCCTCGGCGGCCCCATCGTCGCAAGCCTGCATCACGGCGAGGGCGTCGGCGTGCAACCCAGCGAAGGCGTCGGCGTGCGACGCGGCCAGGCCCAGCGCCACGGCGGCGGCCATCCAGGCGCCGCGCGCCGTGGCCTCGGCGGTGCCGAAGCAGCGCACCGGCCGCTGCAGCGCATCGGCCAGCAACTGATCGAACAACGCCGAGCGTGTCATGCCGCCGGCGGCATGCACCTCGGCCACCGGCGCCACCAGCGGCTCGACCACGTCCAGCCCGCCGCGCAGCTCGGCGGCGATGCCTTCGAGCAGCGCGCGGGCGATCTCGCCGCGGGTGGTGCCCAGGCCCAGGCCGACGATGGCCCCGCGCGCCAGCGGATCCCAGTGCGGCGTGCCGGCGCCGCGGAAGTGCGGCACCACCACCACGCCGTTGGCGCCCGGCGGTGCCTGCGCGGCCTCGGCCTCGAGCCGCGCGAAGCTGCGGTCGAGATCGCCCTCGCCGGCGGTCAGCTCGGCGAACCAGCGGTGCACCGCACCGGCGCTGAGGATCGACGCCTCGACGATGCAGGCCCCGGGCAGCGCGGCCACATTGCAGGCCACCCGCATCGCCTCGTCGAACACCGGCGCATCGGCGTGGCCGATCAGGTACGAGCCGGTGCCGATGTTGGCCACCGCCCGGCCGGACCCGACCAGCCCCAGGCCCAGCGCCGCGCACTGCTGGTCGCCACCGGCCGAAACCACCGGCAGCCCGGCCACCAGGCCGGTGGCCGCGGCCATCGCCGGCAGCAGGCCACCGACGACCGAGCCGGGCGGCACCAGCTCGCACAACTTCTCGCGTGGTACGTTGAACAGCGACAGCAGCTCGTCGTCCCAGTCGCGCCGCTGCAGGTTCATCAGGTTTGTGCGGCTGCCGAACGTGTGGTCGGTGGCGTAGCGGCCGGTGAGCAGCCACACCGCCCAGTCCTGCACGCCCAGCAGCTTGTGCGTGGCAGCCCACACGGCGGGCCGGTGACGCGCCAGCCAGGCCATCTTCACCGCCGAGAACACCGGCGAGACCTTCAGCCCGGTCTTGCGGTACACGGCCGCATCGTGCTCGTGGCCGATGGCCTGCGCCAGCGCGGCGCTTCGGGTGTCCTGCCACATCAGCGCCGGGTGCAGCGGCCGGCCTTGCGCATCCACCGCAATGACCGACGAGCGCTGCGCGGTGAGCGCGAGACCCAGCGGCTCGGCGCCCAGGCGCTGCGCGGCCTGGGCGCCCTCGGCCAGCAACTCGACCAGGCCCGAGCGCCAGGTGTGCGGGTCCTGCTCGACGCGGCCGTCGTCCAGGTAGTCGGGCGCGCAGTGGCGCTGGGCCAGGTGCCGCACGCGGCCGGCCTCGTCGTGCAGCACCACGCGCAGGCTGGTGGTGCCGATGTCGACGCACAGCAGGGCCTTCATGTGCTCATCCTCGCATGGATGCACGCTCTGGCGTCGGTGGGCCGGTGCACGACTCGACGCACGGGGGGCTGCCGATCACCGCTGCGGACGCTGTGTTTGCGTGTCAGCCCTTCACCGCCCCGGCCGTCAGCCCGGTGATGATCTGCCGCGCCGCGACGAAGGTGAACACCAGCGGCGGGATGGCGATCAGGCTGCCCAGGGCCATGATCTTGCCCCAGTCCACGCCGATGTCGGTGATGTACAGCGACGCCGCCACCGGCAGCGTGCGCGTGGCGCGGTCGGTCAGCACCAGCGCCAGGATGAACTCGTTCCAGGCGATGCGGAAGGTGAAGATGGCCGCCGCCGCCAGCCCCGGACGGATCAGCGGCAGCACCACCTTGAAGAACACCTTCACCGGACCGCAGCCGTCGATCGAGGCCGCCTCCTCCAGCTCCACCGGCACCTGCAGGATGAAGCCGTAGAGCAGCCAGATGGTGAAGGGCAGGTTCACCGCCACGTACAGCAGCACCAGCCCCGGCAGCGAATTGATCAGCCCGGCGCGGCTCCACAGCATGAACACCGGCACCGCCAGCACCGCCAGCGGCACGGTGCGCAACAGCAGCGTGGTGTAGGCCAGCGTGGTGCGGCCCGGAAAGCGCAGCCGCGCCAGGCCGTAGGCGGCCATGCAGCCCAGCACCAGCGTGATCACGGTGGAGACGATGCCCACCACCAGGCTGTTGGTCAGGTAGCGCGCGAAGCTGCCCTCGCCCAGCACCTCGCGGTAGTTCTCGAGCGTTGGGGTGAAGAAGATCTCGATCGTGGTGTTGAAGATCTGCGTCTGGAACTTCAGCGAGGTGGCGAACATCACCACGATCGGCGCCACGCACACCAGCGCCATCAGCACCAGGGCCGAGTAGTGCGCGGCGGCGACGGCCGGGTGGCGCTTCATTCGCGGTCCCCTTCCTTGAGCGGATTGGACAGCTTCAGCGCCGCCCACGACAGCACCGCCACCACCACCAGCAGCAGCACCGAGATGGCCGCGGCGCTGCCCAGGCGCTGGCCGACGAAGGCGGTCTTGTAGATGTGCAGCGAGAGGATCTCGGTGCTGTCGCCGGGGCCGCCGAAGGTGAGGATGTAGATCACCTCGAGCACCCGGAAGGCATCGATCAGCCGCATCAGCAGCGTGATGGCGATGACGTGCATCACCATCGGCAGCTTCACCCGCATCGTCGTCTGCCACCAGGTGGCGCCGTCGATGCGCGCGGCCTCGAGCACCGACACGTCCACATTGGCCAGCCCGGCCACCATCATGATGAAGACGAAGGGCGTCCACTGCCAGATGTCGGCGATGATGATGGCGGCAAAGGCGGTGTGCTCCTGCGCCAGCCACGGGATCGGCGCCGCGCCGGCCAGCCCGATCAGCGCGTTGAGCAGGCCGAACTGCGCATCGAACAGATAGCGCCAGGTCAGGCCCACGGCGATGGGGGCGATCATCATCGGCAGGATGAACAGCGTGCGGAAGAAGGCCATGCCGCGCACGCTGCCCTCCAGCGCCAGCGCCAGCGCGATGCCCAGCACCATCTCGGCCACCACGCAGACGAAG
>Ga0268298_10001109_pt1 | contig 32620 bp, 32 predicted proteins | sample WWTPWeurt_MetaG_FD_194462 | JGI IMG/M metagenome (GOLD analysis project Ga0268298, IMG submission 194462) | Activated sludge microbial communities from WWTP in Nijmegen, Gelderland, Netherland - WWTP Weurt | ecosystem: Engineered > WWTP > Aerobic digester > Activated sludge | place...
CCTCCTGGCGGTGGGCCGCGATACCGGCCTCGATGACCTGCCGCTGCGCCGCCAGGGCGGCCGCATAAGCACCTGCCGCGCGCTCCTCGAGAACGCCCAGGTCCCGTTTCCAGGCGGCGACCGAAGCTTCCTCGGGCGACGCCGATTCGAGCGCTTCCTGCGCCAGGCGCCGGCGCTCCCCGGCCTTGACCAGGTTCTCGCGGGTATTGTCGAGCTGGAGCGTGAGGATGCGCAGGCGCCCCTCCTCGCTGCGCAGCTTGAGCTGGCTCGCCTGCAATTCGGCGCGCAGGCCATCGGCGAGCAGGACCGAATACGGCGGCTTGCCTTCCGGCCCAGGCCAGGCTTGTCGCCTGGCGGCCGCCTCGTCGGCGGTCTTGTGCTGCTCGGCCAGGCTGCCCAGGGCATTGAGATGCTGACGATAGGCGAAGGCTGTCAGGCGCAGCAGGCGAATCCGTTGCTGCAGGTCGGCCAGCGGAGCATCGGCCGGGGCGCCGGCCGCCAGGCGATCCGGACCATCCACCGCGGCCAGTTCGCGCTGAACATCCGCCAGCGACTGTTTCAACGTTGCCACAGAGGGCGCGTTGAGCGCCGGTTCGCCGCCGTTACCGGCCCGCTGCCGGCAGCCAGCAAGACGACCAGCAGCGCTGCGCGCCACCACCTGCGCCAGCGCGCCGGCGCACCCTCCGCGCATGGCCCGCCCCGCGTGACGCCCTCAGCGTTCACGCAAGGCCTCCTGCAGGGCTCTGGCTTGCCGGTCCCCCGGGAAGCGCTCGAGCAATTCGTCGGCATAGGCGCGCGCCCTGACCATGTCCTTCTGGTCGCGACTGATCGTCGCCAGTGCGAAAAGGACATCGCGATTGCCCGGATGCTGCGATTTCGCCTGACGCAGGATGTGCAGGGCGCCTACCCCGTCGCCACTGCCCTGCAGGGCCAGGGCATAGACATAGCTGTAGTGGGCATTGGCGCTTTCCGCTTCGGCAGCCTGGCGCAGCCACTGCAGGGCTTCGCCGCGGCGTTGCTGGCGGATCAGATTGAGGCCGAGGGTATGGCGCAGGTCGGCGTCGAAGGTGATCCTGTCGATGCCCTCGCGCAGCAGGTGCTCGCCCTCGCCTTCGCGCTGCTGCAGGCGGTAAAGGTCGGCCAGGTTGACGTAGGCCGGGACGAAACGAGCATCCAGCCGCAGTGCCGTCCGGTAGGCCTGCTCCGCCCGCTCGCCGTCGCCCATCGACAGGGCGAGCAGGCCCTGGCTGACATGACTCTCGGGCAGATCGGCGTTGACCTGAAGCGAAGCTTCGTACTCGGCCACGCCGCGCAGCAGTTCCTCCCGCTGGGCCGCCGGCAGTCGCTCGCGCAGCAGCGGGGCAAGAACCCGGACAGCCTCGAGGCGTACCGTCCGCTCGCTGTCGCGCAGGCTGCTCCAGCCCTGCTCGAAGCGGGTGCGCGCATCCGCCACCTCGAGGAAGCGCAACGAGGCGGCGCGCACCAGCGGCTGCCGATCCGCCAGCAAGGCCTGCAGCTCGGGCGTCGGCGGCACCGCCCCCAGGCCGGCCAGGCGGCTGGCGGCGCTGCCGCGGACAATCGCCGGCTGCTGCGGATCGCTCGCCACCGCCAGCAAGCGGGCAGCCCCGTCGGCCGCACCGGTGGCGGCCGCATGGAAGGCTTCGGCAAAATGCGGCCCGCGCATCCGGCTCTCGGGATACCACCGGGAAAGGGCACGGGCCGCCCATTCGTGGCCCTGCTGCGCATGGCATCCGGCACAGGCGTTCGGCGTGCCCAGCCTGACGGAGAGATCGGGACGCGGCACACGGATGCTGTGGTCGGCGCGCCAGTCATGGACCATGTACGCCCGCTGCGGCATATGGCAGCTGGTGCAACTGGCCCCCGGGCTGCCCGCCGGGTGATGGTGGTGCGCCGGGGTGTCGTAGCGTGCCGCCGGATGGCAGCTGGCGCACAGGGCATTGCCCTCGGCCCGCAGCTTCAGGCTGTGCGGCTCGTGGCAGTTGGTGCAGGCGACGCCGGCCGCATGCATCCGGCTCTGCGTGTAGGAGGCGTACTCGAAGACCTCGTCCTTGATCTGGCCGTCGGCAAAGTACAGCTGCTCCTCGAGCAGGGCCAGGCGATGGCTGTTGCCCAGCGGGCGGCCACCGCCGTCATCGGACCAGATCGGCCCGCGCCGCGAATGGCAGCGGGCACAGGCCTCGACCTGCGCCGCAGCGCTGGCCGGCGTGCTTGGCCGCGGCTTGCCGCTGACCGGGTCGAAGGCCCAGGTGGTGGTGGCCGCGGCAGCCAGCGAAACCGTCAGTCCCTTGTCGCCCGCCGGACGCCTTGCCGCCGGCAGTGCGGCCCAGTCGGCGTGCTTGCCGCCGGCACCGTGACAGGCCTCGCAGGCGACGTTGATCTCGCTCCAGGTCGTCCGGTAACGATCGGCCGCCAGGTCGTAGTTCTTCTGCAGATTGGTCGAGTGACACTCGGCACATTGATGGTTCCAGGTCTGGCTGCGCGCCGTCCAGTGCTGCGGATGGCGGTGATCCATCGGCTCATTGGGGTAAAGATGGAACCAGCGCTGGCCGCCGACGGCCGCCGGCCGGCTATCCCAGGCGATGCCCAGCGCCTGGACATGGCCATTGGGCAACTCGATCAGGTACTGCTGCAACGGCGTCCAGCCGAAGGTGTATTTGATCCGGAAGTCCTGCAACTTGCCATCCGGGCCATCGGTGCGCACGAAATAGCTGCCGTCCTTGCGATAGAAGCGCGAGGTCACGCCATGCGCGGTGAAGGTGGCGTCGTTGAAGTCGCCCAGCACCTTGTCGGTTGCCGCCACGGCCATCGCCAGCTCGTGATGCGAGCCGCGCCAGGCCTCGGCCTCCGCCTGATGGCAGGCGACGCAGCGGGTACTGCCGACATACCCGGAGCCAGCCACCGAGCAGGGGGCCAACAGCAGGGCAAGGATGAAGACGGCGAGTTGCCTCATGTCAAGTCCGCTCCTGCGTCGTCACCACCCGGTCGCATGCCATGCCGGCAGCGACCGGGTCGCCCACGTCGCCCCCTCTAGTTGGCAGCCTTGGCGGCCTGCATGAAGGCGGCGGCATCCTTGGCCCAGGCGTCGATGGCCGGTTGCATCTGCTCGAGGGTCAGCGTGTCCTTGACGGTCTTCAGCTTGGCGCCTTCACCTTCACGCATGCCAGCGGCAACGAGCTGGCCGGTCGCGGTGTCGGTCACCTCGTATTCGAGAGCCAGAACAGCGCGTTTGGTGGTCTGGCCCATGGTCAGCACGAAGGCGACGGGCAGCAGCTGGTAAGGCTTCAGACCCTCGTCCTTGGCCGCTGCTGCGGTGACCGCCGGACGCATTCGCAGGACATTGGGCCCAGGCTTGTCGACCACGCGCACCACCGTCTGCAATTCGCGGCGAAAGGCCTCGTCGAGGGCGGCAGCGATCTGGTTCAGGGTGGCCATGCCCAGCTGTTCCGTCGGCTGCGGCGCCGGATGGAAGACCGTCTTGTCCACCATCACGGCGTCGTACTGAGCGAACGAGATTCCCGGGGCGACCCAGCGCCTGGCGCGTTCGCCCGACGGCGAACGGACCTCCTCCATACTGGCGTAGGTGGTGTCCTTGAGGAAACCGGACGGGGCGCCCAGATCTTTCTTGTCGTCGGCCAGCGCCTGATTGGCAAGGACACTGGCCGCCAGGGCCATGCCCATAAAATAGGCAGGGAAACGCATCGCATTGCTCCTGAAGGCACATGAAGGGGGGAGGTGTCCTGATCGTAAGCTGCCGACCGTTCGCCGACTATCGGGCTTTGGTCTTACAGCCAGGCTGAAGATCGCCTCGCGCGCCCCCTCGGGCCGATCACCCTCGACGTGGTGAAAGCCCCTCATGCATCCGCCTTGAGATTCCAGGGCAGAAGGGCTGCGCCGTTGGCAGGCCTGCTTCGATCAGGACGACACCACTCCGATGCACGGCGGCGCCTGATCCTCCCCCGGCCAGCGCGACCAGTCGGGGTCGGGCAGCGTATTGAAGACCTGGCGCAGGCTGGCGCCCCACTCCTTGTGGATCATGTCGAAATAAGGGTTGTCCCAATCCACGCTGACGTGGCGGGCGACGCGCAGTTCGTCGCGGCGGTAGATCAGCAGGTCGAGCGGCAAGCCCACCGACAGGTTGGAGCGGATGGTCGAGTCCATCGAGATCAGCGCGCACTTGGCGGCCTCGTCGAGCGAGGTCTTGCTGGTGACGATGCGGTCGATGATCGGCTTGCCGTATTTCGACTCGCCGATCTGGAAGTACGGCGTGTCGATCGAGGCCTCGATGAAGTTGCCGGCCGAGTAGATGTTGAACAGGCGCGGCGACTCGTCGCCGATCTGCCCGGCGAGGATGAAGCTGGCGTTGAACTCCACGCCGAACTGCTTGAGCGCCTCGGCGTCCTGGCGATGCACGCCGCGGATGGTCTCGCCGACCAGGCGGGCACACTCGAACAGGGTCGGCGCGTTCCACAGGCTGTCGCGGTCCTGCACCGCGGCGTGCTCGCGCAGCAGGCTGATCACCGCCTGGGTGATGGCGAGGTTGCCGGCGCTCATCAGCACCAGCACGCGGTCGCCGGCACGCTCGAACACGGTCATCTTGCGGAAGGTGTTGATGTGGTCCACGCCCGCGTTGGTGCGCGAGTCGGACAGGCAGACCAGCCCCTCGTCGAGGCACATGGCGACGCAGTAGGTCATGGGTTCGATCCCGTCGGTTCATTGGCCCGGCCCCGGGTCCGGGCCGGAAGACGCCGCGTACCGGTCATGCCGCGACCGGAACCAGAAAGTTCTCGCCGATGCTGTCGCCGAGGCGGTTGATGCGCACCAGGAAGCGCTCCAGCCAGGGATGCAGGCCGGCATCGAAGATGTCGTCCATGCGCCCGTAGTGCAGCGTCGCGTGCAGCTCGCCGGCCTGGCGTGCGGCCTCGGCCGAGTGGATGCTGGCGATCTCGCCGAGGATGCCGTTGATCTCGTCCAGGCAGGCGTGCAGCGAGCGCGGCATGTCGGCGTTGAGGATCAGCAGCTCGGCCACCTTGTAGGGTGTGATCACGTCGCGATACACGTGGCGGTAGGTCTCGAAGGCCGACACCGAGCGCAGCAGCGCCCCCCACTGGTAGAAGTCGGTCGAGCTGGTGAGTCCCTCGGCCTTGGGCAGCAGGCTGTGGTACTTCACGTCGAGCAGGCGAGCGGTGTTGTCGGCACGCTCGAGGAAGGTGCCCAGGCGCACGAACTTGAAGGCCTCGTCGTGCAGCATGGTGCCGAAGGTCACCCCGCGCAGCAGGTGGGAGCGGAACTTCACCCACTCGAAGAACTCGCCGAGGTCGGTGGCGCGCAGCTTCTGCGGCGTCATCTCGCGGATCTCGAGCCAGGTCGCGTTGGTGGTCTCCCACATCTCGGCGGTCAGGGTGCCGCGCACCGCGTGCGCATTCTCGCGCGCGGCGCGCAGGCAGTTCCACACGCTCGAGGGGTTGTCGCGGTCGAGCACGACGAACTCGATCACGTCGCAGGCGGAGAGCGGCCTGCCGGTGCGCGCGAAGGCGCCGGAAAGCTCGCTGATGTCGAGGATGGCGGACCAGCTCTCGGTGTCGCCGCCGTTGGCCCCGGGCAGCAGCGACATGCGGTAGGACACGTCGAGCATGCGCACGGTGTTCTCGGCGCGCTCGGTGTAGCGCGCCATCCAGTACAGGTGGTCTGCGGTTCGGCTCAGCATGGGGGTTCTCCTTGGCAATTGCGCGGCGGCGGGCGGCTCAGCCCACCACCCAGGTGTCCTTGGTGCCCCCGCCCTGCGAGGAGTTGACCACCAGCGAGCCGGCCTTGAGCGCGACGCGGGTGAGGCCGCCCGGCACCATGCGGATCTCGCGTCCGCCCGAGAGCACGAAGGGACGCAGGTCGATGTGGCGCGGCGCGATGCCGGCGTCGACGAAGGTCGGGCAGGTGGACAAGGACAAGGTCGGCTGGGCGATGTACTTCTCCGGCGCGGCGAGGATGCGCTGGCGGAACTCCTCGATCTCGGCCTTGGTGGCCGCCGGCCCCACCAGCATGCCGTAGCCGCCGGCGCCATGGACCTCCTTGACCACCAGCTCGGGCAGGTGGGCGAGCGTGTAGGCGAGGTCGTCGGGTTCGCGCAGCATCCAGGTCGGGACGTTGTTGAGGATCGGCTCCTCGCCGAGGTAGAAGCGCACCATCTCGGGCACGTAGGGGTAGATCGACTTGTCGTCCGCCACCCCCGTGCCGACCGCGTTGGCCAGCGTCACCCGGCCGGCGCGGTAGGCCGACATCAGCCCGGGCACGCCGAGCATCGAATCCCGCCGGAAGACCTCGGGGTCGAGGAAGTCGTCGTCCAGCCGCCGGTAGATCACATCCACCCGCCGCGGCCCCTGGGTGGTGCGCATGAACACGGTGTCGTCCTCGACGAAGAGGTCCTGGCCCTCGACGAGCTCGATGCCCATCTGCTGGGCGAGGAAGCTGTGCTCGAAGTAGGCGCTGTTGAAGGCGCCCGGGGTCAGCAGCACCGCGGTGGGGTCGAGCACGCCGGCCGGCGCCACCGCGCGCAGGGTCTCGAGCAGCAGGTCGGGGTAGTGCTCGACCGGCTGCACGTCGTAGCGCGAGAACAGGTCGGGGAAGAGCCGCATCATCATCTTGCGGTTCTCCAGCAGGTAGCTCACCCCCGAGGGCACGCGCAGGTTGTCCTCCAGCACGTAGTAGTCGCCCTTGCCGTCGGCGCCCGCGGCACGCACCAGGTCGATGCCGGCGATCATCGCGTACAGCCCGCCGGGCACGTGCACACCCTTCATCTCGGGGCGGAACTGGGCGTTGTCCAGCACCTGGTCGGCGGGGATGCGTCCGGCGCGCAGGATCTCCTGGCCGTGGTAGATGTCGGCGAGGAAGGCGTTGAGCGCGCGCACGCGCTGGCGCAGGCCGGCCTCCAGCGTGCGCCACTCGTCGCCGGGGATGATGCGCGGCAGCAGGTCGAAGGGGATCAGGCGCTCCTTGCCGCCGTCGGCGCCATAGACGTTGAAGGTGATGCCGACGCGGTGGAAGGCCAGGTCGGCCTCCTTGCGCTTGCGCGCGATCAGCTCGCGCGGGGTGTGCCCGAGCCACTCGCTGTAGGGCTGGTAGTGCGTCCGGATCGTGCCGTCGGCGGCGTGCATCTCATCGAAAGGCTTGGCGGCGTTCATGGCGTGCTCTGCGCGGATGGTTTATCGACTCCCTCGCAGGGCCTACAGCAGAAAGCGTGCCAAGCCCATGAAACGCGCAAAGCCGCGCCGACAACGGGGTCGGGCACGTCGACGTCCGCGGGCACCGCGCTGGTGCGCACCATGGTGGCCGCCGACGCATCAATCTGGTGCGTCGGCGGCACGCGCCGGGCGCCCGCCCCGCCGTGGGGGCGGGCCCTCCTCCACCGGCATCACCGTCACCGCGACCTCGACGCCGTGCCCGCCCCCGCCGAGAATGACGCCGCGCAGCGGACACACGTCGCCGTAGTCCCGCCCCCAGGCCAGCGTGATGTGACCGCTGCCAGGCTGCAGGTCGTTGGTCGGATCGATGTCGATCCAGCCCGCGCCCGGGCACCACAGCGCCACCCAGGCGTGCGAGGCGTCGGCGCCGATCAGGCGCGGCTGGCCCGGCGGCGGCTCGGTGAGCAGGTAGCCGGAGACGTAGCGCGCGGCCAGGCCGAGCGCGCGCAGACAGGCGATCATCAGGTGGGAGAAGTCCTGGCACACCCCACGGCGCGCCGCGAAGACCTCCGCCACCGGGGTGGCGACGCTGGTCGCCGCGGGGTCGAAGCGAAAATCGGCGTGGATGCGCGCCGACAGCGCGAGCAAGGCCTCGAGCACCGGCCGCCCCGGGGTGAAGCTCGCCAGCGCATAGTCGGCGTACTGCGCGGCCTCGTCGCCGAGCGCCACGAAGGGCGAAGCGAAGCGGTACTGCCCGGCGTCGCGCGCGTCGGCGCGCAGCGGCGCGTGGCCGGAAAGGCCGTCGCGCAGGTGGTCGCGCGCGGCCTCCCAGGGCGGACTCGCCGCCGGCTCGGGCCAGGCCGGCGGGTCGACGCGGATGCGGCTGCGTGCGCGCACGACGAGTTCCGTGTGCGGCGCGTGCAGCGCGAACGCGGTCACCGGGTTGCCGAAGAAGTCGCTGCGCTCGCTACGCCGGGCCGGCGCCGGCGCGATCTCCAGGTGGTGCGCGAGGGTGCGCTGGCCGGCGCATTCGCGCGGGCGCAGGTGAGCCACCTGCTGCGACAGCGCCACCGCACTGTCGTAGCGGTAGGTGGTGTCGTGGAGGACCTCGTAGAGCGCCATCGCTGCGGCCCTACAGCGACACGGTCGCCCGGCTGCGGGCGTCGAGGTGGGTGAAGTAGCGCCGCGCCAGCGCATCGGCGAGCTCGTTGCCGCCGCGCCAGATGTCGTCCAGCACCTGCCGCAGGGGCTCGCAGTGGCGCGCCTGTGCGGCCGCGCGGCTACGCGCGCCGGCCAGCTCGTGCACGAAGCAGTCGCACAGCGCGAGCGCGTCGAGCGCGGCCAGGCGTTCGCGCAGCGGCGCGGCGAGCGCGGCGCCGTCGGGCAGCAGGGCGACGTGCTCGGCGAGCGAATCGAGCTGGTAGCGCAGCGCGCGCGGGTTGTCGCCGTCGAGCATGACCAGCTCGGCCACCGGCTGCGGGGCCAGGCCGCGCGCGTGGCGGCTGCGGTAGCGCAGCTCGGCGTCGGTGATCGCGAGCAGCACCTTGAGCCCGCCTTGCGAGGGCTCGAGCAGCAGCGCCGACAGCGCGGCGGCGAGAAACTGCAGGCGCTCGATGCGCCGCCCGATCGACAGGAAGCGCCAGCCGGCGTCGCGCGGCATGCTCTCGATGACGAAACCCGACAGCGTCACCAGCGACAGCAGCGACTCGTCCAGGCGCTGCAGCGCCTCGCCGAGGCGCGGGGCCTGAGCCGGCGCCGCGGCAAACTCCGACAGGCGGTTGTAGATGCGCCAGCTGTCCGGCGACAGGCGGTCGCGCACCAGGGCTGCGACGCGCAGCACCTGGCGCAGGTTGGCCACCACGCTGCCGGGCTGGGCGGGATCGAAGAGCGCCTGAGCGAGCGGCGCGGGGGGTGTGGGTGCCGCGTCGGCCTCCCCCGCCACGGTGGCGAGCAGGCCGCGCTGCCGGCACAGCGCCTGCAGGGCCGCGGTCACCTTGCCATCCTCGCCCAGCCACGAGGCCTCGCCGGCCTCGCCCAGGCGCGCCAGCGTCTCGCGGCCGAGGCGGGCGGCAGCGTCGGCGCGCTCGCTGTAGCGTCCGAGCCAGAAGAAGTTCTCCGCCACCCGGCTCGACAGGCCGAGCACGCGCGCGCCCCCGGCAAAGGGCGCGAGCTGGCCGGGCACGATGCGCGGCACCGGACGCGGCCGTGCCGGCGAGCCGAGCACCCAGGCGTCCTTGCTGCCGCCGCCGTGCTGCATCGACACGATGCGCATGTCGGCCTCCGAGGCCACCCGGACGAGCCCGCCCGGCAGCACGCGAAACCCCTCCGCCCCCGCCGCCGCGAACACGCGCAGCCCGATGTTGCGCGCGACCAGCGCGCGCGCGTCGCGCGCGGGCGCCTTGTTCCCGGCGCCGCCCGCCTCGTCCGCCAGCACCGGGGCCTGCGAGAGGTTGACCATCTCCTGCGCGACGAAGTCGAAGGGCCGCAGCGCGATCCGTGCCGCCAGCGCGTCGAGCTCTGCCACCGGCAGGTCGCCGCAGAACACCGGCCGCGCACCCAGGGTGGGGTAGGCCGGCTTGATCACCAGCTCGCGCAGGTGCTTCAGCGCGTATTCGCAGGCCGCCGGCTCGCCGCACCACCAGGTCGCCACCGAGGGCATGCGCAGCTTGCTGCCGAGCAGGTGCTCGCACAGCCGCGGCAGGTAGCCGAGCAACGCCCCGGTCTCGAGGATGCCGCTGCCGAGCGCGTTGGCCACCGTCACCATGCCGGCGCGCACCGCCGCCACCAGGCCGGCGACGCCGAGCGCGGAGTCCTCGCGCAGCTCGAGCGGGTCGCACCACAGGTCGTCCACCCGGCGCAGGATCACATGCACCCGGCGCAGGCCCTCGAGCGTGCGCAACCAGACCTTGTCGTCGCGCACGGTGAGGTCCTGGCCCTCGACGAGCGGGAAGCCCATCTCGCGAGCGAGGAAGGCGTGCTCGAAGTAGGTCTCGTTGTAGGGCCCGGGCGTGAGCACCACGATCAGGGGATCTTCCCCGGCCGCCGCGCCGTCGGCCGGCGCGAGCTCGACGAGGCCGTCGCGGAAGCCCTCGAAGAAGGGGACCAGCGGCTCGACGCCGGCGGCGCGGTAGAGCTCGGGCAGCACGCGCGCGACCACGCTGCGGTTCTCCAGCGCGTAGCCCGCACCCGAGGGCGCCTGGGTGCGGTCGGCCACCACCCACCAGCGCCCGTCGGGCGAACGCGCCAGGTCCACCGCGTACAGGTGCAGGAAGCGCCCGCCCGCCGGCCGCGCGCCCACGAGCGGGCGCAGAAAGCCGCTATGGCCATAGATGAGCGCGGGCGGCACCAGGCCCTGCTCGAGCAGGGTCTGCTCGCCGTAGAGGTCGGCGAGGATGCGGTCGAACAGGGTGGCGCGCTGGATCACCGCGGCCTCGATCTGCGCCCACTCCGCCGCGGGCAGCATGTAGGGCAGCAGGTCGAGCTCCCACGGGCGCGCGAAGCCGCGCGGATCGGCATACACGTTGTAGGTGATGCCGTTCTCGTGGATCTGCCGGCCGAGCGCGGCCCGCCGTGCCGACAGCTCGTCGGCGGGCATGGCGGCGAGGCCGTGGAAGAAGTCCCGCCAGTGCGGCCGCAGCACCACGACGCTGCCGATGCGTTGGCAGAGCTCGTCGTAGCGGTCGGGCCGCGCGACGTAGCGGGCGAGCAGCGCGGGCGGGCGGTGCGGCTGGACCTGCATGGCGGGTCAGCCCTGGCGGCGCAGGTCGAGGGTGAAGGGGAAATCGGCGTTGCGCGTGGCGGGCGCGGGTGCGACGCGGCCCGGCGTGTGGCCGGTGGTGGTGAAGCGGGCCAGGCGGCGGCCTTCGGCCTCGTAGGGGTTCACCGGGTAGCTCTCGTGGTTGCGCCCGCCCGGATGCGCCACGTGATACACGCAGCCGCCCATCGAGCGCTGCATCCAGCCATCGACCAGGTCGAACACCAGCGGCGCGTGCACGCCGATGGTCGGGTGCAGGCAGGACGGCGGCTGCCAGGCACGGTAGCGCACCCCGGCGACGAACTCGCCCACCGTGCCGGTGGGCTGCAGCGGCACGGCGCGGCCGTTGCAGGTCAGCACGTGGCGGTCGTCGTTGAGCCCGGACACCTTGACCTGCAGGCGCTCCACCGAGGAATCGACGTAGCGCACCGTGCCACCGGGCGCCCCCTCCTCCCCCATCACGTGCCAGGGCTCGAGCGCCATGCGCAGTTCGACCCGCACGCCGCGCGCGGCGAACTCGCCGTACCTGGGGAAGCGGAACTCGAAGTGCGGCGCGAACCAGTCGAACTCGAGCGGGTAGCCGAATTCGCGCAGCTCGCCGACGACGTCGCGGAAATCCTCCGCCACCCAGTGCGGCAGCAGGAAGCGGTCGTGCAGCTCGGTACCCCAGCGCCGCAGCCGACCCGGGGCATAAGGCTGCTGCCAGAAGCGCGCGATCAGCGCGCGCAGCAGCAGCTGCTGGGCCAGGCTCATGCGCGCGTGCGGCGGCATCTCGAAGGCGCGCAGCTCGAGCAGGCCCAGCCGCCCGGTGGCGCTGTCGGGGCTGTAGAGCTTGTCGATGCAGAACTCGGCTCGGTGGGTGTTGCCGCTGGCGTCGATCAGCAGGTTGCGCAGCAGGCGGTCGATGAGCCACGGCGGCACCTGGATGCCCGGCTCCGGCATCTGCTGGAAGGCGACTTCGAGCTCGTGCACCGAGTCGTGGCGCGCTTCGTCCACCCGCGGCGCCTGCGAGGTCGGGCCGATGAAGAGCCCCGAGAACAGGTAGGACAGGCTGGGGTGGTTGTGCCAGTAGCTCAACAGGCTGCGCACCAGGTCGGGCCGCCGCAGGAAGGGCGAGTCGCCCGGCGTGGCACCGCCGAGCACGAAGTGGTTGCCACCGCCGGTGCCGGTATGACGGCCGTCGAGCATGAACTTCTCGGTCGACAGGCGCGCCTGCCGAGCCTCCTCGTAGAGCGTGCCGGTGCGCTCGACGAGTTCGTCCCAGCTCGCCGCGGGGTGGATGTTGACCTCGATGACGCCCGGGTCGGGGGTGATGCGGAAGTGAGCCAGGCGCGGGTCGGACGGCGGCTCGTAGCCTTCGAGCACCACCGGCAGCTTGAATTCGGCGGCGGTGTCCTCGATGGCGGTGACGATCTCGAGGTAGTCCTCCAGCGCGGCAGTCGGGGGCATGAAGAGATGGAGCAGGCCGCCGCGCGGCTCGGCGCACAGCGCGCTGCGAGTGATCCAGGCCGCGGACTCGAAGGGTGCCGGACGGCGAGCGGGGTCGGTGCGCTCGTCGCGGCGATCCAGCGCGGACGCGCCGGGCCGCGGCACCGCGGCCTCGCCCTGCGCCCCATGGAAGCCGGCATGTTCGACACGGCTCGGCGTCCACCCGCCGCCGTGGGCGGCGAAGGGGAAGCCGAGGCCGCTGTCGGCGCCGAGCGTCGTGCCCGTCGGCCGCAGCTGCTGGCGCAGCTCGGCGTGCGCGGGCAGCGTCGGGAAGGGCTGGTTGGGGTCGGCGGGGTGGATCAAGGGCAGGTCGCCCTTGCCCGCCCAGGGCTGGGAATCGAGCGGCAGGCGGTAGCCGATCGGCGAATCGCCGGGGATCAGGTACAGGCGCTCGGCACGCAGGAACCACGGCCCGCTCTGCCAGCGATCGGCGCCGACGTGATCGCGCACCAGCGGCAGCACGTGCCCGACGACCTGCCTCAGCCCCTGGTCGAAGACCTTGGCGAGCCGCGCGCGTTCGAGCGGGTCGTCGACGCGCGCATCGTGCGGATCGACGTTGGCCGGCAGCCGGCGCTCGCGCCACAGGTAGTACCAGGCGTCCTCGAAGGCCGCCATCATCCACTGCGTATCCACGCCGAGGCGCTCGCCGACGCGCGCGAGGAAGCGCGCCGCCACGGCCTCGTCCACCGCGGTGCCGGACAGCTCGCGCGCGAACAGCTCGGGCTTGCGCCAGATCGGCTCGCCGTCGCGCCGCCAGTAGCAGTTGAGCGACCAGCGCGGCAGCTGCTCGCCCGGGTACCACTTGCCCTGGCCGAAGTGCAGCAGGCCGTGCGGCGCATAGTGGTCCTTGAGGCGGAACATCAGGTTCTCGGCCAGGGTGCGCTTGCTCGGCTTGCTGGCATCACGGTTGTACGGATCGAGCGCGTCGCTGTTCCAGGCCGCGCCGTCGCGGTCGTCGAGTGCCACGAAGGTGGGCTCGCCGCCTTGCGTGAGGCGCACGTCGCGGGCCTTCAGGTCGGCGTCGATGCGCTGCCCCAGCACCTCGATCGCCGCCCATTGTTCGTCGGTATAGGGCTTGGTGACGCGCGGCGCCTCCCACACGCGCTCGACCTTCATGTGATGCTCGAACTCGCATTCGCATTCATCGGTGAAGCCGGTGATCGGCGCCGCCGACGAGGGCTCGGGCGAGCAGGCGAGCGGGATGTGGCCCTCGCCGGCGAACAAGCCGGAGGTCGGATCCAGGCCCACCCAGCCGGCACCGGGCAGATAGACCTCGCACCAGGCGTGCAGGTCGGTGAAGTCCACCGCGGTGCCCGAGGGGCCGTCGAGCGACTTCACGTCGGGCACGAGCTGGATCAGGTAGCCGGACACGAAGCGCGCCGCCAGGCCGAGGTGGCGCAGCAACTGCACCAGCAGCCAGGCCGAGTCGCGGCACGAGCCGCTCGCCAGCGTCAGCGTCTCTTCCGGCGTCTGCACGCCCGGCTCCAGGCGCACCAGGTAGCGGATGTCCTGCTGCAGGCGCTGGTTGAGCGCGACCAGGAAATCCACGCTGGCCCGCGGCGCGCGCGGGATGGATTCGAGGCAGTCGATGAACTTCGGCCCCAGCGCGGCAGCCGGCGCCTTCGCCAGGTAGGGCGCGAGCTCGACGCGCAGGGCGTCCTCGTAGGCGAAGGGGATCTTCTCCGCCGCGGGTTCGAGGAAGAAATCGAAGGGGTTGATGACCGACAGCTCGGCCACCAGGTCGACCTCGATGCGCAGTTCGGTGGCCTTGTCGGGGAAGACGAGGCGGGCGAGATAGTTCGACTGCGGGTCCTGCTGCCAGTTGATGAAGTGGCCGGCGGGGTCGACCTTAAGGGAATAGGCGTGGATCGGCGTGCGGCAGTGCGGCGCCGGGCGCAGGCGCACGACCTGCGGCGACAGCGCGACCGGGCGGTCGTAGCGGTAACGGGTGACGTGGTTGAGCTTGACGTGGATGGACACGGCGGCCTCGCAGGGAGCGTAGTGGGGCGACACCGGGTGTCAGCAAGAAGCGTGCAAGCCCGCGCGACGCCTGGCTTCCGCCGTTTCCGCTGGCGCTGCCCCTTCCGTGCAGGCGCAGTCGCGCACCATTTGCGCCCGGAGCGCACCAGCGCGGTGCGGCACCAGCGCGCCAGCGCCGGCATCGCGACTTGCGTCGCTACGGCGAAGAGGCCTCGGAGGCGTGGTGCATTCTCGTGGGAGCGGCGCAAGCCGCGATCGCAGGCGTGCAGCAGGCAAGGACGCTAGTCGCAGTGCCGCCGCCGGAGTCGCGACTTGTATCGCCCCTGCGGAGGACCCTGTAGCGTGGCACCGGAGCTCGAGCGCATGGACACCCCGTCCCGGGGTGCTGCGATCCGGCCCAGCTGGCACAATGCGGCGCATGGCCGCACGGTCGCCCTCCTCCCTCGCTCCCGCGTTCGCGCTCGCCTATGCGCTGCTGGTCGCCTATGCCTGCCTGCATCCGCTGACCGGCTGGCGCGACAGCGGCTTGCCGGCGTTCGACTGGCTGTGGGCGCCATGGCCGAAGTACTTCATCCTCGAAGATCTCCTCTTCAACATCCTCGGCTACCTGCCGCTCGGGCTGCTGCTGGCGGCGGCGCTGCCGGCGCAGTGGCGCTTCGCGCGCAAGGCGCTCGTCGCCGCGCTGCTCGCCGGGCTGTTCAGCTTCGGCCTGGAGGCGCTGCAGAACTACCTGCCCAGCCGGGTGGCGAGCAATCTCGACCTCGGCGGCAACGCGGCCGGCGGCCTCCTCGGCGCACTCGCCGGCGCGCGCTGGGGCAGTGCGCTGCTCGGGCCGCAGGGGAGGCTGCAGCGCTGGCGCGCGCGCAGCGTGATCGGCGGGCGCAGCGGCGAGGCCGGACTGGTGCTGATCGGGCTGTGGCTGCTCGGCCAGCTCGGCGCCACCGACCTCGTCTTCGCCAGCGGCGACCTGCGCAGCCTGCTCGGCATCCCTGCGCCGCTGCCCTTCCGCCCCGAGCGCTTCATCGCCTTCGACACCGCGCTCACCGCAAGCGGGCTGCTCGCGATCGGACTGTTCGTGCGCTGCATGACGCGCGGGGCCAGCCCGCTGCCGGTGTTGGCGGTGATCGCCCTCGGCATCGGCGCGAAGTCGCTGGCGACGTGGATCTTCTTCGAGCCGGGGGCGCCGCTCGCCTGGCTCACCCCGGGCGCAGAGCGCGGCCTGGTGATCGGCGGCGCGCTGCTGCTGCCCGCGCTGCTGCTGCCGCGCCTGGCCCAGCACGCGATCGCCGGCACCAGTCTGCTGCTCGCCACCGCGCTGGTGAACCTGATCCCGGAGAACCCCTACCTGCCCTTCGACCGGCGCCTGGCCGGGTTCAGCAACGTGTTCAGCTTCCACGGACTCACCGGGCTGGTCGACAGCCTGTGGCCCTACGCCGCGCTGGCCTACCTCTCGGCGCTCGGGCTCTGGCGGGGCGAGCACCTCGCGGCCGCCCCCGCGAGCGCGCAGCCGGCTCCGCGCCGCCGAGCCCGCCGCTAGGCATCGGGGCGGCGGCCGCGGCCAGGTCCCGCGGCCACAACCCCGCCGCAAGCCGCACACGCGGCAAGCGCCGCCTATAATCTCGCGACGTTCCCGCGGATCGGCGCCGGCACGGCGTTCGACCCGATACCCAGAGAGCCACCATGAGCTACTTCAAACACCACGTCTTCTTCTGCTGCAACCAGCGCCAGCCGGGCGAGTCCTGTTGCAACGACCACAAGGCGAGCGAGCTGCAGACCTACGCCAAGGAACGCACCGCCGCGCTCGGCCTCAAGGGCAAGGGCAGCGTACGCGTCAACAAGGCGGGCTGCCTCGGCCGCTGCGACGACGGTCCGGTGATCGTCGTCTACCCCGACAACGTCTGGTACACCTACGTCGACAAGGAAGACATCGACGAGATCATCGACTCGCACCTGATGCAGGGCCGCGTGGTCCAGCGCCTGCGCCTGCCCGAGGACGCCGCATGAGCCGCCCGCTGCCCACCGAGTCCGCCCTGCTGCGCGGCCCCGCCGGCAACATCGAGGCGCTGATCGACGCCCCCGCCACGGTCAAGGGCATCGCGCTCGTGTGCCATCCCCACCCGCTCTTCGGCGGCGCCAACACCAACAAGGTCGCGCACACGCTCGCGCGCGCCTTCCGCGATCTCGGCTACGCGGTGATCCGCCCCAACTTCCGCGGCGTGGGCCAGAGCGAGGGCACGCACGACCACGGCGAAGGCGAGACCGAGGACATGCTCTCGGTGATCAGCTGGGCGGAGTCGCGCTGGGGCGCGCTGCCGCTGGCGCTCGGCGGCTTCTCCTTCGGCGGCTACGTGCAGGTGCGCGTCGCCAAGCGCCTGGCCGAGGGCATCGCGCCGCCGCGCCAGCTCGTGCTCGTGGGCATGGCCGCGGGCGAGACCACCGGCAGCGGCCGCAGCTACGACACCCCGGCGCTGCCGACGAACATCCCCGCGCTGGTCATCCACGGCGAGAACGACGACACCGTCGCGCTCGCCAACGTGCTCGACTGGGCGCGGCCGCAGGAACAGCCGATCATCGTGATCCCCGGCGCCGACCACTTCTTCCACGGCAAGCTGCACCTGATCCGCGAGCTCATCGCGCGCAACGTCGCGCACGCCTGAACACTGCCGCCGGCAATCGCGACTTGCGTCGCTCCTACGAAACCCAGGCGCTTACAGAATTGCCGTAGGAGCGACGCAAGTCGCGATTCCAGCACCGGACTCCGCGCCTCCCCCGAATCCGCGCCGCGCCCGCCTCCGCGCCCCGCCGGCCTTCTCGCGACGCGGGCCGCGATCCTTCCGGTTTCCCTGATTTCCCCCCGCCCGCCTGCGGCGTACGCTGGGTCGGCCATCACCGGAGACCCGCCATCATGAAACTGCTCGCCTCGCTGACCAGCCCCTACGCGCGCAAGATCCGCGTCATCCTCGCCGAGAAGGCGCTGCCCTTCGAGCTCGTGGTCGACTCGCCCTGGGAAGCGAACACCCGCATCCCCGAGCTCAACCCGCTCGGCAAGGTGCCGGTGCTGATCACCGACGAAGGCGAGACCTTCTTCGACTCGCCGGTCATCGCCGGCTACCTCGAGACCCTCGGCGCCCCGCCCGCGCTGCTGCCGCCCGCCGGGCTCGACGCGGTGCGCGTGCGCCAGACCGAGGCGCTCGCCGACGGCGTCACCGACGCGGCAGTCGCCGCCCTGCTCGAATCGCGCCGCCCCGACGGCGAGCGCAGCGAACGCGAGATCGCCCGCCAGAAGGACAAGATCGACCGCGGCCTCGCCGAGCTCGAGCGCCGCCTCGACGGCCGCCACGCCTTCAACGGCGGCCCGATGCAGCTTGGCGACATCGCGGTCGCGGTCGCGCTCGGCTACCTCGACCTGCGCTTCCCCGATGTCGACTGGCGCAGCCGCCACCCCGGCCTGGTGCCCTTCGCCGAGCGCATGTTCGCCCGCAGCAGCCTGCGCGACACCCAGCCGCCGGCAGGCTAGGCGGATTGGGGGCCAGCGGGGGCACCGGATCGGCAGGGGGATGAGCAAATGAAAGACCCGAGCCAGGTCTTCACTGGTAGTGATAGCGGCAGGCGATCACCACCAGGGCCTGGCCATCGACGCAGTAGACCAACCGATGGGTGTCATCGATGCGGCGCGACCAGAAGCCTGAGAGGTTTTCCTTAAGGGGTTCGGGCTTGCCGATCCCCTCAAAAGGGTGGCGCAGGGAATCCTTGATCAAGGCGTTGATGCGCTTGAGCGTCCTGCGGTCCTGACCTTGCCAGTATTCGTAGTCTTCCCAGGCGGCCACGGTCCAGGTGAGTTTGAGCAGCGGGTCTTCAATCGGCATCCGCCTGGCCCCGCTGAATCACCTGTCCCGCGCGGTACTGCGCGATGGAGCGCGCCAAGTGGGCTGCGTTCGCCGGAGACTTGAGCAGATGAACGGTCTCCATCAGGCCGTTGAAGGTATCCAGCGACATCACGACCGCGTCGGGGGCATCTCGGCGCGCAATGATCGTGTAGTCGGCATCGTCGATGACCTGATCGATCACGGTCTTGAGGCTGTTTCGTGCCTCGGAGAAATTTACGACGCGCATGACGACGGCCCCTTTAGTTGTACTGTTTAAAGTACAAGCTTAAGGAATGGCCTGCATGGGCGCAAGGCCGGTCTCGATGACGCAGCAATCCTCATTGCCGGATCCGCGCGCAGGCGCCTCGACGGCCGCCACCCCGGCCTGATGCCCTTCGCCGAGCGCATGTTCGCCCGCAGCAGCCTGCGCGACACCGAGCCGCCCGCGGGCCAGGCGGATCGGGGGCCAGCGGAGGCACCGGATCGACGGCTGACATGAGCAAATGAAAGACCTGCCCCCAGGCTGGCTCTCACGTGACACCCTGGCCCGCCCCGACCACACTGCAGTTAGTCAGATCGTCGCCAAGGCGCCATCATGCGTACGCTCACCCTTGCCGAGACCAGATCGCACCTGTCCGCCGTCGTCGATCATCCCAGCACCGAAGCTGCGCTCGCGTGGCTGGAGCAGGCGGGCAAGGAAACGATCCGGATCAGCCCATGGACGCGAACCGAGTTCGCCAGCGCAGCGGGGATCATGGCGCGCAGGGGCGATATTTCCGCGCCGCTCCACGGGCAGCGAAACGACGGCTCCGTAAAACTTGGCTCGAGCCCGGCGAGGTGAGCGCTGTTCAGCGGCCCCGACTACACATGCCTCGCGCGCCAGCGAGCCCCCTTTGTCACATGTTGACAACCGCTCCGGGATGCTTGTCACATTCGACCCCGGAATCGTGTCAAGGCGGCGGAACTGCGTCACGGAAAACCGGGGTTTCGGGGCTGGCACGGGGATTGCGTATAGGTCGACAAGCGGACTTTCCGTGGTTTCCCATCAAGGAGAACTGACATGAAAAAGATGCAACAAGGCTTCACGCTGATCGAACTGATGATCGTCGTGGCGATCATCGGCATCCTGGCTGCGGTGGCGCTGCCGGCGTATCAGGACTACACCGTCCGGGCGCGCGTAGCAGAAGGCCTCGGACTTGCCGCTGGCATTAAGACAACGGTATCCGAAAACATTGCAAGCAACGGCGGTACGCTGCCTGCTGATGCTTGCACCGGCGCAAATACCACAGCCGCCGGGAACGTGTCCGCAATTACTTGTACTGCAGCAACTGGTGTTATCCAAGTGACGATGACTGCTGCGGCAGCGAGCGTTGAGTTCCGCCTCACTCCGACCGCAGCGGCTGCCAGTCCCACGACTTGGGCTTGCTCTGTCAAGGGTGCGGCAAACGCGAAGTACATGCCAAATACTTGCAGAACTTCTTACTAAGAGGGAAGTAGGGGATAGACCCCGATTTCCGACCTAGCCTGAGCCTCACCCGAAGCCCGCCGCGGTTCCACCCGGCGGGCTTTGCCTTGCTTCACGCGACAGCGAGAGAGAAATGAGAGAAATAGGGGACAGACCCCAATTTCCTACTGAGATAGCGCGCCGGCATCAGAACACGTCCTCCTGCCTGGGCGGCGGGTTGGCGATCTCCGGGAAGGCCTCCTCCAGCGGTGTCCAGCCGGACGACAAGGCCAGCAGCCTGCGACGTGGCGCGATGGGCTCGATGATCAGCCGCCCTCCTTCCTTTCGGATGATGGCCTCGGTGCCTTCGAGCTCGAACTCGCGCGGAATCCGGATCGCCTGATTGCGTCCATTGCGGAACAGGGAAACGTGGCGTTCGCTGCTGATGGTGGTCTCCGAATAATGCATATGCCAAAGCCCATGCTCATCAGCAATTCGAGTCAAATTGAGCTTGGTGTCGGTCCCGCCGACCTCAGTCCTGCACACCGCGGGCTCGCAGCGCTCGGTCTTCGGGCAGTCGGCGGTGACGTGCTTGCCGAACACCGGGAGTGAATAGGGTACAGACCCCGATCTCCCGCTCAGGCGGCGGCGACTTCGCGCAGGGGGTAGGGCTGGATCAGTACGTCGGCAGGCAGGCCGAGGCCGGAGGACAGGCGGCGGATCATCCCGATGGACAAGGGGCGCGCCCTGTTCATGATGTCGGCCACGCGACCGCGCGGACCGATATACGGTTCCAGGTCTTTCCGGGTCAGCCCGCGTGAATCCATGACGTACTCGAGGAATTCGATCGGGTCGGGCGCTTCGATGGGAAAGCGCGCAGTCTCGTACGCTTCCACCAGCATGGCGAGCACTTCCAGCCGATCGGACTCGGCGCTGCCTGTGGGCACGTCCCACAGGCGCTCGACCTCAGCCAGTGCTTCGGCGTGCTCGGCATCGGTGCGGATGGGCTTCAGTTCCATGGCAGGCATTCTCCTGGATGTTTTCAGCGTCGACCTGGTCGTACTCGGGATGGGTGCCGACGAACCGGATGAACATCGTGGTCGACGGGTATCGCACGGCCACCACCAAGCGGTAGTCGTTGCCCTTGATATTGAACACCACCCGGTCGTTCGCCAGAAAGCCGGCACTCCGATGCACGGCCTTGATGTCTGATGGCGTTCGCCAGTTGGCGCGGCTCGCCTCCGCATACCAGCCACGCAAGGGCGTTTCGGCACGCGGGTGCTTTTCCCAGAACTCGCGCAAGGCTCGAATGATCAGAGAGAAATAGGGGACAGACCCCAATTTCTCGGCGGCTGAGCACACTCGCAAGCCGGACGGCAGAGCGGTCGTCGCCGAGCGCGGCGCTGTCGTTGGTCCCCGCGCGCTTCCGCCCCACGTCGCCGGGCTCCAGGGCGTTCCGAAAGAGCCCGCGGTGACGCTCGCCACAAATCCGGGGTCGGCATCGAGGGCCGTGAAGACGGCATGCGGCCGGATCAGCTCGTCCGCTTCACCCTGCGCGTTGCAGCGGTAGCTCGACCAGCGGTAGGCGCCCGGGTGATCCACCATACCGGCCCGCACCGGGTTGAGTTCGATGTAGCGCATGCAACTCAAGAGATGGAGCGCGTGCTGCACGAGGCACGAGCGATACCGCCCCTCCCACAGCGTGCCGCTGCGCGCGTAGGCACGATTGACACGCCCTGCGGTCCGGCGCAAGGTTTCTCAGAGGCTGCGCCGCAGCCGACCGGCAAGACCACAAACTCAAAGGAGACAAGGCGATGTCCGAACAACGCGAGCCCCATGTCGCGCAGAAAGCGCCCTATGCCGTCGAGGTCGAGGCGGGCAAGAAGTATTTCTGGTGCGCCTGTGGCCTGAGCAAGAAGCAGCCGTTCTGCGATGGGTCCCACAAGGGCAGCGGGTTTGCTCCCACCGCCTTCACCCCCGAGAAATCGGGCACGGTCCATCTGTGCGGCTGCAAGCACACCGCCAACGCGCCGTATTGCGACGGGACCCACACGAAGCTGTGACAGGCCGGCCATGCGCTTCCTGCTTGCCTGCCTGGGCCTGTTGCTGCCGATTGCCGCAGCCTGCGCCGAGACGGACGAGGCAGCCTTGTGGGCGGCCTTGCGCGACGGCGGACATGTCGCGCTGATGCGCCATGCGATCGCACCCGGCGTCGGTGACCCGGCGGGCTTTCGTCTGGACGACTGCACCACCCAGCGCAAGCTGTCGGCGCAGGGTCGGGCGCAGGCGCGCGCGATCGGCGAGCGCTTCCGCGCCAACGGCATCACCACCGCGGCGGTGTTCTCCAGCCAGTGGTGCCGCTGCCTCGATACCGCGCGCGAACTGGCGCTGGGCGAGGTGGTGGCGTTCCCGGGGCTGAACTCCTTCTTCGCCGACCGCGGCGAGGAGGCGCGGCACACCGCTGCGGTCCGCGCGCTGATCGGGGAACGCGCGCGCAGTCCCTTGCCGCTGGTGCTGGTGACGCATCAGGTGAACATCACCGCGCTGACGGGGGTGTTTCCGGCTTCGGGCGAGATCATCGTGCTGCGGGTCGACGGCGACACGCCGAGCGTGGCCGGCCGCATCCGGACCGATTGAGACAGCCGGCTCGCCTCTTCCTGCCGTGCATCGCGGGGACGGCGAAAACACCCACCCGCGCTACTCGCCCTCCACCCCTTCGAAGACCTCGGCCACCGGGCAGCGCAGGCCGACGCTCGCGAGTTCCAGTTGCTCGTCGAGGGCGAAGGGGTAGAGCACCCAGTGCCCACTGTCGTCGCGCCGGAAGACCTCGATACGACGCTGCTCGAGCGAGACGAGGACATACTCCTGCAGCGCAGCCAGCGTGCGGTAGGCGGCGAACTTGTTGCCGCGGTCGTAGGCCTCGGTGGACGGCGAGAGCAGCTCGACGATCAGCAGCGGGTGACGCTTGACGTGGCTGGCCTCGGCGCGGCGGTCGCGCGGGTCGCAGGTGACGAGGATGTCGGGGTAGAAGAAGCTGTTGGCCGCCTCGACGTGGACCTTCATGTCGGCGATGAAGGGCTTGCAGGGAGTGCCGCGCAGATGCGCATGCAGGCCGGCGAAAAGGTTGCCGGCTGCCGTACCGTGCGCGTCCGACGCGCCGCTCATGGCAAAGACCTCGCCATCGACGTATTCGCTGCGGGTGGGCTGATCCTGCTCCCAGGCCAGGTAGTCGTCGGGGCCGAACGGGATCTTGGGCGGGGGCAGGCTCATCGGGCGTCCTCGCTGCAATTCGCTGCGGTTTGCGCTTCGAGCATAGCGGCGAGGGACGGGACAGGCAATCGAGAAGCCCGTCGTCCGGGTCGTCGGCCGACGAGTGCAGCGGCTCAGCTCACCGGCGCATAGAGCGGATACAAGGTGTCCTCCTCGCGCTGGATGCGATCGACCAGCACGGCTCCGACGCGCTCGAGGTCGGCGGCGAAGCTCGCGGCGAGCGCCGGGTCTTCGCCGAGGCGGACGTAGCGGGCGAGGAAGGCGATCACCTTCTTGCCGATCTCGTCCATGTCGTGGCGGAACTCGTGCATCAGCGCGTGGCTCACCGGATCGTCGGCAAGGGTGTGCTCGAGATACACGTACAGGCGCACGTTCTCGACCAGCAGATGGGCGTGCAGGTCGACGCGGAAGCGCTCGAGCAGGGGCACGACCTCGTCGAAGCGCCCCGCATGCGCGGCCTCACGGATGGCGCCGAAGCGTTCGAGCATCAGACGATGATCGCGCACCAGGCGCTCGACCAGTTCGGGGCTGTAGCGGATGGTGGTGCCGGGAGCGAAGCTCTCGGAGTCCTCCATGGAATGCGCGGGTTCGGGGGCAGGAACCGTGGCGAACGAGGGCGCGGCCTCCGCCTTGGCCTGGTGCTTGCCGAACAGCCAGTCGAGCAGGAACATGATGTGCTCCGGATGGAGCCGCGGAGGGCGGCCGATGCGTGAAGGATTACGACGCTAATACAGGTGCATGATGGACTTCCATGGCACAGATCAAATCCGCGCCGGATCCATCCGCGACACCGGCGTCACCCGGCATTGCCGCGCTTGATCCCGCGCAGGGCATCCGCGCCCGCGCTGCGGGATAATCGCGGGCGTTCCACGACGGATCCGCCACCATGCCCGCCAGCTCAGCCACCACGCCGCGCGCCCTGCTCGTCTTCACGAACCTGCCCGACGCCGCCAGCGCCGAGGCCCTGGCGAACACGCTGATCGACCGGCAGCTCGCCGCCTGCGTGAACATGCTCGCGCCCTGCACCTCGGTGTATCGCTGGCAGGGCGCGACCGAGACCGCGACCGAGGTACCGCTGCTGATCAAGACCACGCCGGCGCGCTACGCCGCGCTGGAGGCGGCGATCCGGGCCCACCACCCCTACGAACTTCCCGAGATCGTCGCGGTCCCTGTGACGCAGGGCTTGCCCGGCTATCTCGACTGGGTCGCCGCCGGAACGAGGGACGACAACTGAACGCCCGCCGGCGCGTGCCCGGCATCGCCCCGCCCGATCGACCCGTCCGCAGGCGCCGCAGCGCGCCCGCCCACCGCCGCCTAGAAGACCACGATGCACCGCCTTTTCCTCCTGCTCGCCCTGATCGCGAGCCTGCTCCTGCCCGCCGCCGCGCGCGCCAACCCGATCGAGCCCGAGAAGGCCTTCGCGATGCGCGCACAGGCGCTCGACGCGCAGACCATCGAGGTGGTGTTCGAGATCGCCAAGGACTACTACCTCTACGGCGACAAGTTCCGCTTCGAGGCCGAGCCCGCCGGCGTGGGCTTCGGCGCGATGGAAAAGCCAGCGGGCAAGAAGCACAAGGACGACTTCTTCGGCGAGGTCGAGACCCACCGCGGCGAGCTGCGCATCCTGGTCCCGGTACAGGCGCCCGCCGGCACCACCCGCTTCGAGCTCTTCGCCACCAGCCAGGGCTGCTGGGATGGCGGCATCTGCTATCCGCCCACCACGCAGCAGGCCTCGATCGACCTCGCCGCGCCGCCGAAGAAGGCGGGCGGCTTCCTCGACAGCGTGCTCGGCAGCCGCGCGGGCACCGGCGGCGCCGCTCCGTCCACCCCGGTCGCGCTTGCCGCGCCGGAGGACGGCAGCGGCGGCGGCGCCGTCTCCAGCGACGAGAGCGGCGACATCGCCCGCCTGCTTTCCGGCGCCAGCGTGCCGATCATCCTGCTGAGCTTCTTCGGCTTCGGCCTGCTGCTCGCCTTCACGCCGTGTACCTTCCCGATGATCCCGATCCTGTCGGGCATCATCGTCGGCCAGGGCAACAAGGTCTCGCACACGCGCGCCTTCGTGCTCTCGCTCGCCTACGTGCTGGGCATGGCGGTGACCTACGCGCTCGCCGGGGTCGCCGCCGGCATGACCGGCACCATGCTGTCGGCGGCGCTGCAGAACGTGTGGGTGCTGTCGACCTTCGCGCTGATGTTCGTGCTGCTGTCGCTGTCGATGTTCGGCTTCTACGAGCTGCAGCTGCCCAGCGCGCTGCAGAGCAAGCTGGCCGACACCGCCAGCCACGGCAAGGGCGGCAACCTCGGCGGCGTCACCCTGATGGGCGTGCTGTCGGCGCTGATCGTCGGCCCCTGCGTGGCGGCACCGCTGGCCGGTGCGCTGCTCTACATCGCGCAGACCGGCGACGCCGTGCTCGGAGGCTGGGCGCTGTTCGCGATGGGCCTGGGCATGGGCGCGCCGCTGCTGGCGGTGGGCGTGGCCTCGCGCAGCCTGCTGCCCAAGGTCGGGCCGTGGATGGAAGGCGTCAAGAAGGCCTTCGGCGTGATGCTGCTCGCGGTTGCGCTGTGGATGATCACCCCGGTGATCCCGCCCCTGGCCACCATGCTGGGCTGGGCCGCGCTGCTGCTGTTCTCGGCGATCTTCCTGCACGCGATCGACCCGCTGCCGCCGCAGGCCAAGGGCTGGCAGCGCTTCTGGAAGGGTGTGGGCGTGGTGCTGTTGTTGGCCGGCGCGGCGATCCTGGTGGGCGCGCTCGCCGGCTCGCGCGACCCGCTGCAGCCCTTGTCGGTGCTGCGCGCGCAGGCCGCGGCGCCGGTCGATGTGCCGCAGTTCGAGAAGGTGGACTCCATCGCCGAACTCGAGGCCCGGCTCGCCACCACCGATCGCCCGGTGCTGCTCGACTTCTATGCCGACTGGTGCGTGTCGTGCAAGGAGATGGAGCGCTTCACCTTCAGCGACGCCGCGGTCGCCGCGCGCATGAGCCGCATGCTGCTGCTGAAGGCCGACGTCACCGCCAACACCGACGAGCACAAGGCGCTGCTCAAGCGCTTCGGCCTCTTCGGCCCGCCCGGCATCCTCTTCTTCGACGCCGCGGGCAAGGAACGCGCGGGCCTGCGCGTGGTGGGCTTCATGAAGGCGGAGCCATTCGCGACGGTGCTGGATCGGGCGCTCTGAGCGAGGCCGGGGTTTTTCCCCTACAATCCCGCCTTTCCCCTTACGGTTCAAACCCTTCATGTTCTCCGGCATCGTCGCGGCCGTCGGCCGCATCGAACACGTCGCGGCGCTCGCGGACGGCGTGCGCATCACCGTCGACACCAACGGCCTCGATCTTTCCGACGTGATCGTCGGCGATAGCGTGGCGCACAGCGGCGTGTGCCTCACCGTGGTCGAGATGGACGGCCCGCGGCTGCGCTACGACGTCTCGCGCGAGACGCTCAACTGCACCGTGGGGCTCGACGCCGTCGGCGGCGAGGTGAACCTCGAGAAGTCGCTGCGCCTGGCCGACCGCCTCGGCGGCCACCTCGTCACCGGCCATGTGGACGGCGTCGGCGAGGTGGTGACGTTCGCGCCGATCGGCGAGAGCCACGAGCTGGTGGTCCGCGCCCCGGCGGCGATCGCCGGCTACATCGCGAAGAAGGGCTCGGTCACCGTCAATGGTGTCAGCCTCACGGTGAACCGCGTCGAGGGCCGCGACTTCTGGATCAACCTGATCCCGCACACGGTCGCGGTCACCAACCTCAAGCACCTCGCGCCGGGCAGCAAGGTCAATCTCGAGATCGACCTCATCGCACGCTACGTCGAGCGCATGCTCGAGTGGAAGAACGACGCCGCGCAGGCCTGACCCGCGCGCCCCAACGCAACACAAAGGAAGCAGCATGAGCGCACTCGCGCCGATCACCGACATCATCGCCGACATCAAGGCCGGGAAAATGGTCATCCTGGTCGACGAGGAAGACCGCGAGAACGAGGGCGACCTCGTCATGGCGGCCGAATTCGTCACCCCCGAGGCGATCAACTTCATGGCCAAGCACGGCCGCGGGCTGATCTGCCTGACGCTCACCGACGAGCGCTGCCGCCAGCTCGGCCTGCAGCAGATGGTGCGCGACAACCGCACCCCGCACGGCACCGCCTTCACCGTGTCGATCGAGGCCGCCACCGGCGTCACCACCGGCATCTCGGCGCACGACCGCGCGCGCACCGTGCAGGTCGCGGTCGCCCGCCACGCCAGGCCGGAAGACATCGTCACCCCGGGCCACATCTTCCCGCTCACCGCGCAGAAGGGCGGCGTGCTGATCCGCGCCGGCCACACCGAGGCCGGCTGCGACCTCGCCCAGCTCGCCGGGCTCGAGCCCGCCGCGGTGATCTGCGAGATCCTCAAGGACGACGGCACCATGGCGCGCCTGCCCGACCTCGTCGAGTTCGGCCAGGCGCACGGGCTCAGGATCGGCGCCATCCGCGACCTCATCGAGTACCGCGCCGCCAACGACAACCTGGTCGACAAGGTCGCCGAGAAGGATGTGGACACCGCCCACGGCCGCTTCCGCCTCACCGCCTTCGAGGACAAGACCTCGGGCGACGTGCATTTCGCCCTGTCGCACGGCGACATCCGCCCCGAGCGCGAGACCCTCGTGCGGGTGCACGAGCCGATCTCGGTGCTCGACTTCCTCGACGCCGGCAGCGGCCACCATACCTTCCCGGTCAATCAGGCGCTCGCGACCCTGGCCGCGGCCGAGGCCGGCGTGATCGTGCTGCTCTACCGCCCGATGTCCGGCCGCGAGCTGCTCGCCGGCCTCGACGGCGGCCACGACCGCCCCACCGCGAAGTGGGACGCCCGCCTGTTCGGCGTCGGCGCGCAGATCCTGCGCGCGCTGCGCGTCGGCAAGATGCGCCTGCTCGCCAGCCCGCGCAAGATCCCGAGCATGACCGGCTTCGGTCTCGAGATCACCGGCTTCGTCGACAAGAACTGACCACGAGATCCCCCAGCATGCAACGCAACCAATCCGAGAACGCCCGCCAGGGCGCCCGTTACGACGGCATCGACGAGATCGAGCCCAACTTCGCCGGCGCCGGCGTGCGCGTCGGCATCGTGATGGCGCGCTTCAACCTCGACATCTGCGAGGGCCTGCTGTCGGCCTGCACCGACGAGCTGCTCGCCCTCGGCGTCGCGCGCGAGGACATCCGCATCGTCACCGTGCCCGGCGCCCTGGAGATCCCGCTCGTGCTGCAGACCATGGCCAGGAGCGGCCGCCACGACGCGCTGGTCGCGCTCGGCGCGGTGGTCCGCGGCGAGACCTACCACTTCGAGCTCGTCTCCAACGAGATGGGCGCGGGCGTCACCCGCGTCGGCCTCGACACCGGGCTGCCGATCGCCAACGGCGTGCTCACCACCGAGGACGACGACCAGGCGGTCGCGCGCATGCACGAGAAGGGCGCCGACTGCGCCCGCGCCGCGGTCGAGATGGCCAACCTGCTGAAGGTGGTGCGATGAGCGACATCGACAACACGCAAGCCGAAGGCGCCGCCGGCGCGCCCAACCCCACCAGCAAGATGGCCCGCCGCCGCGCGCGCGAGCTGGCGCTGCAGGGGGTGTACCAGTGGCTGCTGTCGGGCAACAGCGCCAACATCGTGCAGCGCCACCTCGAGTCCGAGACCGAGAACCTCGACAAGATCGACCGCGAGCTGTTCGTGAGCCTGCTGCGCGGCGCCACCGGCGCGGCCGACGAACTGCGCGGCTGCTTCGAGCCGCTGCTGTCGCGCCCGGTCGCCGAGCTGTCGCCGATCGAGCACGCGATCCTGCTGCTCGGCACCCACGAGCTGCGCCACAACCTCGACACGCCCTACCGCGTGGTGATCAACGAGGCCATCGAGCTCGCCAAGGGCTACGGCGGCACCGACGGCCACAAGTTCGTGAACGGCGTGCTCGACAAGCTCTCCACCCGTCTGCGCCCGGAAGAGGTCGAGGCGGCGCGCGCCAAGCGCGGCTGAACGCGTTCGCATTCGCGCGCGAGCAGGGCCGCACGGCACGTGCATGGCCCGCGCACGGCCCCGGCGCCAAAGATCGCGACTTGCGTCGCTCCTACGGAAAACCGGCACAGCACCTGAAGCCCCCGTAGGAGCGACGCAAGTCGCGATCACGGCGCTGCAGCAAGCGCCGCACCGGTGAACATGTGATCGACCGCGGCTTCGTCTCCCGCCCTCACCGCCCGCCCGCGCGCCGCGCGCGCATCACCACCCGATCGCCCGCACGCAGCTCCAGCCCGCCGTCACCTGCGATCGCAAAGCCCGTCACCCGCGCGGCGGCCGCCATGAAGCGCTGCTCGTCCTCCATCGCACGCGGCTCGCAAGCCATCTTCGTCGCCCCCAGCGGCGACAGCCGCAGGCCCTCGCCCGACAGCACATAGCTGCCGAAGTAGCGGTTGCACGCGGCCAGGCCGGCAAGCCTGCCGTCGGCCGCGAAGGCGAGTGTCATCCGCGCCGGATCGGCCACCGCGCGGCCGTCGAGCTCCACCACCGCCCAGGGCTCACCCTGCAGCAGTTGCGCGGGATCGCCACCGCAGCCGCGCAGCACGCGGTCCTGCCAGCGCACCTCGACGCTGTTCGGGTGCGTCATCCCGCTCATCGTGTCGACACACACGCGGTCGAACACCAGCGCCTCCAGCTCGCCGCCGGCGCTCATGCCCTGGTAGCTGCGCATGCCCGCCGCCTCCACGATCAGCGGCGCAGCGGCGAACGCGCGCGAGGCGCCGCCGTCGGCGATCAGCTCCAGGCCGTGCGCGCCGATGTCGAGCCGCCACGCCGGCTCGTTCCCCACCGCGCGGAACAGCGGCTTCTCCGCCACCCGCCGGCACTCCGGCTGTTCGACCCCGGCGAGGCTCAGCCGCGCGGAGTTGCCCTTGACCCAGATGCCGGTGCGCTCGTCGTCGACCGACACCATCCGCATGCCCGATGCGCTGCGCTCGGGCCGCAGCGTGAACACCTTGCCGTCGACGCCGAGGGTGGCGAGCTCGCCGAAGTGGCGCAGCTCGACCCTGCGCTCGCCGCAGCGGAACTCGAGCGGCGGCTGGGGATCGAGCGCCGGCGTGGGGTCGGCCGGGCGCTCGGCCACGGCCTGGGGGGATGCTTCGGCGGCCAGCACAGGAGCGGCAGGGCTGAACAGGCTGCAGCCGCCGACCAGGCCGGCGAGGAGACCGAGGCCCAACAGGGAAGAGGTTTTCATCGCGAGACTCGAGGACAGGGAAAGACGGTCCGTCATTCTAGGGGTCCGCCGCCCCCTGTGCCTTCCCTCGCCTTCCCTCGCCCATCCGCCCAAGCACTCGCCGCCCCGCACCGCCCGCCGGCTGCCCCCGGCGCTTTGCGCAGTCCGCCTTCGCGTTTCGCTTCTCTCCGCCGCCTGGGGTAAGCTCGAAGACCGAGGAGAGTCACGATGCATGAGATGTCCCTGGCCGAGGGTGTGCGCACCCTCATCGAGGACGCCGCGGCGGCCGACGGCTTTGGCCACGTGCGCGCGGTCGTGCTGGAGATCGGGGAACTCGCCGCGGTCGAGGTCGAGGCGCTGCGTTTCTGCCTGGACGTGGTGCTGGCCGACACCATCGCCGCCGGCGCCGCAATCGAGGTCGAAACCCTGCCCGGCGCCGGCTGGTGCCCCGCTTGCGCGCAAGAGGTGCCGATCCACCAGCTCTACGACCCCTGCCCGCACTGCGGCGGCTACCGCGTGCAGACCACTGCCGGCCGGGAGATGCGCGTGAAGGCGCTGGAGGTGGACTGAAGATGGGCCGGCGCTCGAAGGCCAGACGCGGCTCCGGTCACGCAAGGCGGCGCCCCGCCCGGACCCCCGATGTTTACACGGGGCTCCAGTACGCGATGGTTGCACCGGGCTCCGGTGCGCGATGGTTTTTTGTAGGAGCGACGCAAGTCGCGATCCAGCCGCACGGGCAAGCGCCTGCGCCCGCCCCCTCGCCGCAATCGCGACTTGCGTCGCTCCTGCGTCCACCTGAACGGCCGCGGTCGGGTCAGGGGCGTGATCCTTACCGGCAGCAAGGAGAAACGAGAGATGTGCACGACATGTGGTTGCGGCAGCGGTGAAACCCGGATCGGCGCGCTCGGTGGCGGGCGCCCCGCGGGTGGCGCACACCCGCGGCCCGGCGCGACGCGCACATGGCGTGCCGTCGGCGGGCACGCTGCCACCCCGCCCCGCGGCTTGTCGCCCGACACGTCGTCATTCTCGCCCGTTACCGCCGCGGACACGACGCCCACCTCGCACCCCGCCGCGCCCGGCCACCACCATCTCGACTTCGGCAGCGGTCCGGCGCACGCCCACGCGCCCGGCCTCAGCCAGGCGCAGATGGTGAAGATCGAGCGCGACATCCTCGGCAAGAACGACGCGCGCGCCGCGGAGAACCGCGCCTGGCTGGCCGAGCGCGGCATCTTCGCGCTCAACCTCGTGTCCAGCCCGGGTTCGGGCAAGACCTCGCTGCTGGTGCGAACCCTGCAGCTGCTCGGCGGGCGCGTGCCCGCCGCGGTGATCGAGGGCGACCAGCAGACCGAATTCGACGCCGAGCGCATACGCGCCACCGGCGTGCCGGCGCTGCAGATCAACACCGGCAAGGGCTGCCACCTCGACGCCGACATGGTCGCGCGCGCGCTGCCGCGCATGGAACTCGCCGCGGACAGCCTGCTGCTGATCGAGAACGTCGGCAACCTGGTGTGTCCGGCCGCGTTCGACCTCGGCGAGGCGCACAAGGTGGCGATCTTCTCGGTCACCGAGGGCGAGGACAAGCCGCTCAAGTATCCCGACATGTTCGCCGCCGCCGACCTGATGCTGCTCAACAAGACCGACCTGCTGCCCTACCTCGCCTTCGACACCGAACGCGCGATCGACTTCGCGCTGCGGGTGAATCCGCGCCTGCGCGTGGTCCGGACTTCAGCCACCAACGGCGAGGGCCTGGACGAATGGATCGCCTGGATCGAGGCCGGACTCGCCGCCGCGCGTGCACGGCGTGCCGCAGGCCTGCGGGCATGAACATCGCCAGCCCGGCCACCGGCATGGAAACGAAGGGGGCGTCCCTGTCGAGCCCAGCCGCATCCACCCCGATCGGCGTGGCGCTGGGGCTACCCTCCGTCGGCGCCGGCGGTCTCCCGGAGGCGCTGCCCATCCTCGCCCTCGGCGCCTGGTTCAAGCACGCCGCCTGCCTGCTAGAGGACGGTCGCGCACAGTTCGGCCCCAACCTCGGCGACCTCGACAACATCGACGCCTGCCGCGCCGTCGAACCGGCCGCGCTGGCGCTGCTCGCGCAGGTGGCAGCCCCCGTGTGCGCGATCGCCCACGACCTCCACCCCGATTTCCATTCCACCCGCGTCGCGTGCGCGCTCGCGGCGCGCCTGGGCGTGCCTGCGATCGGCGTGCAGCACCACCACGCCCACGTCGGCGCGGTGCTCGCCGAGCACGGCCGCTTCGACGCACGCCCGGTGCTCGGACTGGCGCTCGACGGCGTCGGCCTCGGCACCGACGGCGAGGCCTGGGGCGGCGAGCTGCTGTGGGTGGCCGGCGGCGAGTTCGTCCGCCTCGGCCACCTGCGCCCGCTGCGCCTGCCCGGCGGCGACCGCGCCGCGCGCGAGCCCTGGCGCATGGCC
>Ga0268298_10001110_pt1 | contig 32530 bp, 27 predicted proteins | sample WWTPWeurt_MetaG_FD_194462 | JGI IMG/M metagenome (GOLD analysis project Ga0268298, IMG submission 194462) | Activated sludge microbial communities from WWTP in Nijmegen, Gelderland, Netherland - WWTP Weurt | ecosystem: Engineered > WWTP > Aerobic digester > Activated sludge | place...
GACGCAGACGGCGATCTCGATGCGCTCGAATCGTGGGTGACCGGCCTTACGCCGCAGGACGTTCTCGGATTGCTCGACGTGCGCCTGCGCAGCGGGCTGATCAAGGGCGACCGGCTGATGCGCTTCTTCTCCGAGCGTTTTGTCGGCCAGGACTTCGCCAGTCTCGCCATTCCTTTCGCCTGCGTGGCCACCGACCTTCAGACCGGGCGCGAGGTCTGGCTCGACAAGGGCAGCGTTGCCGACGCCGTGCGTGCCTCGATCGCGTTACCGGGATTGTTTGCGCCAGTACGGCGCGAGCGCAGGCTGCTGGTCGATGGCGGACTGGTCAATCCGGTGCCGGTTTCGTTGGCGCGCGCGATGGGAGCCGATGTCGTGATCGCGGTCGATCTCGGGTCGGACGTGGTCGGCCGCGCATGGCGCACGCCGGAAGCGCCCGCCGCCAACCAGAACGGAGGCAGTCGTGCGTCGTTGCGTTCGCTGTTCGGGTTCGGCGAGAACGGCCGCGCGGAGGGTGATGCAGACGATCTGCCTTCGATGGTCACCGTCCTCAGCAGCGCGATCCAGATCATGCAGGTGCGCATCGCGCGCAGCCGTCTGGCAGGCGAGCCGGCGGATGTGGTCATTGCGCCGCGCGTCGCGGGTCTCGGCCTGATGGACTACCACCGCGGTGCGGAAGCGATCACGGAAGGGCAGGACGCGGTAGCGCGCGTCCTGCCCGCGCTGCGCCACGTGCTGGAGATCTGATTGGTCGGGGGATGCGCCATGGAACGGAGCGCCTTTCTGGTACAACTGCGCGCATGCTTGGGCGATGCTGCGCTGATCGTCCGTCCGGAGGACATGGCGCCGCATCTGGTCGACTGGCGCGGGCGCTACCGGGGCAATGCAATCGCGGTGGTCCGTCCTTCCGATACGGCGGGCGTTGCGCGCGTCGTAGAGCTGTGTGCGCGCAATGCAGTCCCGATCGTCCCGCAGGGCGGCAATACCGGTCTGGTTGGCGGCGGAACGCCCCTAGTTGAAGGGTGCGAGATCGTACTCGGCCTTTCGCGCATGAACCGCATACGCGATATCGATGCGGCAAATTCGACGCTCACGGCTGAAGCGGGCTGTCTGCTGCAACAGGTGCAGGCGGCGGCCGAGGTGGTCGACCGGATGTTTCCGCTGTCACTTGCCGCGCAGGGTAGTTGCGAGATAGGGGGAAACCTGTCGACCAATGCCGGTGGCGTGCACGTCCTGCGCTACGGAAACATGCGCGATCAGGTGCTCGGGCTGGAAGTGGTGCTTCCGGACGGCCGCATCTGGCACGGCTTGCGGGGCTTGCGCAAGGACAACACCGGCTATGACCTCAAGCAGCTGTTCATTGGCGCGGAAGGCACACTGGGCATCATCACTGCGGCGGTCCTGAAGCTGCAACCGCGGCCGAAAGTCAGTCATGTGTGCTGGCTTGCGCTCGACAGCGCATCGCATGCCATCGAACTCCTGTCCCGGCTGCGGAGCCGCTTCGGCGATCGGATCAGCGCGTTCGAGATCGTGGCCGACTCGGCGCTCTCGCTGGTGCTGAAGCACATGCCGGGCGCGCGCGACCCGCTTTCGACTGCGGCGCCCTGGTATGCACTGGTCGAGTTTTCCGACTGCTTCGAAGGCTACGACCTCGCGGGCGTCATCGAGCGCGAGGTCTCCGGCCTGCTCGAAGCCGGATTCCTGACCGATGCGACGATGGCGCAAAACCTCGCGCAGGCCCAGGCAATCTGGGGCTTGCGTGAGAACATCTCCGAGGCGCAAAAGATCGAAGGCATAAGCATCAAGCACGACATCTCGGTCCCGGTGAGCAGCGTGGCGCGCTTCCTGGAGCTTGCCGACAGTGCGTTGCGCGCGACCTTCCCCGACGTGCGTATCGTCGCATTCGGCCATGCAGGCGACGGCAATCTGCACTACAACCTGTCGAAGCCGGACGCCGCGAGCAATGCCGAGTTCATTGCACAGACGCCGGCCGTCAATCGCATCGTGCATGACATCGTCGATCGACTTGGGGGGTCGATTTCGGCCGAGCATGGCATCGGACAACTCAAGCGCGACGAACTGCTGCGCTACAAATCGCCGCTGGAAATCGAACTGATGCGCCGCATTCGCGGGGCACTCGACCCCGAAAATCTGCTCAATCGCGGAAAGCTGGTTTGACGAACGAAAACATGAGGCGCAATGCAGCAATTTTGTTTACAAGCTCGATAACAGTGCCTATAATTCGGCCTCCTTCGTCGGGGGTATAGCTCAGCTGGGAGAGCGCTTGCATGGCATGCAAGAGGTCCGCGGTTCGATCCCGCGTACCTCCACCAACGAAAGACAAGTTTTGCAGTATCCGGGTCCCCATCGTCTAGAGGCCTAGGACATCGCCCTTTCACGGCGGTAACCGGGGTTCGAATCCCCGTGGGGACGCCAGCATCAAGGGCGTTGATTGCAGTCAGTGTCCAGCAGTATTTTGGAGCGGTAGTTCAGTTGGTTAGAATACCGGCCTGTCACGCCGGGGGTCGCGGGTTCGAGTCCCGTCCGCTCCGCCAAATTCGAAGGGCCTGTCGCAAGACGGGCCCTTCGTCTTTTAGGCCGCCGTTCGGCATGAACCTCCATTGCGATTCGAACTGACGGGGTGAGCCGGATGACTGTCGCCTTGCCGACATTTTCTGCGTGATCGGCTCTCGCGCGGGCGATGCCGCCTATCCCGTCGTCTGGCCTGGCATTCGTTTAGCGATCACGGTGCGCACCAATGCGATGTGTTCTCGCAGCGTGTACATCTCGTTCTGGAAGGCGAGCGGCAACGAGCGGCGGAACGCGCGGTCCTCGATCGAATCCAGGCGCTCGAGGAAGCCGGCGAGATTTTGTCCGTCCTCGCAAGCGCGCATCTCCTGTTCGAGAAACTTCAGTTCTCCATACCAGCGATATATGCGCCGGCGTATCCTCCATGCATAGATCGAGGGCATTACGCGCATCATCGGCAGCGCGATGGCGAAGATCGGCAGAATCAGGAAGATCAGGCGGTCGACCAGCACGGCGGCCCAGAACGGCAGGTAACGTTGCAGGAATGGCGGCCCCGACTTGTAGTAGCGCAGCGCCTCGGAGGCCAGCGGATAGTCGCCGTCGCGCGGTGCCGGGAACTCCCGCGCCCGATGGAACGGCCCGGCACCGTTGTGCACTTCGGTAGCCGCCTGAAGCAGCAGATTGATCAATGCCGGGTGCATGTCGTCGCGCGCAACCAGCGTTGCAGTTGGCGCAAACAGCTGCGTATTCTGGCGCGGGTATTCATGCACCAGGTCCATCGATCCCTGGGGCAGTGTCAGTGCGGTCAGGAACGGAAAGCGGCGCGAGTAGGCGTCGGCAATCGCGAAGCTCATCAGCTTGATGTCCGGATTCTGGATCAGCTTCTGGATCACCGTGGATTCCGGTGCGGCGACGAAGATCGCCGCATCGAGCCTGCCGGCAAGCAGGGCGTCGCCCGCCTGCTCGCCACCGAGCGGCGAGAGCGTCAGCATGTCGGGCGACAACTGGTTCGCCGCGAGCAGCATGTCGGCGAGGGCGCGCGTACCCGATCCCGCCGGGCCTACCGCGACGTGCATCGATACCAGCTGGATCAGCCGGTCGAGCGTGGCCTCGCTACGGTAGAACACCCAGACCGGTTCGTGGAACAGGCTGCCGAGCGATACCAGCGGGTCGTTCTCGTCGGCTTTGGCCAGGCCGGTCTGAACGAACGCGACGTCGACATCCTGCGCCGGATCCTTCAGACGCTGCAAATTCTCGAGGGCGCCACTCGAAGAGCGCAATTCGAGCCGGACACCGCGCTGTTCGAGCAGCGCCTTGTAGCGCAGCGCGAATGCGTGATATGCCCCATCGGTCGTTCCGGTCGACAGGACGATCGTATCGGGTGGCAGCGGGCGCGCGAAATGGAGCATGATCCATACGCACAGCGCAACCGCAGCCAGGATGGGCAAGGCAGCGATCAACAGATCGCGCGTGGACACCGCTTCGCCCGGAACGCGACGCAACCACATACGCAGTCCTCGACATGGAACCGGACTGCATGGTGCCATGCCGGGCGACTCGTGCCAATCTGTGGCGATGGCGCATCGTGCGACTCGGCGCCATGCAGCAGGCTGGTAACATCGCATCAGGTGACACGGGGTTTCCGATCATCGAAACTGCGATGAGCCCGGCTGCCACCGGTCATCCATTCCGACTGGAGTCATACGCATGAACACGACCGAAGGCATGCAGGCACGTGTCGCTGCCGTCGCGCGCAAGCCGTTCGTTCGCCGCGGCGCAATCGCGATACTGGTGTTGATCGTCCTGTTCGGGCTGATCGGTTACTTCGTGCTGCCCGGGCTGATCAAGTCGAAGGTCGAATCGCTGGTCGAGGAGAAGCTCGGGCGCAAGCTCGGCATCGAGGCGATCGAGATCAGCCCCTATTCGCTCGAAGCCACGGTGCGCGGCCTCAAGCTCAGCGAACGGGATGGCACCACCCCGTTCGTGGCCTTCGATGCGCTGCATGTCAACGTGCAGGCCGAGTCGATCTTCCGGCTGGCGCCGGTGGTGCGCGAGGTGAAGTTGAGCAGACCTTACGTGCATCTGGTGCGCGAGGACGGCACGCGCTTCAATTTCTCCGACATCATCGAGTTGATCAACAGCCAGCCGCCATCGGACGAACCGGCGCGGTTTTCGGTGAACAACATCGCAATCGAGGACGGCCGCATCGAATTCGATGATCGCCCCGAGAAGATCGTCCACACCGTGAGCGAACTGCAGATCGGCCTGCCGTTCGTCTCGAACCTGCCTTCGCACGTCGAAGTATTCGTCGAGCCGCTGCTTTCCGCCTCGATAAATGGCGCGTCGCTGCACATCGTCGGCAAGGCGCGACCGTTCCACGACACGATCGAAGCATCGGTCGATCTCGACCACGAGGGCATCGATCTCGCGCGCCTTGCCACCTACATTCCCTTCGAGCCCCGTTTCAAGCTGCCCAGTGCGAAGCTCGACTTGCACATCAACGCCAGCTTCGTGCAGCCCAAGGACATGGCGCCGCGCTTGATCGTCAAGGGCACGACAACCCTCAAGGCGCTCGAACTCACCGAGCTTGACGGCAAGCCGCTGATCAAGCTGCCGCAACTCGACCTTGCCCTGAGCCAGGCCGATGTCTTTGCCGCACAGGTGGATGTCGGGCGCATCGCCCTTGCCGCGCCCGAGATCGACGTCCTCCGGCGCAAGGACGGCGGAATCAACCTGATGGCACTTGCTCCGCCGCCTGCAGGTGAGAAGGCGGCCTCGGGCGGGCAGTCCGCCAATGACGCGAACAAGCCTGCATCGAAGCAGGCGCTGCAACTGCGCGTCGGCGAGATCGTCGTAGACCGCGGGGTGGTCCGTTTCAGCGACGAGGTGCCGGCAAAGCCGTTCCGCACCGTGGTGGATCGCCTGGACGTTGCGCTGCGCAAGGTGTCGTTGCCCGGCAGCGAACCGGCATCGGTTGAGGTGACGGTGCATACCGAGGCCGGCGAAACGATACGCCATGGCGGCGAATTCACGCTGCAGCCGCTTGCGGCAAACGGCGAGGTCGAGTTGGACGGGGTGCAGCTGTCGCGCTATGTGCCGCACTACGTGCCGGTGTTCGCCGGAGAGGTGGAGAAGGGGGCACTTGGGGCCAAGGCAAGGTATGCGTTCTCGATGCCCGAGGGGCAGGGCCGGCTCTCGATCAACGATGCCGCGCTGACGCTCGCAGACCTCGCGCTGCGCCTGCCCGGCGAGAAGCGCAGCGTGGTCGACATCGAAACGCTCGCGGTTTCGCAGACGACGGTCGATCTTGCGAAACGCCAGGTGCAGGTCGGCGATGTCAGCTCGAAGAACGCGAGGTTTGCGGTGGTGCGCGGCAAGGACGGCGCGATCAACCTCGCACATTTCTTGGCCAAGCCGGCAGCGCCGCCGCCAGGATCGCCGGTCGAGGCGCCCGCGGCCGACAAGCCGGACGCGCCGTTCGTGGTCGGCGTGTCGCGTGTCGCCCTGGAGCGCTGGTCCGCGCGCATCGAGGACCAGACCATGTCGCCGGCGATCGTCACCACGATCGATCCGCTTTCGCTGCAGGTGGCGGACTATTCGACCGAAACGGGCAATCGCGCCAAAATCGATCTCAAGGCGCAGGTGAACAAGAAGGGGCAGCTCGCGGCCAGCGGCACGGCCGGCGCAGCGCCGCTGCATGCGAACTTGAAGCTCGATGTCAAGGGCGTTGATCTGCTGCCCGGCCAACCGTATTTCACGGACAAGGTGAATGTGCTTCTCACCAGCGCAGCGCTCACGACGCGCGGCACGCTTGCGCTGGATCAGGCGAAGGAAGGGACGCTCAAAGGCGGTTTCCGCGGCGAATTCGCGATCAACGACCTTGCCACGGTCGACAAGACCAACTCGAACGACTTCCTCAAATGGAGGTCGTTGTTCTTCGGCGGCGTGGAGGCGAAGCTCTCGCCGTTCGCACTGAGCATCGACCAGATCGCGTTGAGCGACTACTACTCGCGCATCATCCTGAGCCAGGACGGACGGCTGAACCTGCAGGACGTGATGCGCGGCGCGGATGGCGAGGCCAGGAGCGTGACGGACGCCGCCGTGCCTGCGGGTGATACGACCGGACAGGCGGAACAGGCTGGAAGGCCCGCCGGGAAACCGGCTGAGGCTGCACCGGCGGCATCCGCTTCGCCGTCGCAGCCGATGCCGCCGATCCGCATCGGCAAGCTCGTGCTGCAAGGCGGGCACGTCAACTTCACCGACAACTTCATCAAGCCCAATTACACAGCCGATCTCAAGGAACTCGGCGGTTCGGTGACCGGGCTGTCGTCGGATGCGTCCACCACGGCGGATGTGGACCTGCGCGGCCAGGTGAACAACGCGCCGCTCAACATCGTCGGCAAGGTCAATCCGCTCTCCGGGGAGCTTGCACTCGACCTCAAGGCGGACGTCAAGGGGATGGAACTCGCCCCGCTCAGTCCGTATTCCGGCAAGTACGTCGGCTACGGCATCGAAAAGGGCAAGCTTTCCTTCGACGTCAATTACAAGATCCACAACCGCAAGCTGACGGCCGAGAACCGGCTGGTGCTGGATCAGCTCACCTTCGGCGAGAAGATCGACAGCCCGACTGCCACCAAGCTGCCGGTACAACTCGCCGTGGCACTGTTGCGAGACCGCAACGGCGTCATCGACATCAACCTGCCGATCGGCGGTTCGCTCGACGATCCGCAGTTCTCGGTGGGCGGCATCATCGTCAAGGTGCTGATCAACGTCATCACCAAGGCGATCACGGCCCCGTTCGCGCTGCTCGGTTCGCTGTTCGGTGGCGGCGAGGAGCTTTCGCATGTGGACTTCGACGCGGGCCTTGCCACGATTGCGCCAGCGGGCGAGCGCAAGCTGAAGTCGCTGGCCAAGGCGCTGGCCGACCGGCCGGCGCTCAAACTGGAAATCACCGGCCGCGTCGATCCGGAAACCGACCGTGAAGGACTGCGTCGCGCCAGCATCGATCGCAAGGTTCGCGCGCTCAAACTCAACGACTTGGTGAAGAAGGGCGAATCGGTCGATCCGGCCAGCATCGCCGTGGCGCCCGAGGAGTACCCTGTGCTGCTCAAGCGCGTCTACAAGGATGAGAAGTTTCCCAAGCCGCGCAACGCCGTGGGGCTGACCAAGGATCTGCCGGTGGAGGAAATGGAAAAATTGATGATCACCAATGCGCAGGTGAGCGACGACGACATGGTGGGACTCGGCAACCAGCGTGCCCAGGTGGTGAAGGACTGGCTGCTCAAGAACGGCGGGGTGGCGCAGGACCGCGTTTTCCTGCTCGCCGCCAAGGTGGGCGGTTCACCCGCGAAGGCTGCCGCGACCGAGGAAGGCAAGGAAGCCAAACCCGAAAGCGGCAAGGCCAAGGCGAGCCGGGTCGATTTTTCGCTCAAGTAGTACCTGCCTGGGGGGCGCATGGATAGGCGAGCGGCGGGCATGCCTGCCTGAAACCCGCGTGGATATTGGCATGGCGGGGTGGCACGCCCGAGTGCGCCATTCCGTGCGCCTTCCGGGCCTATCTGTCAGTGCTTCCGGCGAACCACGTTTGCATCAACGCCGTCTCGCGCTCGGCGATGGTCGCGAGAAATGCGTCGGCCTTGCCCATGTGCTTGAAGGCGCTGAAGCCGCGCTCGAGAAAGTCGTGCAGTTCGCCGAGGCCGGCGAGGTGGGCAGGGCCGCGCATCGCGCGCAGCAGGCCGCTCAAAAGCGGCATGCGCGTGAGTCCGGCGAGCGCGGCGCCGATTTCGCCGATGCGCCCGATCTGCTCCTCGCGCTGCGCCGGGTTGGCACAGGCGCGGTAGGCGGCAGCATAGGCCTCGTCGTCGATCTGTCGCATGCGTCCGTTCCTGCGCAGCGCCGCGATCATCGCGCTGTCGAGTTCTTCCGACAAGGCATCCAGCCCCACTGCGAGCGCGATCGTATGCAGCGCTGACGGTGGCAGCATGCGCGTCATCAGCGGAATGATGCGTTCGACTTCTTCGTCGCGCTTGCTGAAATCCTTCGGTCCATACAGGTCGTCGAGAAAGAAGCGTGCCGCCGGGCCATAGCGCGGGCTGTCGAGCAGGTCGCGATGCGTTCGCGCCAGGCGCAGCGCTTGCCACTCGCGCAGGCGCATGCGATCTGCGTGGTCGCTGGCAGCCGCGGCGGCGGCGGCGCGCAGCCCCTTGGCCCGCTGCACGTTGTCGCGCAGAAGCGTGGCGTAGCGCAGTTTGTCGTCGTTCATGTCGGTTCGTTTCGGTTGTCGTCCGGTTCGCCGATGCCAGTCTAGACAGGCGCAAGGCACACGTACAGCGTGCCACGTCGCGCGCATGGCATCGAACTCTGGCGGGCTGATTAGAGGCTCGCGCCTAACGGCCTGTCGCGTCATCCGCTATTCTGCAATCAGCCAGCACCCGGGAGCGAGGAGACGGCATGGCAGACAATCGGTTTCCGGGCGGCAGCGCGTTCGATGGCGAGCTCGGGCGCATGTTCGCCCAATTGAAGGCCGCAGCGGCGGCGGATCCATGGCCGAGCTACGCGACGCGCCGTGCGCGCCTGGTGGCGCTGGAGCGGCTGTTGCGAGACAACGCGGCGCGCATCGAAGCGGCCATCGACGCCGACTTCGGGCATCGCTCCGCGCACGAGACGCGGCTGCTCGAAATGTTTCCGAGCCTCGAAGGTATCCGTCATGCGCGGCGCAACCTGCGGCGCTGGATGCGTCCCGAGCGCCGGCCGACCGGCCGCTGGTTCCTGCCGGGGCGTTCCTCCATCGTGCCGCAGCCGCTTGGCGTGGCGGGCATCATCGTGCCCTGGAATTACCCCCTGTTCCTTGCCGCCGGCCCGATGGTCGGGGCGCTGGCCGCGGGCAACCGGGTGGCGCTCAAGACATCCGAATTCACGCCGCGCTTCGGCGCGCTGTTCCGCGAACTCGTCGCAAAGCATCTCGGCGACGACGTCGCAGTGGTCGTCGAAGGTGACGCCGAGGTGGGCCGCACCTTCTCCGGCCTGCCTTTCGATCACCTGTTGTTCACCGGGTCGACGGCGGTGGGGCATCACGTCATGCGTGCAGCGGCCGACAACCTGACGCCGGTTACGCTGGAACTCGGCGGCAAATCGCCTGCCATCGTGGCGCCGGGCTACCCGCTGGAACGCGCGGCGGAGCGCATCGTCGTCGGCAAGACCATGAATGCCGGCCAGACCTGCATCGCACCCGACTATGCGCTGGTCCCGAAGGGCGCGGAGCAGGGCTTCGTCGCGGCATTGCGCGCGACGGTCGATGCGCTGTATCCCGATCTCGTGGCCACGCCCGACTATACGCACGTCATCAACGAACGCCATTTCGCGCGGCTCGCCGGATACATCGACGAGGCGGCGGCGGCAGGCGTATCGCTCGTGCCGCTCTCGGGCAGCATGCAGCGGCCGGATGCAGCGACACGGCGCATGCCGCCGCTGGCGTTGATCAACCCGCCGGATGAGCTGGCGGTCATGCGCGACGAGATCTTCGGGCCACTGTTGCCGGTGATCGGCTATGACACGCTCGACGAGGCGATCCGCTTTGTGAATGCGCGGCCGCGGCCGCTCGCGCTGTATTACTTCGACGAGCAGGGTGCGCGCATCGAACGCATGCTGCAGCTCACGCACGCGGGCGGGGTGACGCTCAACGACACCATCCTGCACATCGCCCAGGACGAACTGCCCTTCGGCGGTGTCGGCGCAAGCGGCATGGGTGCATATCACGGCAAGGCCGGGTTCGACACGTTCTCCAAGCTGAAACCGGTGTTCAGGCAGTCGCGCCTCAACGGGCTGGGCATGTTCAAGCCGCCGTACGGGCATTTGTTCGATCGCCTCGTCGCGATGCTGATGCGCGGATGATCGGGCGGCGCACATTCCTCAAGGTCGGCCTCGCGGGCGGCGTCGTGCTCGGCGCGGGCGGCATCTGGTACGCGGCGACGCGCGAGGCCGTGGCGCAGGGCAGGCTCGATCGCGCGACACGCGCGATGTTCGCCGCGATCGCGCCGGTGATCCTTGCCGGCGTCGCACTGCCGGAGCCGGCCACCACGGAGGACGTCGTCGCCGGCGTGGAAACCGCATTCGGCGGCTTGTCCGCCGCCGCACAGACGGAACTTGGCGAACTGTTCGGGCTGCTCTCGTTCCCCCCGACGCGCTACGTGCTGACCGGCGTCGCGGATTGGGGGCGGGTGTCGCAAGCCGATATTGCACGGTTCCTGGAATCATGGCGACGCCATCGCCTGTCGTTGTTGCGTGGCGCGTATGCCGCCCTGCACGACCTGGTGCTCGGAGCGTGGTATGCGCGGCCCGATAGCTGGGAGGCGATCGGCTACCCGGGACCGCCGGAGGTGAAATGACGAGTCCGATCGAGATCCACGTTCCAGCGTTTGCGCGGGGTGCAGGACGATGAGCATTGACGACCCGATGCGCGAGGGCATTGCCGCCGGTTGGAAGGTCATCGATGCCTCGACGCTCGATGCGCCGCGCACTATCGAGGTCGACGTGGTGATCGTCGGCAGCGGTGCGGGGGGCGGCATCGCGGCCGAGATCATGACCACCGCCGGGCTGAACGTTGCGCTCGTGGAGGAGGGGCCGCTCAGGACGACGCACGACTTCCGCATGCGGGAGGCGGAGGCCTATCCGCAGCTCTACCAGGAGTCCGCCGCGCGCAAGACGCGCGACAAGGCGATCAACATCATGCAGGGGCGCTGCGTCGGCGGATCGACCACGGTGAACTGGACCTCGAGCTTCCGCACGCCGCCGGCCACGCTGGCGTTCTGGCGCGAGCGTTTCGGCCTCGCCGACTACACGCCGGAAGCATTGCAGCCCTGGTTCGAGATGGTGGAGCGCCGGCTGGGCATCGGCCCATGGGAGCGCGCGCCCAACGCCAACAACAGCTTGCTGCAGAAGGGCGCACAGGCGCTCGGGATCGAAGTCGGCGCGATACGGCGCAACGTGCGCAAGTGCTGGAACCTTGGTTACTGCGGCATGGGCTGTCCGACCGGCGCCAAGCAGTCGATGCTGGTCACGACCCTGCCCGCGGCACTGGGTCGTGGCGCAACGCTGATACACCACCTGCGCGCGCAACGGCTCGCGATGCGCAACGACCATGTCGAGGCACTCGAATGCACCGCCATGGAGACAGACGGGGTGCGCGAGCGCACCGTCGGCGTGACGCTGCGCGCGCGCCATTTCGTGCTCGCGGCCGGCGCGATCGGCACCCCTGCGTTGCTGCTGCGATCGCAGGCGCCCGACCCGCGACAACTGGCCGGTGCGCGGACCTTCCTGCACCCGACGGTGGTGGTGGCCGGCCGCTTCGAGAAGCCGGTGCATGGGCACAGCGGGGCGCCGCAATCGCTCTATACCGATCATTTTCTGACGCAGTACCCGATCGACGGACCGCTGGGTTTCAAGCTCGAGGTGCCGCCCCTGCACCCGGTGCTGTTCTCCACCACGCTGCAGGGCTTCGGCAGCGAGCATGCAGAGGCCATGGAGGCGTTCACGCGTACCCATGCCCAGCTCGCCCTGATCCGCGATGGCTTCCACGCGGAGAGCCGTGGCGGTCGCGTCGTGCTGCGCGCGGATCGGACACCGCTGCTCGACTATCCGTTGAACGCGCCGATCCTGGAGGCGGCGCGACGCGCCTTGCTCGCGATGGCCGAGATCCAGTTCGCCGCCGGCGCGCAGCGCGTACACGCAGTCCATGAAGACTGCAGGGGCTATGCAAGCTGGGCCGAGGCGCGTGCTGGCATCGAGGCGCTGGCGATGGCGCCGCTACTGCTGCGCGTAGTGTCGGCGCACGTCATGGGCGGCGTGGCAATGAGCGCGGATCCCGCGACGGGATTGACACGTCCGGACGGCGGGCATGCCCACCTCGACAACCTGTCGATCTTCGACGGCTCGGTGTTCCCGACCAGCATCGGCGCCAATCCGCAGCTTTCGATCTATGGCATCACCGCGCGCAATGCGAGCAATTTGACAACTCGCCTCACCGGACGGGCTGCGCCTCCGCTAGCATAGGAGGATGCTTGCCCGTGTCCTCACGTCAATCCTGTTCCTCGAAGTTTTTGTTTACTCCGGCTTTGCCGTGGCACGCGTGGTGCTGGGCAAGTGGGCGCCGGGGTTCGCGATCCTGTTCATACTCGGCATGCCGGTGCTGGTGCGCGGGCTGATCACCCTGGCCAGTTTCATGCTGGCCTGGCTGTGGCGTTCGCCGCGTCCGGCGTCGGGGCGGATTGGATTGTTGTCTGCTGTGGCGCTTTTCCTGCGTGAATGGGCCGGCACGAGTTTCGTGTTCGGATTCGGCCAGGCATTCGAGAACGTGTTCGTCGCATCGGACCGCCTGCCGCAGGTGGCGCGCGACGAGGTTCCGTTGCTGTTGGTCCATGGCTACTGCTGCAATCGCGGCGCCTGGTGGTGGATGAAGCCGAGGCTGGAGCGCGCGGGATTCGTCGTCGCCACTGTGAACCTGGAACCAGTGCTCGGTGGAATCGACGACCACGCACAGCCGCTGTCCGAACGCATCGAGGAGATCTGCCGCGAAACCGGCGCGCCGCGCGTCGCGCTGGTCTGCCACAGCATGGGCGGCCTCAGTGCGCGCGCCTACCTGCGCGCCTTCGGCAGCGATCGTGTGGCACGCATGATCACGATCGGGACACCGCATCGCGGCAGCCGACTTGCACGGCTCGGGCTCGGGCGCAATGCACGGCAGATGACACCGGGCAGCGAATGGATCGAACAGCTTGCTTCACAGCCTCAGGTGCCGCAAAGCGGCGTCGTTTCGATCTACAGCCTGCACGACAACCTGGTCGCGCCCCAGGACGGCGCCATACTCGAGGGCGCCGATTCGATACCCCTTGCCGGGCGGGGCCACATCGACTTGCTGCATTCGCGCGCCGTGCTCGATCGGGTGATCGACGCAATCGGCAGCCGCGCCGCGGCTGCCGCCGAGGCGACGGTCAGAAGTAGATCCCGCGCATCAGCTGCGTGAAGGCGAGCTGGTCCGCGTTGGGTGGCGGCAGCTTGCCTCCGTCCTTGCCGCCCTGTGCCGCATTCGAATCCGGGAACATGCGGAAGGTAGTGTTCATCACGATTTGCGCCACCTTCGGCGCCAGGGCATGCAGCACCTGCCCGGTGATGCCCAGGCGTGTCGCAATGCGTACGGGCTTGTAGATGATGGCCTGTACCACCAGGTCGGCGGCCTCTTCCGGCGTAAGCACCGGCACCTGATCGTAGAGCTTGGTCGGCGCGATCATCGGTGTCTTTACCAATGGCATGTTGATGGTGGTGAAATCGATGCCGCGATCGGCGAACTCGCTCGCCGCGCAGCGCGAGAAGGCGTCGAGCGCGGCCTTGGAGGCGACGTAGGCGGAGAAGCGGGGCGCGTTGGTCAGCACCCCGATCGAGCTGATGTTGATGATGTGGCCACGCCGCTTTTCCATCATCTTCGGCAGCAGGCCCATCGTGACGCGCAGCGCGCCGAAGTAGTTGAGCTGCATGACGCGCTCGAAGTCGTGGAAGCGGTCGAACGAGTTCTCGATCGCGCGGCGGATCGAGCGGCCGGCGTTGTTCACCAGGATGTCGACGCCGCCGAGTTCGTCGGTGATCTTCGTCACCATCTCGTCACACTGCGAAAAGTCGGCCAGGTCGGCCGAATAGATGTGAACCGTGAGGCCGAGTTCCTCGAACTCTTTTTTCGTCTGCGCGAGTTGCTCCACGTCGCGCGCGCAGATCGCCGTAAGCGCCCCGGCCTCGGCCAGCTTCAGTGCGGTGGCCTTGCCGATGCCCGATGAACCGCCGGTCACCAGCACCACCTTGCCGCCGACCTGACCCTTGAGCGTGCGGTCGATGAACAGGTCTGGATCGAGGTGTCGCTCCCAGTAGTCCCACAGGCGCCACGCGTAGCTTTCCAGCGGCGGGATGTCGATGCCGGTACCCTTGAGGAGCTTCTGCGTTTCGCGACAGTCGAAGCGCGTCGGGTAGTTGACGAAATCGAGGATATCGTCGGGCAGCCCGAGGTCCTTCATGATTGCGTTGCGGATGCGTCGAACCGGGGTCAGCGCCAGCAGGCCCTTCTTCACGCTCCTCGGGATGAAGCCAAGCAGCGCGGCATTCACCCGCATCGCCATTGCCGGGGCATGGGCGGCGCGCGCGAACACGTTGAGCACATCGCCGACGCGCATCGGATGCGGGTCGGTGAGGTGGAAGCATTCGCCGTCGTGTCCCTTGAGGTGCGCGAGGTAGTCCATCGCGGCAACGACGTAATCGACCGGCACCATGTTGATGCGGCCGCCTTCGATGCCGATCGTCGGCACCCAGGGCGGCAGGATCTTGCGCATGCGCTGGATCAGTTTGAAGAAGTAGTACGGTCCGTCGATTTTGTCGATTTCGCCGGTGCGCGAATCGCCGACTACGACGCCCGGGCGATAGACGCGCCAGGGCACCTTGCACTCCTTGCGCACCACTTTTTCGGAATCGTGCTTGGTGCGGAAATAGGGATGCTCGAGGTTCTCCGCCTCGTCAAACATGTCTTCGCGGAAGATGCCCTCGAACAGGCCGGCGGCCGCGATCGAGCTGGTGTGGTGCAGGCAGCCGGCCTGCATTGCCATCGCGAATGCGACCACGTTGCGCGTGCCATCGACGTTGGCCCTCTGTTGCTCTTCCTCGCCGGCCTTGAGGTCATAGACCGCGGCGAGGTGGAACAGATGCTTGATCTTGCCCTTGAGCTTCTTGCGGTCTGCCGCGCTGATGCCGAGCTCCCTGGCGGTCAGGTCGCCGACGACCGGGATTGCGCGCGTCGCGTCGACGCCCCAGAACTCGAGCAGGTCGGGCACGCGTGGGAGGCTCGATTCCCGCGTCAGGAAATACACGGTTGCGGCCGGGCGCTCGAGCAGCTTGCGGACCAGTCGTTTGCCGATGAATCCCGTGGCACCGGTGACGAAGTAGATCATCTTTGGTCTCCTCCTTTGTCTCGTTCGAATTGTGGCGGGCGACGCGCGCCGGACGCGCGGGGCGGGCCGGTGCGAACTTGCAGTCGTCGCATGATACACACGCACGGCGGCGATTCGGAATGCGGGACGAATGTCGCCGCGCTTTAGTGTGCATGCTCTAGAAGTGCCTCCTACACTGAAGTCGTGGCAAGGAGAGGTCAAGTGGAATGCCGCACTGCAGCGTGACGTGTCCCGATGAGAGGAGCGGCTGCCGGGCAAAAAGTCGTGTATGTCATGATTCAGCGTAAGGAGAGATCCATGGTCAAGAAACTCGAGAAGCTCGCGTCTGCAGCCGGTGACAACCAGATGGCAGCGAACATTCGCGATTCCGCGCAACAGATCTGGTTGGCGGGATTGGGCGCTTTCGCAAAGGCGCAGGAAGGCGGTAGCAAGGTGTTTGAAACCTTGGTGAAGCGCGGTGAGGAATTGCAGTCGCGCACCAAGGAGGCGGCTGCCGAGAAGGTGACCGAGATGACCAGTCGTGCGACCGGAACGTGGGATCGACTGGAGAAGGTCTTCGAGGATCGCGTGGCACGTGCGCTGCACAGCCTCGGGGTGCCGACCAAGCAGGACGTGCAGATGCTGACGCGTCGGGTGAAGGAACTGACCGAGGAAGTGCAGAAGCTTTCCGCCGCAGCAGGCGTCGAGTCTGGCGCTGAGGTGAAGCCGGCACCACGGCGTCGCGCAGCAGCCAAGTAAGGGGTGGCGATCATCCGCCGCCGGCAGATGGCCGTTCCGGGTTTCCCTCCCTCTCCGGAATGGTCGCGGTTCTCCGGCGGCGGACTTTTCTGTTCGCCCGAGGATGATGGGGACGTCGAATGACAACGCGAAGAAGGCCCCGAATCGGATTGGCGCTTGCCGGTGGCGGCCCGCTCGGGGCGGTTTATGAGCTTGGCGTACTGTCGGCGCTTGCCGAGAGCCTGCAGGGCATCGATCTCAACGAACTCGATGTCTATGTCGGCGTCAGTGCCGGGGGATTCATCGCTGCGGGTCTGGCGAACGGCGTTTCTGCGCGCAAGCTCACCGCCATGTTCGTCGAGAGCGAAACCGCAGATGAACCGCTGTCGCCGTCGATCCTGATGAAGCCGGCGCTGCGGGAGTATGCGCGGCGTGCGTCATCGATTCCGCCGCTGCTTTTGAATTCGGTCTGGCATTACGTCAGCAACCCGATGTCGGCGAATTTCTTCGAGTCGTTCCAGCGCCTGTCACGCGCGATTCCGACCGGGGTGTTCGACAATGCAAGCATCGAGCATTTCCTGACCCGGTTGTTCACCGCGCCAGGGCGAACCAACGATTTCCGCGAATTGCGACACAAGCTCTTTCTCGTCGCAACGAATCTCGATACCGGAGAGTCGGTGGCCTTTGGCACGCCGGGGCACGATGACATTCCGATATCGGCGGCGGTGCGTGCGAGTGCGGCATTGCCCGGATTGTTTCCGCCGGTCGAAATCGGCGATTCGTACTTTGTCGATGGCGCGCTCAAGAAGACGCTCCATGCGTCGGTTGCACTGGATCACGGCGCGGAACTCCTGCTCTGCATCAATCCGCTGGTGCCCTTCGATTCCCAACTGGCCGCCAGCCGCGGTGCGCCCCGTCGACGCAAGCTGGTCGAGGACGGCCTCCCGGTCGTCCTTGCGCAAACCTTCCGGGCGCTGATCCATTCGCGCATGCAGGCCGGCATGTCCAAGTACGAGAAGCAGTATCCGGGTGCCGACGTCGTGCTTTTCGAGCCGAACAGCGACGACGCCGACATGTTCTTCACCAACATGTTCAGCTATTCGAGCCGGCGGCGTCTTTCGGAGCACGCATACCAGAAGACCCGCCAGGAACTGCTGCGGCGCTACGACGAGTTGCAGCCGATCCTCGCGCGCCACGGGGTGTCGATCCGGCTCGACGTGTTGCGCGATCGCGATAGGCAGTTGCTCGGGGTGAGCCGCCGTCATCGGCGTGCGCCCATGCAGGTGATGGACGCGACACGCAGCCTCGAGGCGACATTGGATCAGCTCGAGGCCTGTTTATCGCTGCGCCGCGGACCGAAGAAGCAGGCGGCGTAAGTTGCAACCCGCGCTGCGGCGCAGTGCGGACCAGGATGCGTCACGCCCTGCGCCGGTGCTATGCTGGCGTCAGATCCAAATCCGACAAGCGGAAGCGATGGAGCACAAGCCCAAGCGCCGGACGCGCGAACGCATCCTCGAGACCAGCCTGCGCCTGTTCAACGAATTCGGCGAGCCCAACGTCACCACCGGGCTGATCGCCGACGACATGAACATCAGCCCCGGCAATCTCTACTACCACTATCGCAACAAGGACGAGATCATCAATGCGATCTTCGCCGATTTCGAGGCGGAGATGACGCACACCCTGAGCGCGCCGACACATCGCGCGCCCGATTTCGAGGATGTCTGGCTGTTCCTGCACCTGTGCTTCGAGCTGATCTGGAAGTACCGCTTCCTGTACCGCGACCTCAACGACTTGCTGTCGCGCAACCGCCTGCTCGAAGTCCATTTCAAGCGCATCCTCGAACACTCCCGCAAGGTGGCGCTGCAGATCAGCGACGGACTCGTCGCGACCGGCCAGATGCGCGCCACGCTGGTCGAACGCCGTGCCATGGCGACCAACATCGTCGTCGTCGCAACCTACTGGCTGTCCTACGAATACGTGCGTGACCCGCGCCGTCGTGCGGACGAGGAGGCGCTGGCGCGCGGCGTGTTCCACGTGATGGCGCTTGCCGCGCCGTATCTGGTGGGCGATGCGCGGCACTTCTTCGAGAAGCTGGCCGAAAAGTATGTCGAGAACTGACAAGAGGAGGAGAGACGATGGCAAAGAAGGAAAGCTGGAAGAAATTTCCCCATGCCGACAAGGCCTACCAGTATGCGGGCGCGGCGTTGAAGAAGAACTGGGTGCGCCTGCACCAAGGCGATGCCGAGGCGTTTCCCGACGAGGCAGGACTGAAGGCGTTGGTCAAGGCCAATCCCGGCCTTGCCGAGTCAGCCGACGATCTCAAGGCCAGCGCCGAAGCATTGCAGGAGGCTTGGCGCCTCTACCACGCCGGCGAGTTCCAGAAGGCGCACGATGCAGGCCTGGAGGTCGGCATGCTCGGGTATACCGTCGCGAACAAGGCGGCCTGCATCTATGGGAATTATCTCGAAACTGCGGACACAAAGAAGCTCGCACTGTTCGAGGAGGTCACGCAGCGTTGCGAGGAACTGCAGGGAGCGGCACCCAAATGGGCCAACGCATGGTACTTCCATGCCTACGCGCTGGGACGCTACTCGCAGGGCATTTCGGTGGTCAAGGCGCTGGCACAGGGTCTTGGCGGCAAGATCAAGGACAGCCTGTCGAAGACGATCAAGCTCGAGTCCGGGCACAGCGATGCGCACATCGCGTTTGGCACCTATCACGCCGAGATCATCGACAAGGTGGGCGCGCTGCTTGGCGGCGCGACCTACGGCGCGAGCAAGGACGAAGGCGTCAAGCACTTCAAGCAGGCGCTGAAACTCAACCCGGAGTCGGCCATCGCACGCATCGAGTATGCGAACGGATTGGTGATGATGTTTGGCAAGGGCAGGCTCGACGAAGCCGGGGCGTTGTACGAAGAAGCGGCGCAGTGCGAGCCGCTGGATGCGATGGAGCGACTGGACGTCGAGCTGGCGAAGTCCGAACTCGAAGATTGAGACGCCTGGAGATTGATCGACGAAACGCCAGCGAGAAATTGATCGCAGTCAAGGTAACGTGGCGACGCGGTGCCTAGGTTGAGGCTTCTTACGACCCTCGGATCGCGTTGTCGCTGGATTGGAAGTGCCGTTGCCGGGGCAACCGGGCTCCGGCGTGTCACGGCGCGAACGCTTTCCGACAGCTTGCGGCGGAACTTCGACATGCCGGAACCCGGTATCCATGAAGTGCTCGGGCGCTTGCCGCTGCTGCGCGGCATCGAACCATGCGTACTGCGCACGCTTGCCGGAGCGGCGCGGCTCGTCGAGCTCGGCCCGCACGAGGTGCTGTTCCGTGCCGGCGAGCCGATGCATGACGTGCATGTGCTGGTCTCGGGATCGATCAAGCGCGCGGTGCATGTCGACGGCAACGTGGAAAAAGTCGTCGAACTCGCCGTCACGCCGCAACTGATCGACTTGGCGGAAGCCTTTCATTCGCCGGATCGCGTCAGCTTCGCCGAGGCGCTCTCCAAGTCGAAGGTCCTGGCGATCGATGCCGGCGTCTTCCGCATGGCGGTGCTCGAGAACCCCGAACTGTCGGCGCGCGTCATACGGGCGCTCGCCGCGCGCCAGGCCGAGATCGAGCGCGAGGTGCTGAGCCATCCGGGCTTGCCGGTATCGCGGCGTGTGCTCGAATACCTGGTCGACCTTGCGGGAGATCGCCTGCCGCTCGCCGGCGAAACGACCGTGATGCTGCGCCCGACCAAGCAGGCGATTGCCGCGCGCATCGGGATTTCGCCCGAAACACTGTCGCGCGCGCTGAACGAACTGTCGGAAGCCGGGTTGATTGTCGTCGAGCGCAGCACCGTGCATATCCAGAACGCGGCGCTCGCCGGGCGGATCGAGCGCCGGCAGGGCGACGCAGCGCGCACGGATGGGGCGGGGCAGCCGGCAAAGGCACGCCCCTACGGCAGCGCGGCGGCAGCCCTGATCAATGCCTGCGGCCGGCAGCGTATGTGGTCGCAGCGGCTGGCGATCGCGTGGATCCTGCTGGGCCGGCACATCACGCCCGGCGATGCGAGGGGCGTGCTGCGACGCACGACTGCGCAATTCGAACGCAACCTGGCACGCCTCGACGGGTTGGGGCTGAAGGGCGTACTGCTGGAAGGTCTGCAGCGCTTGCACGAGCAGTGGGATGCATTCCGCCAGGCGATCTTCGATGCCGAGCCGGCAATCGACCGCGCCGGCAGCGTATTTGCGCTCAGCGAGTTCCTGTTGCACGCGGCGGACCAACTGACGCTGCGCGCGGAGGAAGCCTGCGGCACGCCGGAAGCGCACCGCATCAATGTGGCGGGGCGCAACCGCATGCTGTCGCAGCGCATGACCAAGCAGTTCCTGTTCTGCAACTGGGGCGTCGACCCCGCCCGCGCGCGGCGCAGCCTGGAAGACGCACGCAACGAGTTTCTCGCCAACCTGCAGGAGCTGAGGGAGGCGAGCGGCGCGGTGCCCGAACTTGCTGCGCAACTCGATGAAGTCGACGTGCATTGGAACGTTTTCCGCGACGAAATATCGCGTCTGCCTTCGGCCACTGCCGGTGTGCGGCAGATCAGGCCCGTGCTCGACGCCAGCGAGCGGCTTCTGCGCCACGTCGACACCACCGTAAGGTTGTACGAGCGGCTTGCCGATTGACACGTCCGACACGTCCGCGGCGGGCGCTTCTGTGCGCCGCGGAACATCGTTGTGGGCCGCAGCTGTCCCGGTGACAAGCCGCGTTGGCGGGCAGATGTACACTGAGATTTTGCAGGAGGCGTCCGATGCAGATCGAAGGCTTCGAGCGCAGAACGGTCGATACCGAGGGTGCGGCGATCCATCTCGAGCACGGCGGCGAGGGGCCGCCCCTGCTCCTGCTGCATGGCTATCCGCAGACGCACCTGATCTGGCATCGGGTTGCGCCGCATCTGGCGCAACATTTTCACGTGATCTGTCCGGACCTGCGCGGCTATGGCGACAGCGCCAAGCCACCGGGCGGCACGGACCATGCGGCGTACTCGAAGCGTGCCATGGCGCAAGACATGGCGGATGTGATCGATGCGTTCGGCTACACGAGCTGTCTTGTCGCCGGGCACGATCGCGGTGCACGTGTCGCACACCGCATGGCACTCGACAAGCCTGCCCTGGTCGAACGTTTGTGCGTGATGGACATCGCGCCCACGCTGTACATGTTCGCCCACACCGACCAGCAGTTCGCCACCGGCTACTACCACTGGTTCTTCCTGATACAGCCCGACGGTCTGCCCGAGCATCTGATCGGCGCAGACCCGGGTTATTACCTGCGCGAGAAGCTGCGGCGCTGGGCCGCCCCGGGTGCGGTGTTCGACCCGGCGGCGGTCGAGGACTACGTGCGCTGTTTCTCGTCCCCCGCCGCGATCCATGCGAGTTGCGAGGACTACCGCGCTGCCGCGACCATCGACCTGCAGCACGACACTGCCGATCGCGGACGCCGGATCGGGTGCCCGCTGCTCGCGCTGTGGGGTGCGCGCGGCTTCGTCAATCGCACCTATGACGTGCCCGGCGTGTGGCGCGACTATGCCGACAACGTGTCGGGCCGGGCGCTGGATTGCGGCCATTTCCTGCCTGAGGAGGCGCCCGACGCGGTATGCGAGGCGCTCGAAGCCTTCTTCGGGTCAGGGGTTTAACGCACTGTAACGCCGCCGATGCGTGGCCGGTGGCAACGTATCGTTTGCAGTACGGCAGATGCTCGCCTGTTTCACCATCATCATTTCCACGACAAGGAGACCGACATGGCAGGCTGGTTCGAACTCAACAAGAACGACAAGGGGCAGTTCAGCTTCGTGCTCAAGGCAGGCAACGATCAGGTAATCCTGCGCAGCGAGCAGTACGAGACCAAGGGCGCCGCCCAGAACGGCATCGCCTCGGTGCAGACCAACAGCCCCCAGGATGCGCGCTACGAGAAGAAGACCGCTGCCGACGGCAGGCCCTACTTCAATCTCAAGGCCGCCAACCACCAGATCATCGGCACCAGCCAGATGTACGCCAGCGAAGGCGCGCGCGACGACGGCATGGCATCGGTCAAGGCCAACGGCGCGACGGCGACGATCAGGGACAACGCCTGATCAGCATGGCGCTCGTCTCAGCGGATCGAGGCGGGCGCAATCCTTCGGCGTCAGGCACGCCGCAAGGCGCATCCAGCGGTGATTTCCGGCATGGCATGCCGCACAGGGGCGTGGACAGGCGGCCCTGGCGGTGGCATGCCCATGGCCATGCATCCATGCGGCCCCCAGGCATGGTTATTCCCGCGTGGGTTCATCACCCGATTCCGCGCCGGGCTTTTTCTTCAGCCGGTAGCTCAACTGCGGGCGTGTGATGCCGAGCAGGCGCGCGGCGCCGGCCAGATTGCCCTCGGCGCGCGCCACCGAGGCCTCGAGCAGCAGATCCTCGAGCGCGTCGAGCGACAGGCCGGCTCGTGTCCTCGCATCGATGTCGATCGACGGCAGGATTCGACTATTACTTTCGTGGAATGCGTTTCCTCCCATGAAGTGATATACGTCGATCAACTGGACAACATCAAAATCATCGGATCGCTTCCCGGATGGACCGCAGCGAGCGCTTCAACAAGATCCGGCTGGCGCTGGGGCAATCCCGCGTCGTGAGCTTCGAAGCGCTGCGCACCTCGCTCGAAGTGTCGCGCGCCACGCTGAACCGTGACCTTGCTTATCTGCGGGACCGTCTGAACGCCCCGATCGTGTTCGATCGCGATGCAGGCGGCTATCGGGTCAGCCGGTCCGATCCGGCCGCCGGCGGGCAGATCGAATTGCCGGGCCTCTGGTTCAACGCAGCCGAGATCCACGCGCTGCTCACCATGCAGCATCTGCTCGCCAACCTCGACCCGGGCGGGCTGCTGGCGCAGCACATCGAACCGCTGGTCGCGCGCCTGAATCAACTGCTTGGCAGCGGCGACGGCACAGCCGAAGAAATCCGCCGCCGCATCCTGATCGTCGGCCTCGGCAAGCGCGCGATCAGGCTCGAACACTTCGAGCGCGTCGGCTCCGCGCTGCTGCGGCGCAAGCGCCTGCTCATCGCCTATTACTCGCGCGGCCGCGGCGAACTCACCGAGCGCGAAATCTCGCCGCAGCGCCTCGTCCATTACCGCGAGAACTGGTATCTCGACGCCTGGTGCCACAAGCGGCGCGGCCTGCGCAACTTCGCCGTCGACTCGATCCGCCGCGCCCACATACTCGAAAAACCGGCGCGCGAAGTCACGCAGAGAACCATCGACGCCGCACTCGGCCCCGGCTACGGCATTTTCGCCGGCCGCCGCCTCAAGTGGGCGACGCTGCGCTTCACCCCCGAGCGCGCCCGCTGGGTCGCCGCCGAGCACTGGCACCCCAAACAGCGCGGCCGCTTCGAGGCCGACGGCCACTACCTGCTCGAGATTCCGTATGCGGATCATCGCGAGCTGCAGATGGACATCCTCAAGTACGGGGCGGAAGTCGAGGTGCTCGCGCCGCCGGAACTGCGCGAGCTGATCGCGACGCAAGTCGAAAAAGTGGGCCGGCTCTACTCACGGCCGGCGGCAGTATCACGCCATGAGACTGGAGGGGAATAGGCTTGCTCACAACAACCCGGATCGGATTACGCTTATTTCATGGAACCCACCGACGATATCCCGCTCGCGCACATTGGGCCTAACGGCGAGCCGCATCTGCTCGTCGACCATTTGCTTGCGGTGGCGCGAGGTGCGGGGGAGAAGGCAGCGCTCTTCAATGCCGAAAATTGGGGGCGGCTTGCCGGTATATGGCATGACCTCGGCAAATACCGCATAGGATTCAGGAAGTACATTCGGCAGGCCAACGACCCCGATGCGCATATCGAGGGCCGCGTGAGCGGAAGGGACAAAACGCATTCGGCTGCGGGCGCCATGTGGGCGCAACAACACCTGCGCGAGATCGCGGGCAAGCAGGGCGACGTTATCGCGCGGGTACTTGCTTATGTCATCGCTGGACACCACGCAGGACTGGACAACTGGGATGGCGGCCTCAAGGCAAGGTTGGCTGGCGAGGACAGCGCCAAGGAGTTCGATGATGCGATAGCCGGCGAGCCGGCCTCCGAAGTTTTGCGCCCAGACGTGCCTTTGCCGGATATGTCGCGAATACCGGTCGACGAGAAGACCGGCGTGCCCGGTAGTTTCGCGCTGTGGGTTCGCATGTTGTTTTCGGCGCTGGTCGATGCCGACTTTCTCGATACCGAAGCATTCATGAATGCCAGGCAGGCCGCTTCGCGTGAAGGCTTCGCCTCGATCGAACAGTTGCTGGAAGTTTTCGACACCCACATGCGACAGTTGTCCGTCGAGGCCGCGCCAACGTTGGTGAACCGTCTGCGCGCCGAAGTCCTGCACCAGTGTCGCGAAAAGGCCGAGTATGCGCCAGGGGTCTTCACGCTCACTGTGCCCACTGGTGGCGGCAAGACCTTGTCGAGTCTTGCATTCGCCTTGCGCCACGCCGCACGGCACCGCAAGCGACGGATCATCTATGCGATTCCGTACACCAGCATCATCGAACAGACAGCCGACATCTTTCGCGGCATTCTCGGCGAGGCCAACGTCGTCGAGCATCACAGCAACGCCGAGTCCGATCCGGCGCAGGAGACTTCGCGCTCGCGCCTGGCATGCGAGAACTGGGATGCGCCGCTGATCGTCACCACGAATGTGCAACTCTTCGAGAGTCTGTTCGCTCGCCGTACCTCGCGTTGCCGCAAGCTGCACAACCTCGTCGGCAGCGTCGTCGTGCTGGATGAGGCGCAACTGCTTCCCGTCGAGTTTCTACAGCCGGTAATCGATGTGCTGCGGCTACTGGTCAAGGATTACGGTGTCACCCTGCTGTTGTGTACCGCCACGCAGCCTGCGCTGACCTCGCAGCAGAGCTTCGATCCGCGTCGTGGTTTGCGCGGATTTGCGGCTGACCAAGTCACCGAAATCATCGACGACGTACCTGCGCTCTATGCGCTGCTCAAGCGTGTCGAGGTGTATCGCCCCGCGAGCCTGGAAGCCAAGCGCGACTGGCCAGATATCGCAGGCGAGATCGGTCTGCACGACGCGGTGCTCGCCATCGTCAATCGCCGGGCAGATGCGCGCGAGCTTTTCGGCTTACTTCGGGGGCGCAATCGCGAAGGTGTCTGGCATCTTTCTGCGCTCATGTGCCCGCAACATCGCAGCGACACGATCGCAGCCATCAAGAACGCGTTCGATGCGCGTCGAGAGGCACTCGCGCGCGGTGAGCTGTCCTATCCGGTGCGCGTCGTCAGCACCCAGTTGGTGGAAGCCGGCGTCGACATGGATTTCCCGGTGGTCTTCCGTGCCATGGCCGGCCTCGATTCGATTGCCCAGGCCGCGGGGCGGTGCAATCGGGAAGGGCGGCTGGAGCAGGGTCAGGTTCATGTATTCGTGCCGCCGAGCCTGCCGCCGCCGGGTTTGCTGCGGCAGGCCGAGAGCACCTGTCGCACGATATGGCACGGTGTTGCCGGCGATCCGCTGGACCTGCAGTTGTTCCCGCGATATTTCAGTCGGCTCTATGCAGACGGCAATCTGGACCAGCACGGAATCTGCGACATGTTGCGAGTCGGGAGGGAGGCGGATGTCCGCTTTCGTGATGCCGCGGACAAGTTTCGCCTGATTGACAACGCGGACGCCGGCATTGTCATCGTGCGTTACCCGGTGGGCGACAGCGGAGATGTCGATCAGTGGATTGCAATGCTGGAGCGTGACGGACCGCAGCGCTGGCTGATGCGCAAACTTCAGAGATACGGTGTGACGATCTATCAGCACGATATTCGTCGCTTGCTGACCCAAGGCGATATTCGCGAGATCGGAACTTGTCCGGGACTCCATGTTCAGGTATCGGATGTGTTGTATGACTGTCTGCTGGGTCTGAATTTGAGCGGAGGGCCAGGCGATCCAGGAAATCTTGTCCTTTGAATGCAGGGACTCGGCCCAATCATGTTGTTTTGATTAAGGAGGACGTGGCTGCATGAAACGCTTCTGTCTAGAAGTCGCAGGCGAAATCGCCTGCTTTACGCGCCCGGAGATGAAGGTCGAGCGTGTTTCCTATGACTTGATTACCCCGTCGGCGGCACGCGCGGTATTCGAGGCGATCTTGTGGAAGCCGGCGATTCGCTGGCATGTCCAACGTATCGAGGTGCTGCGACCGGTGCGATGGACGAGTGTGCGGCGTAACGAGGTTGCGTCGGTCGTCTCGACCCGCAATGCGATAGCCGCAATGAATGCTGGCAGCGGGCAACTTGGTTTGTACGTGGAAGACGACCGTCAGCAGCGCGCGGGGCTGTTCCTGCGCGATGTCGCCTATCGCTTGCATGCCGATCTCGAGTTTTTGCCCGAACGTGCGCCGAACGACACGCTCACGAAATACGCCGAAATGTTTGCGCGCCGTGCGGCCAAGGGGCAGTGCGTCAATCAGCCTTATCTCGGTTGTCGCGAATTCGCGGCGCGCTTTCGATTGGTGGAAGATCCCGATGCCGAACCACCCGCCGAGCCGAGTCTCGACGGCGACCTCGGCTGGATGCTCTACGACCTGGACTTCGCCAATCCGGCGGACCCGCAGCCCCGGTTCTTCCGCGCAAAGCTCGATCGAGGCGTACTCGATCTCGAAGGTGCGGAGGTGCGCGGATGATTCTGCAGGCGCTCAACGACTACTACCAGCGCAAGATGTCCGATCCGGACCCGGCGCGTCGGCTACCGGCATTCGGTTTCGAAGACAAGGAGATCCCCTTCGTCATCGAACTGGGCATCGACGGCTCGCTCGCGGGCATCAAGGACACGCGTAGCGGTGATGGCAAGAAGAAGACGGCTGCTCGCTTTCTCGTACCGAAAGGCGTGAAGAGAGCATTTGGGGTGGCCGCGAATCTCTTGTGGGACACGGCTGAGTACGCGGTTGGTGTGGACACGAAGGGAAAGCCTGATCGCGTGGCGAAACAGCACACCGCGTTTCGCGCGCGTATTGACACCTTGCCGGAAGCGGCGCAGGCCGATGACGGTATAGTTGCCCTGCGTGCATTTCTCGACTCTCAGCCGCGGGAGGCGCTTGCCGCCGATCCGATGTGGGATGAGATCTGCAGCACGAATCCCGTCATGACCTTCCGTCTTGAGCAGGACACCGATCTGATATGTCAGCGGCCGGCGATCGTTCAGGTGGCGTCGCTGGCGACAGGTGACGGCGAAGGCCAAAATGAATCGCTTTGTCTCGTGACGGGTGAACATCTCGCACTGGAACGGCTTCACAACGCCATCAAGGGAGTGTGGGGTGCCCAGACGGCGGGTGCGAACATCGTCTCTATCAACAATAAGAACGAGAACGGAAGCAACGGCGGCCAAACACCGGCGTTCGCTTCGTTCAACAAACAACAGGGTTACAACTCGCCAATAAGCAAGCATGCTGCATTCGCTTACACCACGGCACTGAATCACCTCCTTGCCAAGGGTTCTGCGCAGCGCATCCAGGTCGGCGACGCCTCCACAGTCTTCTGGGCGCAGCGGCAGGATGAAGTCGAAGACGTCTTCGCGCAGTTGTTCGGCGAGACCGATGACCCTGATGCGCGCACCGGGCAGGTCAGGGCACTGCTGGAGGCAATTCATTCGGGCAAGTTCGACGGTGGGCGGGGCGAGAACAGGTTTTTCGTGCTCGGGCTCGCGCCGAATGCGGCGCGCATTGCTGTTCGGTTCTGGCATGCCGCGCCGCTGAAGGAAATTGCAAGTCACGTTGCTGCATGGTTTCGGGATCTTGAAGTCGATCGGGGTCCGAACGACCCGGAATATCCGGCCTTGAGGCGATTGCTCGGATCCCTCTGCCTTGCGACGAAAGAGCGCCCGCTCGGCGATATCGATAGGTTGCCGCCCGTTATCGGCGGCGACGTGATGCGAAGCATCCTTTCGGACGGCGAGTTGCCTGCCACGCTCTTGAGTACTGCGCTTCAACGTTGCCGCGCGGAACAGGCGAGAAAGGACGATAGAACGGGCAAGCACGTTCGACACGTGTCCTATTTGAGGGCGGCGGTCATCAAGGCTTTTATCAACCGCAGTTTCCGTAAGCACGCGCCGAACCGCAAGGAGATGACTGTGTCACTGGATAGAACCAACACCGATAAGCCATACCTACTTGGCCGATTGTTTGCAACGTTCGAGAGAATGCAAGAAGCCGCGGCTGAGCGACAACTCAATAGGTCCATTCGTGATTCATTCTTCGGTGCGGCCATGGCGACGCCGCGTTCGGTGTTTCCTCGTCTCGTGCGGCTCAACCAGCAACATCTGCGCGATCTCAAGCGGGGCCGTCCCAAGTCTGCTGGATACTTTGATCGGCTACTTAGAGACATCAATGACAACCTTGATCCGAAGTCTGCATTTCCTGCGAGTCTGTCTCTCAAGGACCAGGGCGTCTTTGCAATTGGCTACTACCACCAGCGGCAGGATTTCTACCCGAAAGCGCCTACCGACAGCGATCTTTCGTTGATTGACGACTCCGCATCCACCACAGAAGGAAACTTGAAATGAGCCTGTCCAACCGCTACGACTTCGTCCTTGTTTTCGATGTGCGCGACGGCAACCCGAACGGCGACCCGGATGCAGGCAATCTGCCGCGTCTGGATTCCGAGTCCGGTCACGGGCTCGTCACCGATGTATCGCTCAAGCGCAAGGTGCGCAATTTCGTCGGCATGATGAAGGGAGAGGTGCCGCCTTTCGACATCTATATCAAGGAAAAGGCAGTCCTCAACCAAACGCACGAAAAGGCGTATGTGGCCATCGGCGCGGAAGATGCGCTGAAGGGCGAAGACAAGAAGCGCAAGGGGGGCGGCGATACTGTCGATCAGGCCCGCAAGTGGATGTGCGCCAATTTCTACGACGTGCGGACGTTCGGCGCGGTCATGTCGACCGGCGTTAACTGCGGCCAGGTGCGCGGCCCCGTGCAACTGACCTTCGCGCGATCTGTCGAGCCGATCGTCGCGCTCGAACACTCGATCACCCGTATGGCGGTGGCGACCGAAGCCGAGGCCGAGAAGCAGCAAGGCGACAACCGCACCATGGGACGCAAGCACACCGTACCCTACGGCGTGTATGTTGCGCACGGCTTCATCTCGGCCTTTCTGGCGAAGCAGACCGGCTTCGGAGAAGACGATCTCGAACTGCTTCTTCAGTCGCTTGAGCACATGTTCGAGCACGACCGCTCCGCCGCGCGCGGCGAGATGGCAACTCGCGGCCTCTACGTTTTCAAGCACGATTCCGAACTCGGCAACGCGCATGCCCACACCTTGTTCGACCGCATCCAGATCAAGAGGAAGGCAGACGTCGACGTGCCTCGCAGTTTTGCGGATTACACGGTGAGCGTGGACGAGGCGAACCTGCCGGCGGGGGTGTCCCTCGACAAACGGGTCGCTTAGTGGCCGAACGCTGCCAGCGGTTGAATCAAGCCGGCGAGATCGGAAGCGTCGGCTTGCTGGCAGCGCGCGATGAGGCGCTGATCGGCGGTGACCATCGGCGTCGAGTGGCGGCGTGCCAACGCGAGATAGAAGCAGTCATAGGCCGGGTGTCCGAGGCGCGTCGCCAGCGCTATGGCGTCGGCGATCAGCGCCGCGCAAGGCGTAACCTGCAGCGTCAGGTTGCCCAGCAGGCGGGCGCCGATCTCGGGCACGTCGTCGGCCACTTCGCCGCGCCGCCACTTCTTCCAGAGGATGTTGGCCACTTCGGCATAGAGCAGGTCGGGTGCGAGCAATTCATGATCGAGTATGCCGAACGCGACAGGCGAATCGTCTTCGGGCGCGAACCACTTGGCCGCCACGCTGGCATCGACCACGCATCTCATCGCTCGTCGCGGCTTTCGCGCAGCAGTACTTCGGAAGGCGTTTGTGGCCGGCCGGCGCTGAGCGCGCGCACCTTGGCGGCCAGCGCTTTGAATTCGGCATTTGGATTGGCTTCGGGTCGGGCGAGCGCCTCGCGCACGATCTCGCGCAGCTCGGCTGACATGGAGCGGCCGTGCCGTGCCGCGCGCTCGCGCAGTCCCTGTTTCAGCGATTCGTCGAGATCGCGAAGAATGATGTTGGCCATGATGGACTCCCGTTCGGTTGTGCGATATCAATGATATCAAATCAACCCGCTGCCTCGCCACCCGACGACGACGCAGCCATCCCGCTCTCCGCGCTCCAGCACTGGTGCTACTGCCCGCGCCAATGCGCGCTGATCCACGTCGAGCAGGCGTTTGCCGAGAACGTATTCACCCTGCGCGGGCAGGCGGTGCACAAGCGCGTCGACGAGCCGGGCGTGGAGGTGCGCGCCGGGTTGCGCATCGAGCGCGCGCTGCCGATCTGGAGCGAACGCCTGGGCCTGATCGGCAAGGCCGACGTGGTGGAGTTCGAACCGGACGGCACGCCTTATCCGGTGGAATACAAGCACGGCACGCGGCGCAAGGCGGGCTTCATCGCCGCCTGCGACGAGCTGCAGCTTGCCGCGCAGGCGCTGTGCCTGGAAGAGATGACGGGCCGGCCGGTGGAAGAGGGGGCCTTGTTCTACGCCAGCTCGAAGCGGCGGCGCATCGTTGCCATCACGCCTGCATTGCGTGCGCAGGTCGAGCAGGCGGTGGCCGGCGTGCGCGCGCTGATCGCTGCAGGCAGGTTGCCGCCGCCGGTGAATGACGAGCGCTGCCGCGCCTGCTCGCTGGTCGACCTGTGCCAGCCGCAAGCGATCGCGGCGCACGAGGCGCAGGCCGATCTGTGCCGTCATCTTTTCGATGCTGGGGACTGATCCGTGCAACTGCTCAACACGCTTTACGTGACCACGCCGGAAAGCTATCTGCGGCTGGAGAACGACACCATCCGCATCGAGGTCGAGCGCGAGGTCAAATTGCGCGTACCGCTGCATCACGTGGGCGCGGTGGTGTGCCTGGGCAACGTCGGGCTGTCGACGCCGCTGATGCACCGGCTGGCCGACGAGGGCGTGGCCCTGGTGCTGCTCGACGGCAACGGCCGCTTCAAGGCGCGCATCGAGGGTGCGGTGTCGGGCAACGTGCTGTTGCGGCGGGCACAGCACGAGCGATCGACGGACACGACCTTCACCCTCGACACCGCGCGCGCCTGTGTCGCGGGCAAGATCCGGAATGCACGGCAGGTGTTGCTGCGCGGCGCGCGCGAAGCCAAGGCCGCAGAGGATACGGCGGCGATCACGCGCGGTGCGGACGATCTGGCCGCCAGCCTGCGCGCATTGCCGCAGGCGGCGGATCTGGATACCGTGCGCGGCGTCGAAGGCGAGGCGGCGCGCCAGTATTTCGGCGCGCTCAACCTGTTGGTGCGAGCCGATGTACGGGATGCCTTTCGCATGGACGGCCGCACCCGCCGCCCGCCGCGCGACCGCATGAATGCGCTGCTCTCCTTCCTCTATTCGATGTGGATGAACGATTGCCGCTCGTCGCTCGAAGCGGCCGGGCTCGACCCGCAGGTCGGCTTTCTGCATGCATTGCGGCCGGGCAGGGCGGCGCTGGCGCTCGATCTGATGGAAGAGTTCCGCCCGTTCGCCGACCGGCTGGCGCTGACGCTGATCAACCGCGCGCAGGTCGATGCCGACGACTTCGCCGAGCGTGAAGGCGGCGCCGTGCTGCTCGAAGGCGAGGCGCGCAGGGCGGTCGTCGTCGCCTACCAGGAGCGCAAGCAGGAGGAACTGACGCATCCGCTGCTTGCGCAGCCGGTCGCGCTCGGTTTGTTGCCGCTGATCCAGGCGCGGCTGCTGGCGCGCGCGATACGCGGCGAAACCGAGGGCTATTTGCCTTTCCTCGTGAGGTGAAGCGTGCTGGTGATCGTGTGCTACGACGTGAATACCGAAACCAAGGCCGGGCGCCGCCGACTGCGTCGCGTCGCCAGGGTGTGCGAGAGCACCGGCCAGCGCGTGCAGAAATCGGTGTTCGAATGCCAGGTCGATCTGATGCAGATGGAAGAACTCGAGCGCCGCCTGCTCGCCGAGATCGACCTCGAGCAGGACTGCCTGCGCCTCTATCGCCTGCCCGACACGCGCGGCTGCGAAGTGCGTGAGCACGGTAACTTTCGGGCGACCGATTTCGATAGCCCGCTGGTAGTATGAGTCTGCGCGCGGACTGCGAGTGATCGCCCTGTTCTCAGGCGGTTCGCGCGTGGGGTAGTTTCCGGAATATCAAGCAAAAAGTGGATTTCGAGGAATTGATGCCGCATATCTTGCCAGCCGCGCGCGAGGGTTCGCGCAACGCGCAGGTTTTGGGCAGCAGCATCATGCAGTTGTGCGCGAACGGGTCGCCCCTC
>Ga0268298_10001111_pt1 | contig 32529 bp, 31 predicted proteins | sample WWTPWeurt_MetaG_FD_194462 | JGI IMG/M metagenome (GOLD analysis project Ga0268298, IMG submission 194462) | Activated sludge microbial communities from WWTP in Nijmegen, Gelderland, Netherland - WWTP Weurt | ecosystem: Engineered > WWTP > Aerobic digester > Activated sludge | place...
GCTGGCGGGTTCGTACCTGATCGAACATCTGACCGACGAGATCGAAAAAGGCGCGCTCGACTACATCGCCAAGATCGACGAGATGGGCGGCGCGCTGCAATCCATTGAACGCGGATATATGCAAAACGAAATTCAAAACGCCGCCTACGCCGCGCAACAGGCAATTGAAAGGAAAGATGATATTGTTGTCGGCGTCAATCAATTCAACGTGGACGAGGTTCTCACGTTGGAACGTTTGCAGGTGGACCCGTCCATTGAGTTGGGACAGCGCGAGAAATTGAAGAAGCTGCGAGAGACGAGGAATCAGGAACGAGTTGATGAGTTATTAGGGAAATTAGTGGTCGCGGCCAAAGGAACAGATAATTTGATGCCGTTGTTCATTGAGTGTGTGGAGAATGACATCACGCTCGGCGAGATCTGCAATACACTGAGAGGCGTGTGGGGTGAGTATGTGGCGGAAGGGTTTTAAGTCGGCCCCCCCGTCCCGCTTCGCGCCAAATGGGATAAGTTCATATCTGGTTAACATAAAAAGTTATTATGTTCCATTTGGTGGAGGTGTCCCCGCGAAGCGGGACGGAGGGGGGGCAGGGTTCGGTGATAAACTCGGGGAAAATCGTGCCGCCAAAACGATCAAATCCCAAAGCTATGCATCGCGCAGGAGAATTGCGCAGAGAGCCCACTCCCGCAGAAAGAAAACTGTGGGCATATCTACGCGGAGACAAATTGAATGGGGTAAATTTCAGAAGACAGCATGCTATTGGAAATTTCATCCCTGATTTCCCCCAAAAGGGGAAGATGTGTATCGATCATAAAGAAACTTATTATCGAACTCGATGGCCGTCAACATCTCGAACAAGCCCGCTTCGCGTAAGACTCTGAACGAAGCAAGTATTTTGAGTCACTGGGATATAAGGTGATCCGCTTTTGGAATAATCAGGTGGAGAACGAAATCAATGGAGTCATTCGAGCTATTGAGTTTGCCTTGAATGATGAGTGAAGAAAACCCTCAGCACCCGCCACTCGCACTCGCTCGGATACGCATTCCCCAAAATGGGACATGAAAACTGTATATGTTTCGTTGTCCCATTGGGGAGGAACGCTACTTATTTTCAAGCGGCCATGTAAGCTGGAACTCAATTTCTTCCGAAGTGGCGCTGCGCTCATGTTCGATGTTGATGATCGCAGCGGCGGGAATGGAAATCCGCTCCCCTGCCACTTGAATCTGAAATTTCTGTCCCTGCTCGATACAGTCCGCCAGACGCCGCAGTTTTTTGACAAACTGCTTAACGGGATAGTTCTTCTGGATGTCACGTTTGCTTTTTTTCTTTTGTGCTGCCATTTGTAAACTCCTTGTTTTAGTGATCAATTTCCATATCCACATTGTGAGCAGAGCAGTTCATTGAGAGGCAATTTCGAACCGCAACTGGCACAGGTCGAAATCAGCTCAATGGCTGTTCCGCAACTGTGACAAAACTTTGCGCCTTGAACAGTTTGTATGGAACACCTGCGGCAAACGATACTGGATAAAAAAAACGCTGGGTTCGAGGTCACCTGCGGACGGTATGCAGGCACCTGAGTATACGACTTGATGGAATATTGACGGCGCTTGTCATCATCGTCGTCGTCATCATCGTGGTCGTCATTTTTATGGTCTTTGTCGTGAAAGACTCCGCCGCTTTTTTGATATTTGCGCTTGCTAATTTTAAACAGCTCTTCTAGAAAGTCCATTTTGAGTAATCTCCTGTTCGTTATTGAAAATAAAAAAAGACCACCGCCAGAAAGGCGATGGTCTTGCGTTTTCTTTCAAACAGCCGGGAAATCTCTTTCCGTCTTGACGGCTGTTTTTCCCGAAAAATTCGGGCGCTACTCCCCATCGGAGTGAAGCCATTCTAAAGCATAAAACAGCACCATGCGATTAGAGTACGTTAAGAATTTGTGTGCGGCTACTGTGCTTCAAGGCTGTTTTTTTGAATGCTGCCGCTCATGTTCAGACGAGCGAGATGAAAAGGCTTACCCCCGATTTCCAGGTGCTGCCAGTTGCCCCGCTATTTCTTTTGCTTGTTGTGTTGCTTCAGGGTCAGAGTGATCGTAAAGGGGCCAGATCACATCTTCAAAACATTCCAAAATGCTGCTATCCCATTTTTCAAGATCTTCTCTTGGATAATCTGCCCGAATTGGTATCTGATACGACACTTTCTTTTGATCTAATTTTTTTGCGACTGTCCTGGGGATATAAACTGCGTGAAAGAGAGTTGCATTATTTAAAGACTCATGCCCCAGCCTGCAAATTGGTCCCTTTGCCAGATTAGAGGCGTTAAATATCCAATACTCATGCCCGGATGATCGTTCGCCAGCAGCCCGGTCTGAAACAACTCCAGCAATAACATAGCCTGCCCCTGCCTGATCTTTTGAATCAAGAGTTGCGATGGTATACAGAAGTGTCCGATCAGGAAAAACGTAGGCATCTGCAATTGAAAAATTCTTTGTTGTTACCCGGCAGATCGAGTTATTGTGGTGAAACCCCTTGCCGCCCACCATATCTTCCAACGGCACCTGACGTGCATCCACATTCTTATAAGCGTTGTAGATCCGCTTTGGCAAAATATCCCGTGAAAAACCCTTAAACATGATAAATAAATCTTGTCCGTGATAGGGCTCTATTTGCCGCCCCATATAAGTATAAAGATACGGTCCCCAACAATAGGGCATTTCGGAAATATATTCTGACCCAACAACTTGAGACCGAGGCACATCTATCACATGTTTGCCGACGCTACTCAAATCCAGCACTGGCAAAGTGCCATATCCAGTCAGGTGCTTGGGAAAAAGTTTTCCATCTAGATCACGATCATAACTGCGTAATATTTCTGCGGTATTTGTGGCCGGGGTGTGGAGCATGTAGACGGTGATCTTGTCATTGGGATTCTCGTATTCTGGAATTAAATGAATACAGGGTTTATTCACCACGATCTGTTTTGAGAGAACAGTATTCCTGCCTGATTTTAAATCGCGGCGGTCAATAATGTATATAACTGTTTTGTCATAGGGCAATTTCAAATTCTTCCAGGGGGTAAACATTTCTGTCCCCGCTACAAATGCAGTATCGGCCAGCAGGATGTAATCACGGGTAAAGACCAATTCATGAATGCTTTGCTTGATTTCGATCTCAGCACCATTGCCATCTATGACGATCCACGATTCAAAATCATGATAGCCATCCCAGCGGATCAATTTGACCGGGTGCCCGCTTCCAGGCCGCTTTAACCGATAGTTGACCAAAAAAACTTCGGCCTTTTCATGATCGGTATATAAGACATGGGAATTGTTGTAGCCAGCGAAAAGTCCCCCCATCACCTCGCCGGCGTTATCCGCCAGCATGGGCAGCCATTCATCTCTTCGTCCAACCGGCGTTATGGCTTGTAAACTATCCCTTTCAATTACCCAGGGGCGATCAACATCGCTTGTTACCCCCAGACGCCCATCGGGCAGTATATACAAACCTTCTGTATAGGAACTCATGCCCATTCCCGGAGAAAGATACATCAACCCAAAGAAATCAAACCGGTGACGGGTATTTTTAAGTTTATGGCGAGCCAATGCTGTTGGTGTCCACATCAAACGATTGGTAAGCCGTGGTTCCTTAACCTCAAAATCCATACGAATAATATTCGTATCTCCAACCATAAATGCCTCCGGGGAACCCAGGCATTGACAGATGAAGAGGGACCCCTCAATATCGTCAGGTATTTCACCCTCCAGACAATGAAGATCCATTTCAGAATCAAATGTCGAGGTGTTTAACACAGTATAAGCGTCTGGCAGAACAGGCGAAGATGCTGGACGCTGGCTAAAAGAAGTTTGCAGGGTCATAAAAAAATGATAGAGCTTGCGGCCCAGCAGTAATATGTGTCTAAATCTCGGGTAAATATTCTTGAAAACAAAGGAAGAAGTTTGTTGTTTGCCCATGAGGATATTAATATATGCCCGATTACGAAAAAATTTAATAGTTCACTACTTATGAAGCAATAGTTAAACCAGAATTTCCCGCAGGGATCAAATGTTCATTGTCCACCGTTTTATGTTTAAGGTGCAAGCCCGTTAATTCTTCACTTATGTCCCAAATGCGTTTCCCCGTTACCCGGTCCAGAGCATGGGCTGCTGGTTTTTCTTCAATGGTTTGGTTAAAGAATTTTCCACTCGTCATGCTTAATTCCGGAGCGGCGGCAAAGTAATAGAGCGCTTCCGCGGATATCCTGGGATCTTTTAATAACGGAAAAAGTAAATATTTTTGATACCATTGATATAGGATTCCGTTATTCATCCCGATATTTGTAGCAACTTCACCCGGGTGGACTGCATTGATCGTCACACCGCTTCCATGTAACCTATCCGCTAATTCCCAAACTGTCAGCAATTGAGCTGTCTTGGAAGCGCCATAGCCTTGTAAACCGCGATACCTGCGTTTTTCCCAATGCAGGTCATCAAGCTTTAATCCTCCAAAACGATGTCCCTCAGAGTTTACCTGAATGATCCGGGAGGGGGACTTCTCGATCATTCTTTCAAGAAGCAATCGCGTAAATAGAAAGGAGGCAAGGTGGTTCACAGCAAATGCAGTTTCAAATCCATCTGCTGTTAAGGTGCGTTTGGTCAAATGCATGCCTGCATTATTTATTAGGATTTTGATGACAGGAAACTGATGAAGAATTTGACTTGCAGCGACTTGCACCTCGTCCAGGTTTGAAAAATCAGCTTGAACAAGATCAACCCTGGTGTCGAACAGATCGGTTATTTCCGCCTTAACCCTCTTTGCTTTTTCAGCATTCCGACACACTAGAACCAAATGGGCTCCGCCTTCCGCAAGCCGTTTTGCGATTTCATACCCCACGCCGGATGTCGCTCCAGTAACAACACAAATCTGACCATCCAGCCTGGCAGTTGTGTTTTTTTGGGGCATTCTTGCGTTTTCAATAAATTGAAGTTCTTCAGGCAGTTTCATGTTAAGATCCACTTATCCAAAATATCTATGCATGAATTTTCTATACGGACGATGAAACCAGGGGATCCCATTAAAAATATCCCCCCAGAGGTCGTAATAGTCTCGCTGATTGATAATGCGGTTATCTTCACCAAATGTGAGCTTTGTGCACCCAAACATGGGTGTGCTGGGGAATTTTTTAAACATCATTGTCATTTCCCATTCAAAGAATATCTCGTTTTCATGTTGTGCGATTGACGAAATATCCATGCGCAATTGTTCGCAGCGCTGTGTCAGTCGATCGCATAATGTAATGAATTTATCTTTGCCTTCTATCCTTTGGATGCTATCTTGAAAAACAATATCTTCATGGTAATACGGGAAAATGTGTGACCAATCGGGCTTTCCCTCGCGATTATAGGTTTGAGACCACAGTCTCTGGATATCGTCAGTACTTAAGGGCGCGATGCTCATAAATTCCTTTGGAGGGCAGCTAATAATTTTCCTGATTTAAATAGTTTGTCAAAATATTGCTGTAGTACACATTCTAGAAAACTATGGGTTCAATAAGATTCCGTATCTAGTATTGGACTATTGTGTAATATTACTTCATAGTTTACTATAATTGTCAGAATACTAAAAATGATTAACTTTTTTCTCAGAAATGATTTTTTGAATCATTGATTCTAATTTTGGAGACTATTTATGGAAAATTCTGTATTAACAAAAAAACTTTCCAGGCTTGGGCGGCTGGGAAGAAATATCCTGAAAAGGTTCATGTATTCTCAAATGGCAATCTATTCTGGGTTCAAGATCGCGATCGGAAAAGACCATCCGCTCATGCAGTTCAAGATCGAAAATGACCCTCCATCGATCTATTGGGTATACCGAATCAAGCCATCCGAAATTGACAATTTGGCGCAAAAGCTTCGTATCCCGCCGCAATTCACACTTTGTCCCATTCGGTGCCTGAACACGGATGAGCCGGCTTATTTGTTAACCGTCAACGCCTATCGTGTATCAGGGCTGGCGAAAGGACTTCGAGCGGAATGGTCTATTTTTGTTCGTGATTCCACCAACACTCCCCGTTACATGATTGTGGATGCCAGGTCTTCAACATCCTCCATGGACCCAGTCAACATTATTACTAAAGCATCCACGGTGATCCATAAACGTGAGGGCAATGTGATTCACACCCAGATCGGTGAAGGAGAGCATGCCTTTACTTCCACGATCACTCTGCCAGATCATTTGCCGTCCGTCACTTCATCCGCGGAATGGGTAACAGCCAACGACTATATATATTGGGGCAACGGGATCTGTGATCGCACATTTTACAATGCCGGTTTAGCTGACGCTCGGCAAAGTCTTTTAGATAGCAAAAACTCAGTAATCAAAGATGGAACCTTTTGGTCTCAGGTAGTGGAAACTGATCCCGTCTACATCCTGAAATTAAATAACGCTATTGAATTGGTTGTTTCTCCTTGGGAAAATGTAGGCTGAGATTGCCCCGAGAAAGAAAAAAATATCATTGAATTAGACGGCTCTCCCTTTGATCGCAGCAATTTGAACAATCAAGTGGAGAACGACACACCAGCACTTGCATCAGCACGCAAGTGCTGGTGTGTCATCCGCGCAATTGAGTTTTCCTTGAAAACGGAGAAGGCTGGGAGTGGGGATTGTCACCGCTCACAGTGAATACGCAGATCAGCGTAGCCCGCCAGCAACGGATGATGCGCCACCTTATCCAGCGCGCCCCAAGTCACTCCGTTACAGCCGGTTTTTGCGGCCTGCCAGTCTGAAACTTGCGGCGTTTGGCTGATGTTATTCTCGTCGATAAATTCTCCGATATTATCAAAACCCTCGATCAGGTAATTGATGTTCGCGCCGCTGACTACATTATCTCTTATGGTCAGCGTGCCGCTGGTTGGCAGGTATGCCCACAGCTGGCAATTGCCTGTCGTGCACGCCGCAACCTCCGACTGAGCCGGATCGTTTGAACAGGATCCGCTGTTACCGTAGACCGCTCCAGTGGCACTTCCAACACACGCTCCGCCCCACATGTGCGGACCCAGGTTAATGCCGGTGTGCAATCCGCCGCAGCGCGGGTCGCCTTCACTGGTAACTTGATTCCCAACGATCTTAACTCCCGACACATCCCCAAACGTCCACGGATGAAGCGCGATGCCTGCGAACGCGCCATAATTTCCTGCTTCAACAAGGATTGAGTTATTGGCGATGAACGCATCCTTCCCGCCGAAGTAAACGATACCCACATCCGATGGATTGATAATGGTATTGTCGGTGACGGAATGTGCGGGACCAAAAAGGGTAATGCCATCCGACCATCCGCCAGCGTCGCCGTCATCATCGGTCAGCGCGCAGCCCGCGACGTGGACATGATCGCCCGCTGTATCGATTGTCACATTATGGATGCTTCCGCCCGCGCTTCCAAAGGCCAGCGCTGTGCCACATTCCGCATCTGAATTGACCAGGTCATGCACCGCAATGCCTATCGTCCAGCGCGACGGGTTATCCACAAAATTTTGGCTGACGTCAGAATTATCCATCGCCCCGTCCATGCCGATGTTGCCGGGCGAACACCACGGGTCGCCAGCCTGCGTACATTCAGGAAGCCATGAGCCCCAGTTGTCATCCACGCCATTAATGTTTTGATCCGAGCCGAGGCATTGCCGCACATTGCGCCCGCCGTTCACGTCAATGTTTCCAAAATCGATATTATCAATATCGCCCGCGTTGCTAAACCGTGACCGCGCAAAAAGACGGACAACGAATCCTTTCAAGTCGGCGGTGGCTTGTAGCAGGGCGTGGTCATTCGGGTCAAAGGATGTAAAAGTAAGATCATGTTTTGCGGATATCCCGGTTAAGAAGATTGTCCTGTCGATCAGATATCCCCTGTAAGCAGGATCACTCTCTGGCGATGTGAAAACGATCGTGTCGCCGCTGCAAGCTGAATCCATTACCGATTGGATCGCTTCGCTGTCGGGTTGTTCATCGAAAGGATTCGCGCCGAAGTCATCCACGTTAACTTTTGCATCTCCGCCTGTCAATTCGACCACCCGCACCGCGCGGATGATCTCTGCGCCATCGGCATTATCTGAAATGCGGAAATCCGCGCCGTTATCACGGTTGGCAAAATTTGCATCGCAAACATTGAAGCTCGCAGTTTTGAATGTGTTCGTATTGGTCTTGATCCACGAGCCTCCGCCCGCGAACTTGCCATCGGAAGCGCCAAACGGAATCGCATCATATTGCAGGTTGAACGAATCCGTGCCTTGATCAAAATAATCCACTTCCACCCGCACATGAGATGTGGGAGCTCCGCCGAAAAGTCTTTCATCATCCACATTGAACTGGATATAAGAATCAGGCGTGGTATCGCCGCTGGAGATCACCTGTCCATTGCCGCTGCTGCGGGCAGACTGTGCGGGCGTTCCAATTGACACGGCCTGCGTGTCCACATCTCCGCCGCGGTCGAGCGTAATACCTTGAGGATCATTTGTCTCGCCAAGCGTGATGGAAAGGGGCGGCAGCGCAGGGATTTCAGTATTGACCACAGCTGTATTTGTGGCTGGAATAGGTCCAGGAGTATCGATTGCAGGAACTGCTGTCTGCATGTTGCAGGCAGACAAGGCAATCATCACAATACAATTCAATAGTACCGACAGGAAAAGTTTCATGGATATCTCCTTATTTCCAAATATTCTAATGCCTATACTTTCAAATGTTTATGTTTAAGAAGCTCATTGTGAAAAAATGTCGCATATCTTGCCGCCTGAGAAAGTCATGAGTACGGATGGGACATGAATTTACTTCGATTACAATCAGCGCTCAAAGGAAACCCATTATGACATTCCACACCGATTCAAAAACCGCAACCGATCCATATCAAAACACTCCGCGTGTTGAAAAAGACAACCAGGGAATCTGGCACATCCGCGGCTATGCCGAAGCCAAAGACCTGCTCAAGCAGGAACTGCTGCAAGATGGCTTTGGAGCTGAGAACGTCTTCAGAGCCAAACTCGAACCTGTCCTTTATCAATATGGCGACCCGCACCGTAAACAGCGCGCCGCCATCGCGAAATATTTCAGCCCAACTACAGTATCGCAAAAACATTGGGCTATGATGGAAAAAGCCGCAGACGAGATCATCGCCAGTTTGACCACTGCCAAGCGCATCAATTTGAAGACACTCACGACCCGCATGGCGGTCGTGGTGACTTCGGCAGTCGTCGGTCTCAACCCGACCGCAGGCATGATCCGCCGCATTGATGGCATGCTTCACTCCCCGCCTGCTCCTCCTAAAAACCCCATCCGACGCATCTTCACCGAGATCAGCGGGTACTCGCGTCAGCTTCAATTTTGGCTGCTTGATGTCCGCCCCTCGATTGCCGAGCGCAAACGCAATCCGCAGGATGACGTGGTTTCCTACATGCTCTCGAAAGGCAAAAGCGGGCTCGACATCATGGTCGAGTGCCTTGTATATGGCGCGGCAGGCATGGCTACCACCCAGGAATTCATTTGTGCTGTATTGATGCACGCCCTTGAGAATCCGAAAGTCCGCGAAGCGCTGACCTCTGAAGATATTGATGTCCGCTACGAAGCCCTGCATGAGATCCTGCGGCTCGAACCTGTCATCGGCAAGATCAAGCGCAAGGTGATCAACGAGCCTGTCACAGTCACGAGCGGAGGCGAAACTCACCACATTCCCGTGGATGCGAAGATCGAATTCCACGTCTACGATGTCAATGCGGATGTGCAGGCTGTCGGCGCGAGTCCCGAACAAAACTGTCCGCACCGCGAACTGGATAAGGGAACGTATCGTTCCTTGATCGGGTTTGGTTCCGGTCCCCACCGCTGCGCGGGCGAGCACCTCGCCATCGCAGAGACCGACATCTTTGTCCGCAAATTGCTGGCGCTCAAAGGCTTGCGCGTTGAACATCAAGCCGAAATAAAATATAACAAAACAGTGGAAGGCTACGAGATCGATAATTACATCATTGGTGTGGATTAATTTTTCTCCACTGCAATCAATTAACAACAACGCACCCGTCGAACGGGCTATACAAATAAGAGCGCTAAGAAAAAAATTTCTTGGCGCTCTTTGCGGTTCAAATTAACCTAAGGCTTTTCAACAGGCAGGTATAATACTTAAAAATAAAACCTTGGAGTGAACCCGCCTATGAATCCCGCCGCCATCATTATCATTAATTTAGCCCTGCTGTTCTACTCCATTGGAGTCTGGAGCGAGCGCATCCAGGGCAGGCTCAAAGTTTGGCATACCGTTTTCTTTTGGTTTGGGCTGGTCTGTGACACCTGGGGCACGGGGCTGATGTTTGAATTTGTCGGCGGCATGAGCTATGACATTCACGGGTTTTCAGGTGTGCTGGCCATCGTTCTGATGTTCATCCATGCGATCTGGGCCACCTTCGTGCTCATTAAGAAAGACGAAAAAATGATCGCCAACTTCCACAAATTCAGCATAGCCGTTTGGCTTATCTGGCTGATTCCCTATCTCAGCCCGATGGTGTTTGGCATGATGGAGGCGGGCAGATAATATTATCAAACAGTTAACATATAGCCGCGCAAACGGGCGGGCGTGGCTGTGTCGGCAGGATAATATAAATTCAATTTATTTCGGCGGCGGTTTATCCGCCGCTTATGCTTTAACAGTGCTTGTATGGTCTGCGAGAAAACCTCCATAACCATCCCATGTTTCTGCACAAATTCTGCACATTTGCTGTGTATGCTGGGGGAAAAATAGGAACAAGGAGTAAATCAAATGAACAGTATTTCAAAATTATGGAAAGATAAAAAAGTAAGGACCTGGAGCGTTGTCGGTTCAATCGTGGCCGCGGCGGTACTGGTTGGATTTATATTTTCCTCAGCAAATGCAAGCACAGTGCCGGCCGATGATCAAGTCAAGGTCTCGGCGTTGAATGTGGCTGAGACGGTCGAAACTTCTGGTTCGCTGCAAGCCCAGCCCTTTGCCAGCCTGGTTTGGAAGACGGGCGGCGTCGTGGAATCTGTGAATGTGCGCCCGGGTGATTTTGTGAAAGCGGATGATATTTTGTTGGGATTGGATCCAGCCAGCACGTCCGCCAGCATTGTCTCGGCTCAGGCGGACTTGGTCAATGCTCAGAAAAAACTGGAAGATCTTCTCACCTCTGGCACGGATCTCGCGCAAGCCGCGATCGACCTGAAGAATGCGCAGGAAGAATACGATGACGCGCTGTATTATCTGCGCTATCTGCAAACCGATAACAAGGTTCCGCAGACAAACTACTCTGCCAAACTCGTCAAATCAGGAAATGGCTGGAAGTACGATTACACCGCCGAGAACTTCAAAGGTCCCGCCCCTGAAGATTGGATCATTGAAGCGCAGAACGACCTCGCGTTGAAAAAGGCAGAACTTGAAGATACCCGTCGTGAATATGACCGTCTTCTTGCCGGCAATACATCTTCGGATGTGATCGCCGCCCAGGCCCAAGTGGATGCCGCGCAGGCGACTGTCAACTCATTGAGCATCATCGCTCCGTTTGACGGCGAGGTGTTGTCGGTGGATCACCGCGTTGGCGATGTGGTCAATACGGGCGAGCTTTCCGTCAATATTGCCGACATGGATCGCCTGTACGTGGAAACGCAGGTGGATGAATCAGATGTGGTGAATGTCAAGGTGGGCCAGCAGGCTGAGGTCACGTTGGATGCGGTGCCCGATGTCACGCTGACTGGCTCGGTGGTATCGGTCAACCCGGTTGGTGAAGTTTCTGGCGGTTTGGTGAAATACACCGTCCGTGTTGACCTGGATTCGGTGGACGGTGTTTTTCTTCCGCTCGGGTCCACTGCGAATGTGGTCATCAAAGTGAATGATGCGCAGGCAGCTCTGGCTGTGCCGATCGTCGCGATCCAAAATGACAGCAAAGGAGAATTTGTGTGGGCTGTGCGAGACGGCGCTTCGGTACGCGTGGATGTGGTTGGCGGTCTGATCGTGGGCGACTTGGTGGTGGTGACGGGTGATTTACAGGCTGGTCAAACGCTGGAGATCGTTGCGCGCGAAAACAGCTTCTCGGCCCCCAATCCGTTTTCAGGAGGCAACAAATGATCCGGGCTCAAGATTTGACCAAGGTCTACCAGATGGGCGACAACGAAGTGCGCGCCCTGGATGGTGCGAGCTTTACCATCAACAAGGGTGAGATGATCGCCATCATGGGGCCGTCGGGCTCTGGTAAAAGTACGTTGATGTCCATTATCGGCTGTCTGGATGTACCTTCCAGCGGAAAATACTCGCTCGATGATGTCTCGGTGGAAACATTGGATGAATCAAAACTCGCTGAAGTACGCGGAAGAAAGATCGGTTTTGTCTTTCAGCAGTTCAATTTGCTGGCTCGGACAAGCGCATTGGAAAATGTGATGCTGCCATTAACGTATGCGGGCTATTCAGGCAGGGAACGCGAAGACCGCGCCAGAAAAGCCTTGGAGCGTGTAGGACTGGGCGACCGCACTCATCATGCGCCGAATGAACTCTCAGGTGGACAGCAACAGCGTGTGGCAATTGCGCGTGCGATCGTCAACGAGCCGAATATTTTATTGGCCGATGAGCCGACTGGCGCATTAGACAGCAAAACGGGCGTGGAGATCATGGACTTGTTCCAACGCCTGCATAAGGAGAACGGTCAGACCGTGATCCTTGTGACGCACGACTCGTATGTGGCACGTCACACGGAGCGAATCATTAAGATTTCCGATGGGAAGATCGTTTCAGATGAAGTGAACTTGGATCCGATCAAGGCCGGGACGCCGCGAGTGGAGAGATAAGAAATACTTTGGTGGTCGGGTATTGAGACCACTTATATAGGCAAGCGAGGAAGCAGACATGTTATTTTCAGAAAATTTCAAAATTGCACTACGCGCTCTGCGCGCAAACAAAATGCGGTCCGTTTTGACGATCCTCGGGATTGTGATTGGCGTGGCTACAGTCGTGGCTTTGCTTTCGATCGGTAATGGCGCAACTGCCAGCATTACGGACTCGATCCAGAGCGGCGGTTCGAACCTGCTGACCATTTCTCCCGGCCGGCAGCAGACCGCGATGCCCGGCATGGGACAGTCCCAGACGGCGAGTTATCTGTATTACTCCGATTATGAATTGCTCGAACGTACATTGACAGGCGAGATCACATCCATTGTGCCTTTATATCAATCCAGTTACACGGTGAAATTTGGTGATGAGAGTTTTACCTCACCGATCTCCGGTGTGATGGAAGATCACGCCCAGGCACGCTCATTCACCGTCATGGATGGACGCTTCATCACCGACGGCGACAGTAAATCCTTGTCGCGTGTGGCGGTTCTTGGTTCCACGGTGGCGGATGACCTGTTCGGGACTCTTTCTCCGCTCGGGCAGACAGTTTCCATCAACGGGGTGAAATTTGAAGTGGTGGGCTTGTTGGAATCAGAGGGGTCCTCGATCGGGTCGCCCGATGACATTATCTATGTTCCGCTGGAAACCGGCTACGCCAAACTCTTCGGCGACACGGCAAACCATAATGGCAAAAAGACCCTCAACAGTATTCTGGTTTCTGTCACCTCTTCCGATAATATGGATGCCGTTTCCGCGCAGGCGGAGTACATTCTGCGCCGCGCCCATGAGTTGAAGCCCACCGAGGAAGTTGATTTCAATGTGATGAGTCAGTCAGATACACTCGAGACGCTGAACACTGTCACTCAGACTCTTACGATTTTCCTCGGCGCAATTGCTGGGATCTCTCTGCTTGTGGGCGGTATCGGTATCATGAACATTATGCTGGTTTCCGTTACAGAACGCACCAAGGAGATCGGTTTGCGCAAAGCCGTCGGCGCGACGAAGAATCAGATCCTCACACAATTCCTGATCGAGACGGTTACGCTTAGTCTGCTTGGAGGGCTGGTAGGGATTCTGCTTGGTATTGGCATCGCGCTCGCATTTAGTGTGACAGGTTTGATCAATTCAGTGATCACGATGGATTCAATTTTGCTGGCCTTTTTCTTTGCGCTTGCAATTGGAATATTCTTTGGTATTTACCCCGCTCTGCGCGCTGCAACCCTGCATCCGATGGTGGCCTTGAGATACGAGTAGACGGTAGATCGTAGACGACGGACGGTAGACCGTGGCTACTTTTTGTTGTCCATCGTCAAGAAGATATAATAAACCCATGCCAAAAAAAATCCTCATCGTAGATGATGAACCCCAGATCGTGGAGATCTGCCGTGACTATCTTAAGGCGGCAGGCTATGAAACGGTAGCAGCCAGTAACGGCTTGCAGGGAGTGTCGCTTTCACGCCGCGAAAAACCTGACCTGATCGTACTTGACCTGATGCTGCCTGAAATGGACGGCCTGGATGTTTGCCGCGAGATCCGCCGCGAAAGCAATGTGCCTATTATTATGCTCACCGCCCGCGTTGATGAGACCGATAAACTCATCGGTCTTGAGTTAGGCGCGGATGATTACATTACCAAACCATTCAGCCCGCGTGAATTGGTGGCGCGCATCCGCGTTGTTCTGCGCCGTGTCGCCAGTCCGTCCGATAGTGGTACCATCCGCGCGGGGAATGTGGAATTGGATCGCGCTCATTATGAGGTACATCTGTCAGATAAAACTGTTCCGCTTACTTCCACCGAGTTTGAAATCCTCGCCACGCTCATGAGCCAGCCTGGTCGTATTTTTTCACGCGCTCAGTTACTCACAGCCACACATGGCGTTACCTTTGAAAGCCTCGAGCGCGCCATTGATTCTCACATCCGCAACCTGCGCCGTAAACTGGAACCAGCCGTGTTGATCGTCACCGTGCATGGCGTTGGTTATAAATTTGAAGGCTGACATGTATTCATCCGTCCGCGAGATCCGCAATCGTTTATTAAGCCTGCTTGTCCGCGCCTTTGTGTTTGTTTTATTTATATCCTTGTTTTTCTTCCTTTTTATAATGATCTACTTTTTTGCATCACAAAATTCACCCGTTTCACCACCCTTTACAAGCACACTGCAGGGATATTATATGGGGCGCGGCAGCTGGGATGGCATTGCCCCCGTATTTGATTCCATCGATGAATTAAATTCCCTCAGCGTAGTTTTATTGGATCAGGACCAGCATGTCGTTCTTGACCGTGATCCTGTTTCTGTTTCAAAAGTTGGTTCCATCTACAAGATTCGACCCAAAGATCTTGCATTAACCCTGGAGGCAAATGGAGAAAGGATAGGCTGGCTTGTGATCACGTCGCTTTCACTCACAACCCGCATCAACTTTGCGCGTGCGATCATCCTGCCTGTCGGCGTGATCTCGTTTCTTCTGGCTTTTTTTCTGATTGTTGTCGCTGCTTTGTTGGTCCGCCGCTTTGTCAACCCGCTGGCAGATGTGATCTACGCCGCGCGCGAAGTCACAAACGGCAAACTCTCCACCCGCATTCCCAGCGAAGGTCCGCAGGACATGCGCAGTCTTTCCGAGAGTTTCAACGAGATGGCGTCTTCCCTTGAACGTAATGACCGTGAACGTCGTGACATGCTCGCTGATATCGCCCACGAATTACGGACGCCGCTCTCTGTCATCCGCGGGCGACTGGAAGGCATCGTGGATGGAATCTACACTGCCGATGGCGGACAAGTCTCGCTTGCCCTTGAGCAAACTTACCTGCTCGAACGCCTCGTGGATGATCTGCGCCTGCTGACTCTCGCCGAGACCCGCCAACTGCATTTTGAGAAAAGACCAGTTGACCTTGCCCAGTTGATCGAGCATTCGATCGAAATGTTCTCTGCCGAAGCCCGCGAAAAAAATATTTCACTATCTCTCGAACAGGGGAGTGGTGATTTCACAATGGAACTCGATGCGCAGCGGACAGAACAGGTCATCGGTAATTTAATTGGAAATGCTTTGCGCTATACTCCCGAAGGCAGCAATATCTGGCTTTCTTTGGAATGGGCATCTGACTCGGTTTGTCTTTCTGTTAATGATGATGGCGCTGGCGTCCCAAATGAAGACCTGCCGTTTCTCTTTGACCGCTTCTGGCGCAAAGAGAAATCCCGCACGCGTTCGAGCGGCGGCACAGGCTTGGGGCTTGCGATCACCAAGCAGCTTGTTGAAGCCCAGGGTGGCACAATAGAAGCGCAGAATTTGCCTGAAGGCGGGCTTCAAATAAAAGTATTATTGAAGGGTTGATTTTTATTTGTTCGTGTATGTTTGGTGTGGAAGCCTATGGCAGGGCGTGATTTGGTTTCTGGTATACAATGTCATCATGTCAGATCTTGAACAACTCACACAACAAATCATTTCCTGCCGTAAATGTCCGCGCCTGGTTGAATGGCGCGAGGAAGTCGCGCGTGTTAAACGCAAAGCCTACAAGCATGCCGATTATTGGGGTAAACCAGTCCCCGGATTTGGAGACCCGCAGGCGCGCGTGCTGGTGGTGGGGCTTGCTCCCGGCGCGCACGGCTCCAACCGCACGGGACGGCAATTCACAGGCGATGCTTCAGGTGGATTCCTTTTCCCAGCCTTGCACCGGGCTGGGTTCGCGAATCAGGCAGAGGCGGAGTCCCGAAGCGATGGTCTTATTCTAAAAGATATGTATATCACCGCGTCAGGCCGCTGCGCTCCGCCAGATAATAAACCGAGTCCGCAGGAATTAAATAATTGCCAGCCATATCTTGAAGCGGAGTTGAAAATTCTTCGCCCCAAAGTGATCGTATGTTTGGGACGGATTGCCTTCGAAAGAATCTTGAAAATTTATGGAGCGCGCAATTCAGTATATAAATTCACTCACTGCGCGTCTTATCAACTGCAAAATTTTTGGGTCGTGTGTTCGTATCATCCCAGCCAGCAAAATACGCTGACTGGAAAACTGACCATTGAAATGTTCGATAAAATCTGGGAAAAGGTAAAATCACTTTTATGAAAATAATGAAACGCATCGCTCTTGGACTTTTGGTTGTTGTGTTGGTCATGGGGTTGGGATTCGTCTTTTGGGCTGAGACTCCGCTCGGGCCGGCCCCCGAAGCATTGGCTTCTCTCGAATCGGATTCGCAGGTGACCGTAACTGTGGAAAAATTTATAACTTTCAAACCTGCCGGTCTGCAACCAGAAACGGGTTTTATCTTCTACCCCGGCGGACGTGTGGATTATCGCTCTTATGCTGCGCCTCTGCGGGCGATCGCGGAGCAGGGTTATTTAGTCGTATTGGTTCCTGTACGCTTGAACCTGGCTTTTTTTGATATCAACGCGGCTCAGCCTGTTTTTCAAAAACATCCTGAGATCGTACATTGGATAACTGGCGGACATTCCCTCGGCGGTGTGGCTTCCGCTTTATTTGCAAAAAATAATCCAGAAATAGAAGGAATCATCTTCTGGGCATCCTATCCTGCTGACGATTCGCTCAAGAACAGCAATTTGAAAATGCTCTCGATTTATGGAACCAAAGACATGGCAGGCATGGCGAAATTCGATGAAACGAAACCTTTCCTCGTATCAAACGCAAACTATGTTGTCATTGACGGCGGAAATCACGCGCAGTTTGGCGATTACGGCCCCCAGCCAGGAGATAATGAGGCGGAGATCTCGCGCGCCGAGCAACAGGCACAGGTTGTCGCTGCAGTTGTCTCTTTTCTGGATTCTTTTGTGAAATAAAAATTTGGTACAAAGTATAATTAATATATGACTCTTGCGAACCTCATGCCCCCCGGTCAACTTGCTCCCGATTTTGAGCTTATAGATATAAATGAAAAGCTAGTTCGACTCTCCAGTTTTATTGGAAGCAAACCCGTTGTCCTCGCTTTCCTGCGCGGTTTTATGTGACCTCATTGTCGCGCGCAGTTGGCGCGTATGAGAGACTCCTATGCGGAATTCACGCAGCGCGGAGCAGAGATCCTCGCGGTTGGCCCTGACGATATGCAATCCTTTCAACGTTATTGGACAAAGGAAAATCTTCCCTTTGTTGGTTTGCCCGATCCTGACCATAAAGTAGCCAAACTATATCGTCAGGAAGTGAATTTATTTAAGTTAGGACGCATGCCAATGAACACTGTCCTTGATATTAAAGGACACATGCGTTATGTCCACTTTGGTTCATCCATGTCCGATATCCCAGATAATGAAACTTTCCTTGAAGTAATAGACAATCTCAACGCGGCATCCAATTAGCATGACTTTAGGGCGTATCGCGTTTCTTGGATCAGGAGAGACTTCCCTCGCGGGAGGTCGTATTTTTGAAGCACTTGCCCGCCTCATAACTGGACCTTTGCATGTTTCTGTACTGGAAACACCGGCTGGCTTTGAGTTAAACGCCTCGATCGTAGCTGCTCGGGTGGCGGATTTCCTAAAGACACGCCTTCAGAATTACAAGCCCACGATAGACCTGATCCCCGCCCGCAAACAGGGGACGGAGTTCAGCCCAAATAATATTGAAATATTGAAACCACTATTACAAGCTAACGTCATCTTTATGGGACCAGGCAGTCCCACTTATTTGGCGCGCCAATTGCGTGGCTCACTGGCCTGGGATATTATTCGTGCGCGGCACAGATTAGGCGCTACGTTGATATTTTCATCCGCCGCAACGATCTCGGTTGGGGCATGGGTACTTCCAGTTTATGAGATCTACAAAGTGGGCGAAGACGTTCACACGAAGCAAGGTTTGAATTTCTTTTCTGACTTTGGAATGGACCTGTCCTTTGTCCCGCATTGGAATAATGCCGAAGGCGGTACCGACCTCGACACAAGCCGTTGTTTTGTTGGCATTGAGCGCTTTGATCAATGGGTCAAATTATTACCTCGGGACAATATTCTGGTTGGGCTGGATGAACATTCAGGCATCATCATGGATTTTGAGAAAGGGACTTGTGATGTGCATGGTGTCAGTTCTGTATCGGTGGTCAAGAGTTCCAGTATGGAGATCTATCCTGCGGGCGCAAAATTTTCACTAAATGAATTGGGAAATTTCAATTTGTCTGACCCAATTGCGAAGGGGATTCGTCCCGAAGTATGGGAAATGGTGCTGAATGCTTCGAAGACAAACAACCAGGAAGCGCCTCCTGACGAAGCCTTGAAATTGCTCGAACAGCGGAAAGATGCCCGCTCCCGAAAGGATTTCGCAGAATCAGACCGCCTGCGGGAAGAGATCGCCGCATTGGGCTGGATTGTACAGGATGGCAAAGAAGGCCAGAAATTGACCAGATAGCAGGTCACGCGTCAAGCGTGACCTTTTCATTTATGCGATAAAATTATCTTGTGTAACACACAAGGAGAAATACATGCGCGCGGTAGACATCATCATCAAGAAACGCGATAAACAGGAATTGACTTCGCAGGAGATCGAGTTCTTTATAAGGGGATTTACCATTGGCGAAATACCCGATTATCAAGCCTCTGCCTTCGCAATGACCGTTATGCTGAACGGCATGACTTCCCATGAGACGAAAGACCTTACGCTGGCTATGGCGCACTCCGGACAGGTTCTCGACCTCTCAAAAATTGTGGATGTCGTGGTTGATAAACACTCCTCAGGCGGAGTGGGTGACAAGACCAGCATCTCGGTCATGCCGATGGTGGCGGCATGCGGGTTGCCCGTTGGCAAAATGTCCGGGCGCGGACTTGGCTTTAGCGGCGGCACGATCGATAAATTGGAATCCATCCCCGGGTATCGCGTAAACTTGACTACCGATGAGTTCAAACAGCAATTAAAAGAAAAAGGCATCGTGCTTACCGGCCAATCTTTGGACCTTGCACCTGCCGATGGAAAAATGTACGCGCTCCGTGATGTGACTGGCACCGTGCCCTCGATCCCCTTGATCGCATCTTCCATTATGTGCAAGAAGATCGCTGCCGGGGCAACCGCAATTGTCCTGGATGTAAAAGTTGGCCTTGGCGCGTTCATGGAAACTCTTGATGAAGCGCGCAAACTTGCCAGTTTGATGGTTGATATCGGTCATTTGGCTGGACGGAAAACTGTCGCCCTGCTTTCTGATATGAATCAGCCTTTGGGGAATGCGGTTGGGAATTCGCTGGAAATGATCGAAGCCATTGAGCTCTTGCGGGGCAATGCCCCCGTAGATTATTTTGAACATTGTTTGCATGTTACCGCGCATGTTCTGGTGGTTGGCGGGCGTGCAAAGGATTTGAACGAAGGACGGGCTCTGGCAGAGAAATGTATAATTGATGGGAGCGCGCTCGAGAAATTCCGCGTGCTGGTGCAGGCTCAGGGCGGTGATGTCGCTTACGTGGATGATGTCAACCGATTTGAACGCGCAAAATATTTGGAGGTAGTAAATGCACCTCGAAGCGGGTTCGTTTCACAGGTCCATGCCAGGATCGTGGGGGAGGCGGCTGTGACGCTCGGGGCAGGTCGCGCCAAAAAAGGCGATCCCATTGATCGCGCAGTCGGTTTTGTCGTCCACAAGAAAGTAGGGGATGGGGTTGAAGCGGGGGAACCGTTATTTGAAATTCACTCGAACGATGAAACAAAATTGAAGACTGCGCGCGAGGCTGTTCTCTCTGCGTATGGTTTTAGTGATGAATTTGTATCTCCATTACCACTATTTTACGAGTAAAATAGTATTTAGGATTGCGAAATTTTTAAGAATCAGACAAATTTCACTTCAGGAAAAATGCAATGGCAAAAGTCTCGTTAAGAATTTACAATCGTGAAATTGAAAGCCTCATTGATCAGGGAAATACAGATGAGGCTGTTGCACACTGCCATCATATCTTAAGAACCTTCCCAAAGCATTTGGAAACCTATCGTTTGCTTGGTAAGGCGTATCTTGAAGCGAAACGTTATAACGAAGCCGTGGATATTTTTAGCCGTGTGCTGATGGCTGTTCCTGAAGATTTTGTGGCTCATGTTGGGATGAGCATCATCCGCGATGAGCAGAACAAATCCGATGATGCCATTTGGCATATGGAACGCGCATTTGAGTCTCAACCTTCCAATGCCGCCATTCAAAGTGAATTACAAAGACTTTATGGCCGCCGCGATGGAATGGAGCCGCCCAAGATACGAATGACGCGCGGCGCGTTGGCGCATATGTATGTGCAGGGTGAATTGCATTCCCAAGCCATTGCTGAGATCCACACTGTGCTTGCTGAAGATCCAACTCGCAGTGATATGCAGGTCTTGCTTGCGCGGTCTTATTTTCTTAGTAATCAAAAAGCGGATGCCTCGGATATTTGTTCACGGCTATTAAAGCAGTATCCATTTTGCTTCGATGCGAATCGCATAATGGTTGAACTCCTGCCATCCGCCGTTGACGCGGAGAGCACACAAGTGTATCGTGCGCGGGTCATTGAACTGGATCCGTATGCCGCGCTTGCAAAAAGCTCTGTATTTAAAATAAATGAAGTCCCGGATGCCGCTGTCAATTTGGAGCATCTTGAATATACAGGCGATGATGTGCCAATGGGGCAGGAATGGGGTGCTTCCTTGGGGATTGGGCTCGCGGCTTCTACAGCGGTCGGGCTGGCGTCTGTTAGTGTCGATGATCAACCGGATTGGTTAAAGTCAGAGACACCCTCTCAAATCCAGGCTCCGCTTGAATTTGAATCAATTACGCCGCAAAACGAGGATATTCCTGATTTTCTACGTGCTGCGGGATGGGAAGAATCAAAAACGCCCGAACAGCCCACGTCAATATTCGATTCGGAACCCGCCGGCAGTGACGATCTTGTACCGGCAGACCTTCCGGACTGGCTCAAGGAACAAGCTCCAGCTGGCGATCAGAAAGCTGCGGACTCTCAATTTGGTTCCGAACAATCCATAGATACTCCTGATTGGTTATCCGAACTTGGTGACGGTGAGCCACTTTCAGTTTCTGAATCTGCGCCGGTAAAAGATGCTCCAGATTGGCTAAATCTGCCGACAGATGAAGCAGCCTTGGTGCAATCTGGTGAAGTACCTGATTGGTTAAGCGGCCTTGGTGATTCAAAAACGCCTGAAAATATATCAACTCAATCCAGTGAGGTTCCAGATTGGCTGGATGCCCTTGATGATGTGAAAATCCCCGAACCTGCGCCATCCCAATCAGCTGTTGCGCCGGATTGGCTGAACGAGATTGATAAACCCTCTGAAACCCCGTCAGAAATATCAGCTGCTGAACTCCCTGAGTGGTTAAGCGGTCTGGATAGCCCGCAATCTTCTGAGCCGCTACCCACACAATCCACTACTATTTCAGATTTGTTTAGTACGCCGTCTTCAGAGTCAATGCCAAACCAGGTGAGTGACCTTCCTGATTGGTTGGATGGGCTTGATGACTTGCAGCCAATTCAACCGGTAACATCCACGCCGCCTAGTGTTGAGACGCTCGGTTCAACTGTTCAGGAACAGGATGATGCGGTGGCCTGGCTTGAATCACTGGCGGCCAAGCACGGGGCCAAGCCTGAAGAGATGGTCACTGACCCGAACAAACGCAGTGATACAGCGCCCGAATGGGTTCAACAGGCGCAGAATATTAATCAACAAACAACTGACCAGTCATCAGCACAAAACCTGGGGACTTCTGCCCAGGAACAGGATGACGCGGTGGCCTGGCTTGAATCACTGGCGGCCAAGCACGGGGCCAAACCTGAAGAGATGGTCACTGACCCGAATAAACGCAGTGATACACCGCCCGAATGGGTACAGCAAGCTCAGGCTATCGGAGAAGTCGAATCTTCTGCCAACACAGAAGAAGATAAGCAGAAGACCGGCGAACAATTCCTCGCTGATTTTGCAAGCGCATCCGCTATGCCTGCAAACGATGAAACGGGCATCTGGCTACGTAATCTTGATGATCCTGAAAAGAAGGATGAGTTCATAACCCCGCTTGCCAGCGAAGCAACTGATATCCCAGATTGGGTGAAGGACTTGAAGCCCAAATCTGGGCAACCCGAAGAACTAAATATTCAGAATGCAGAAATTCCTGAATGGTTAAAACATGGGCAGCAATCAATCAGTACGGACAATCGATTCGACTTTGCCGAGAAAGAGGAAATACCTTCGCAAGATTCTGATCTTCCAAAATGGTTAAGCGATGCTGAAGAGGAATCCTCAGTAAAGAGCAGCATAAGTGAAAATAGTTTGAATGATCATGATCTTTCAAGCTGGTTGAGCGGTTTGGATGACGAACCTGGACTTCCATTTGAAGCGATGCCAACTCCGGGATCGATTTTGGCCGCGGCATCTCCCACTTCCAGTTTCACTGAAGAGCCTGTAGCTGCGAATTCTGACCTGCCTGATTGGTTAAGCGGCGTCGACGCAACGGATCAGGCGGATTGGGAAGAGGATGCGTGGAAGAAATCCGTCGAACAGGAATCACAAATTCCCGCTTCTTTGCCTGCCGAAGAACCTGCCCCTGTCAGTCTGAAAGCCGATCTGCCTGATTGGCTGCAAGGCGTTGAAGAGGAGTCTGCGCAGGTTGAAGGATTGGAAGAAGATGATGATCTCCCCCCATGGATGCATCGCGAGCAATGGGAAGCAGATGAGAAACCGCAGCCGCTCCAACCCACCTCTCCTTCTGATTGGCACCCTGTGGAAGTGGAAACGTCCCAACCTGTTTCGGTGCCTGTGCAGGAAATGGCTGTTGAAGAGATCCATCAAAGTGTTGAGACTATTTCTTTACAACCTGTCATCCCTGTTCAGCTTGACGCTGAATTCCCCGAGCCTGAATTGCCGGTTTCAAAACTTGCTCCAACCAAAAAGAAATCTGGTTTGTCTGTGCGGCAGATCCAGCCTGAAGGGCAGAACATTACAGAGGTGTTGAATCAAGCCAAGGATGAGTTGGACCGAGGTGATATCCCAGCTGCATTGGATCATTACGGGAAGCTCATTAAAAAAGGCAAGAATCTCGAAGAAGCCATCCGTGATCTGAGCGAGTCGCTATATCGCTATCCGGTGGAAGTTGGTATCTGGCAAACTTTAGGCGATGCGTACATGCGTTCCAATCGCTTGAAGGAAGCACTCGAGGCTTATAACAAGGCTGAAGAACTAATACGCTAATTAATACCATCCCGGTGCGAGAGACAGGACCATTGCACTGGTGAGTATCATACTTATATTATTTGGAGGAATTTCTGTGGAAAGAACGCTTGTACTTGTAAAACCCGATGGTGTGCAACGTGGGTTGATCGGTGAGGTGATTGCACGCTTTGAACGCCGCGGACTTCGACTGGTAGGTGCGAAGTTTATTCAGGTTGGTCAATCATTGGCTGAGACACATTATGCTGAACATGTTGGGAAACCATTTTATGCTGGTCTCATTTCTTATATTACGTCCGCGCCTGTTATGGCGATGGTTTGGGAGGGTCCCAATGCGGTTGCTGCTGTTCGTCAGACGGTTGGATCCACCAAGCCTGTCGAAGCTGCGCCTGGCACAATTCGCCATGATTATGCACTTGAAGTAGGCCGTAACCTTATTCATGCTTCGGATAAGCCGGAGACTGGTGTTCGTGAAGTAGGACTCTGGTTCAAAGCCGAAGAATTGGTTGATTGGAATCGCGCTGTGGACGCGTGGGTGTTCGAGAAATAGATAGGCACAGTAAATTAAGTAAAGGTAAATGAAAAAATCCCGCGCGTATCGCGCGGGATTTTTTGTGTTTTGTTTGTATGCAAGTTGTCTATTTGTTTATCAGTCTACAGTGCTGCAATCCTACTGTACTCTCAATAATACCTTTCCATCTTCCCATAATTCTTCGAGATTGTAAAAGTCGCGTTGATCGGTTGAGAAGAGGTGTACGACCACATCCCCAAAATCCACGATCACCCAGCCATCGCGTGAGAAACCTTGTTGCTTTCCCTTTTTCTTGTATTTACTGCGGATGTCTTCAATGGTGGCTTTGGCGAGGGCGTCCAACATACGGTCGCTGGTGCCGGTACAAATAATAAAATAGTCTGTGAATGAGACAATATCTTTCAAATCGATTAGAACTATATCTTCCCCTTTTTTGTCTTCCAGGGAGTTTACGATTTCACGAGCAAGTTCGAGTGCGTTCAGATTTCACCTCTTGATTTTGATAGTGGAGCGGAAAATAACCTTGTATAGATGGAGCCGCTTGGTTGTAAGTCACTTTTAATAAGATGGATCGAGTCTATTCTGGCAATGCCAATATTACCAAGTTGAATATTATCCATTGCCGCACGAATCTTTGGCAGATCCAACGGATTGATGTTCTGCCGAACACGCCCGATGGTAAGATGCGGTGAGAAAGGCTGATCTGCCTGTTCATAACCAAGCCGGGTAACGCCTGTTTCGAGTTTTTTTTGGAGGATTGCCAGATCTGCCGGGGCATGAACTCCAATCCATAGAACGCGGGGCTTGCGCGAGTTCGGATATGCGCCAAGGCCGCCAAGCTGAAGATCAAACTGCATATGCAAAGCGGCTTCGCGCATGAGCAGCTGTTTCAGAAATTCCACATGAGAACCGGCTATATCTCCAATGAATTTTAAGGTCAAATGCATATTTTGGGCGGGGATCCAGCGGATGATATCCTCTCCCAAAGCGCGGCGCAGGCCGGCAGTTTCCTTTTCAATTGCATTTCGAAGATGCGGGGGAAATTCAATGGCAATGAATGCGCGTAGAAGACCCATACGATCCGTTTACACCTTTTGTTATACCTTGTTCCACGGATATATTCAAATTTAGCAGCCTGATCGCGATACCAGTGAATGCAAGCTCAATGGCACTAAAAATAGCATAAACCAGATGAATTGGCAAGGGCGGACTTTGACAGTTATTGTTCTGTAAGAAACTAGTTACACTGACAGTCTAATCACAAAATGTTGGAGGAACCATGACAGAATTGGAAGCGTTTCGTGCGCAGAAGAACGAATTTTATGCAAGCCACCCACAAAGCCCTTTGACACGCGAGCAAAAACAGGGTTTTACGGGATTGAATTATTTTCCTGAAGAGGCATCTTTACGTTTGGAAGTCAAGGTGGATGAATTCCCCGTCAAGGATTCCTTTGAGATGCAGACTTCGACAGGTGATGTTCAGCACTATGAGAAATTTGGAAGGTTCCGTTTTGATGTGGATGGTACTGAGGCGGAGTTGACCATTTACCAAAACCAGCATGGTTATTTCCTGCCCTTCGTTGATTCATTGGCAGGCAGTGAAACCTATCCCGCCGGGCGTTATCTTGAACCTGAACCTTTGGTGGGTGGCCGCTTTCTTGTGGATTTTAACATCGCTTACAATCCATATTGCGCTTATAACGAGATGTGGTCCTGTCCGATCACGCCGGCGGAGAATCGCTTGAAGGTGGCAATACGAGCGGGAGAGAAGTTATTCCACAAATAGCAATAAAAATGACGGGATTTCCCGTCATTTTTATTATTCAGTGGTGTGTTCGATCACATTTAGAAGCGCTTCATATTCTTCACAGCATTCTGAGCAAATGTCCAAATGTTCGCGAATGAGCGGGGCAATTTTCTCCGCATCCTTTGACTGGACTTCCCTTTCCACGAACTCATCCAAATGAGCATATAAGTCGCCGCAGGACATTTCCTCAGCGCGGGCGTTTTCAAGGATATGTAAAAACTTGAGAACGGCTTCATCTTGCAGTTCTTCCTGCGGTTTGAAGGTGTGTTGGATACGTTGGAGAAGACTTTTTATATTCATACGTATGATTGACGATTAATCAAATATTAATCTTACTTTTGCTCGAAGGCCATCAATAAATCCTGCGGATTAAGATCTTCTAGGGCGAGTCGTCTTTTTAATCTTAGACGGGCATCGTGCAGGAGTTTATATAAGGCATTGCGATTGGTCTTCATGCGTTTTGCTGCTTCTTCCATGGGCATATCCTGTAAACCTAGCAAAACCAGGGCCTCGCGTTGTTTGGGTGTCAATTCATCTTCAAGAATGCGGCGCACACGCACGAGCATATCTGAGCGTTCTGCTGAAGTTTCTGGGGATGTCTGAGAATCAGCGAGCAGGCCGGGGGGCGGGGGAGCGTCTTCATTTTCGGTTAACTCATCGAGAGAGGAGTCCCGCCAGCGTTTACGGCGGAGTTCAGTCAACGCAATGCGGATTGCAATTTTATGTACCCATGTAGTAAAGAGACTGCGGCCTTCAAATGTGCCCAGTTGGTCAAGCACGCGCAACAGGGTTTCCTGTGTAACTTCATCGACGAGGGGCTGGAAAAGTGGATCGTCTGAAGAGAGCCAGCGTGTCAGTGCGTATGGCAACCCCTTTTGAATGATGGCGCGCAGATCGTTCAGCGCGTCTTCATAAGGTGTTCCAGTTGAGCGGAGGTCGTTTAGCCAAACTTCGTTCGTGCGTGTTGTCATGACTTCTCATTATAAGAGCAAAAAGTGCTGGAATTTAATTTCTAATACAATTATGAGACTTTTTGATAGTTCCGATTCGGTGGTCGAGGAAAATCCCGCATCAAACCCTGCCGCCAGTTGCTTCTGGCTCAAATTGGGGAATTTCCCAGACTATTGATAAAAACTTCTTGACCCTTTCTTGACGCCCTGCTCGTTCTTCTTGCCCCCGAATTGATGAACAACTGCATACACTAAAGTCGAAATGGAGGCAAATTATGAATGATCTGCTTTTTATCGGTTTGACGATCCTCTTCTTCGCCCTCACACTGGGACTTGTCAAAGTCTGTGAGCGGTTGATGGAGAATAAGTCATGAATATTTTATATCTTGTCACTGGGCTGATTACTCTAGGCTTATTTATCTATCTCGTATTGGCTCTCGTAAAACCGGAGTGGTTTGGATGAACATTTACAGCTTGATTCAAATCGTTTTATTTATGGTAGTTCTGCTGGCATTGGCAAAACCGCTTGGCTCGTTCATGGCAAAAGTCTATCAAGGAGAACACACATTCCTCGACCGTGTTCTGAGGCCAATTGAAAGATACATTTATCGTATCTCAGATATTGACCCCAAAGCTGAAATGGACTGGAAAGTGTATGCCATTGCCATGCTGATATTCAATGTACTCGGCTTGTTCTTTGTCTATGGACTGCAAAGACTGCAAGGCATTCTGCCGCTCAACCCGCAGGGACTTGGAGCTGTGTCCGCTGATTCTTCGTGGAATACGGCTGTCAGTTTTGCGTCCAACACCAACTGGCAGGGATACGGCGGCGAGGTGACGATGAGTTATTTCACGCAAATGCTCGGCTTGAGCGTGCAAAATTTCGTCTCTGCGGCAGCTGGGATGGCTGTATTGATGGCGTTCATTCGAGGCACTGTTAGGCACACTACAAAATCAATCGGCAATTTCTGGGTAGACCTGACCCGTTCCACTTTATATATCTTATTGCCTTTGTCTATCGTTCTGGCACTGGCACTTGTCTCACAGGGAGTGGTGCAAAATTTCAGCGAATACAAGACGGTCAATGGTTTGCAGACTTCGGCAGAACAAAACCTTCCGCTCGGGCCTGCGGCTTCGCAAATTGCGATCAAGCAGCTTGGCACGAACGGCGGTGGATTCTTCAATGTCAATTCGGCCCATCCATTTGAGAACCCGACACCTTTCTCGAATTTTCTTGAAATGCTCGCCATACTGATCATCCCAGCCGCGCTTTGCTACACCTTTGGCAAAATGGTCGGGGACAGGCGCCAGGGCTGGACTTTATTGATCGTCATGACCATCATCTTTGTCGCACTGCTAAGTGTGGCGGTCTGGTCAGAGCAAGGTGGTAACCCTGCATTCACCGCGATGGGCATTGACCAGACCCAAACGAACATCAATCCAGGCGGCAACATGGAAGGCAAGGAAGTCCGCTTTGGGATCGTGAATTCTGCGCTTTGGGCAACTGCCACAACTGCCGCCTCAAATGGATCGGTCAACTCTATGCATGATTCATACATGCCGCTCGGCGGACTTGTCACCATGTGGCTCATGCAACTGGGCGAGATCATCTACGGCGGCGTAGGCTCAGGCCTATACGGCATGTTGGCTTTTGTCATCATTGCAGTCTTTGTGTCGGGATTAATGGTTGGACGCACGCCCGAATATTTGGGCAAGAAGATAGAAGCCTACGAAATGAAGATGGCTTCCATCATGATCTTGATCCCCATCTTCGTGGTGTTGACTGGTACAGCCGTTGCACTCATGAGTGAAGCAGGCAGGGCAACCATTTACAACCCATCCACGCATGGATTCAGCGAAGTGTTGTATGCGTTCTCATCGGCTGGGAATAATAATGGTTCCGCATTTGCGGGGCTTGGGGCGAGCACGCCGTTTTACAACACGATCCTTGGCTTTGCCATGTTGATCGCACGCTACTGGCTGGCAATCCCTGCACTGGCAATTGCGGGTTCGCTGGCAAGCAAGAAGAAAGTTCCAGCAGGTGCGGGGACACTTCCCACACACACGCCATTATTTATCGCATGGCTGATCGGTGTGATCGTGATCGTTGGCGCGTTGAGTTTTCTGCCAGCCTTGGCGCTTGGGCCTATTGTGGAACATTTGATGGTTTTTGCTTCATGATGTTGTTGCGAGGAGGATGCTTTTCCGACGAAGCAAGCTTCTTGTGAGTTGGAGATTGCTTCGGGCAAAGAACAAGTGCGCCCTCGCAATGACATAAGGAAATAAAATGACAATTCAAACAAAAAAACAAACTTCACATCGCCGCGAAATGTACCAGCGTGCTATTGTGGAATCTTTCATCAAACTCAATCCGCGCTTGATGGTGCGCAACCCCGTCATGTTCGTCGTGGAAGTTGGCAGCGTGCTGACCACCATCTTGTGGATTCAAGCGCTCTTTGGTCAGGGCGAAGCGCCCACTGAATTCATCGGGACGATCACATTGTGGCTGTGGTTCACTGTCCTATTTGCGAACTTCTCCGAAGCATTAGCTGAAGGACGCGGGAAGGCGCAAGCTGAGTCGCTCCGTAAGGCGAGGCAGGATACGCCCGCAAAGAAATTGCGCGGCACGACAGCCGATGTGCAAGGCGCAATTTCAAAAACAGAAGTCGTGTCCTCCACAACTCTTCGCAAAGATGATCTATATCTGGTTGAAGCAGGCGATATTCTTCCTGCGGATGGCGAGATCGCAGCGGGCATTGCGTCGGTGGATGAAAGTGCTGTTACGGGCGAATCAGCTCCCGTCGTGCGCGAGGCGGGCGGTGATCGTTCCGCTGTCACAGGCGGCACGCGACTCCTTTCGGACTGGCTCATCATCCGCGTGAGTGCTGACCCTGGGCAGGGATTCCTCGACCGCATGATCAGCATGGTCGAGGGCGCGAAGAGACAGAAGACGCCGAATGAGATCGCGCTCAATATTTTGCTGGCTGGTTTCACAATCATCTTTTTGGTCGTGTGCGCCACGCTGCTGCCGTATTCAATTTACAGCGTGGACGCGACGGGTCAGGGCACACCGATCACTATCACGGTGTTGATCGCGCTGCTCGTTTGCCTCATCCCCACCACCATCGGCGGCTTGCTTTCTGCCATTGGTATCGCGGGCATGGATCGCATGATCCAGCGTAACGTCATCGCCATGTCGGGACGCGCGGTGGAAGCGGCTGGTGATGTGGATGTGCTGCTGCTCGATAAGACAGGCACGATCACACTCGGCAATCGTCAGGCTGTGGAGTTTATTCCCGTCAACGGTGTCAGCGCAAAAGATCTGGCTGAAGCCGCGCAGCTTGCTTCTCTTGCCGATGAAACTCCCGAAGGTCGTTCGATCGTTGTGCTTGCGAAAGAAAAATTTGGTTTGCGCGGACAAACGATGGGCACAAGCGACAAGGCTCCACACGGAATGCAGTTTGTTCCTTTCACCGCGCAAACCCGCATGAGTGGCGTGGACTATAACGGAACGTCGATTCGCAAAGGTGCGTCGGATACGATGACCGCGCTGATGCAATTCACTGGAACTGTAATCGCCCCTGATCTTAAGCTGATAGTTGATTCAATTGCCCGAACAGGCGGAACACCTTTGGTAGTCACGCGCAACGCTCAGGCATTGGGCGTAATCCACTTGAAGGATATCGTCAAAGGCGGCATGAAAGAACGCTTTGCGCAACTGCGCAAGATGGGAATCAAGACCGTGATGATCACAGGTGACAATCCGCTGACTGCCGCAGCCATCGCCGCCGAAGCAGGCGTGGATGATTTCCTCGCGCAAGCCACACCTGAAACAAAATTGAAATTGATCCGCGAATATCAAACAGGCGGACGCTTGGTCGCGATGACAGGTGACGGCACGAACGACGCGCCCGCACTTGCTCAAGCTGATGTAGCCGTTGCCATGAACACAGGTACACAACCCGCACGCGAAGCCGCCAACATGGTAGACCTCGACAGCAACCCAACCAAGTTAATTGAGATCGTTGAAATTGGAAAGCAGCTTCTCATGACTCGCGGCGCATTGACCACATTCAGTCTTGCCAACGACGTCAGTAAGTATTTTGCGATCATCCCTGCGGCATTTGCGAGCACTTACCCAATTTTGAACATGCTCAACATCATGCGGCTTGCTACTCCGCAGAGCGCCATTCTATCGGCGGTGATATTCAACGCGCTCATCATCATTGCTTTGATCCCACTGGCGCTGCGCGGTGTGCCTTATCGTGCCGTTGGCGCAGCACAACTCCTGCGTGACAATCTTCTCATCTACGGTCTCGGCGGTTTGCTTGTGCCATTCATCGGAATCAAGTTGATCGACATGCTTCTCGTTGCACTTGGACTTGCCTAGGAGGCCGAATGAACCTCAGATCGAACTCACTGAAATGGGCAGGCATATTTTCAACAACCGTTTTGAACGCAGCAGTATTCCTGCCAAAAACATTTCATGTCTCACCGCAGCTCCATCCGTGGCTTTTTGTCGTCAATATCTTTTGGCTTACCGCCATCTGTTCAGGAATATTTAGCTCATGAAAAATCAACTTCGCCCGGCTCTTACAATTTTTGCTTTGCTCACCATTATTACAGGTGTGATCTATCCTCTTTTGGTGACTGGAGTTTCACAAGTGCTATTTCCCAGCCAATCCAATGGAAGTATCATCACCGTCAACGGGAAAGCTACTGGCTCAGAACTTATCGGTCAGCAATTTGATGATCCTAACTATTACTGGGGACGTATCTCTGCAGTTGGGTACGACGCTGACCTCTCCTCTGGCTCGAATTACGGGCCGATGAATCCAGCATTGCTGGAAGCGGTTCAGGCACGCATTGACGCGCTCCAGGCCGCTGACCCTGACAACACGTTTCCGATTCCCGTTGACCTGGTGACTGCCTCTGCCAGTGGACTCGACCCGCACATCAGCGTCGCCGCAGCGTTGTACCAGGTCCATCGTGTGGCATCAGCTCGCGGGTTGAGTGAAGCGGATGTTCAGTCGCTTGTGGAGCAGCACACCGAAGGTCGTCAATTCGGGATATTTGGTGAACCGCGAGTCAACGTCCTGTTGTTAAATCTGGCTTTGGATGGGATAAAATAAATTTAATGGAACATCGACCTGACCCCGATGAGCTTCTAAAAAATATTCAGTCCGAGGAACCAAACCGAGGAAGACTAAAAATCTTCCTCGGTTATGCGGCGGGTGTGGGCAAGACGTACGCCATGCTCGAAGCCGCGCATCAACGCAA